>Ga0307510_10004455_pt1 | contig 16468 bp, 14 predicted proteins | sample 12_EM_MG_FD_207224 | JGI IMG/M metagenome (GOLD analysis project Ga0307510, IMG submission 207224) | Populus trichocarpa ectomycorrhiza microbial communities from riparian zone in the Pacific Northwest, United States - 12_EM | ecosystem: Host-associated > Plants > Roots > Unclassified | place...
ATTGTAACCAAGTTTATTGTCAAGTCATTTCCGCAAGGTCCTTGCTGGGTTGGTCAAGAAGGTTGGTTAAGGCGCAGCTACCGCTGACTGGTCATTTGTCAGGGCGGATATGTTATCTACCCTCACAACCAACTAGGTGTTGTGAAAGATGCCATAATGAAATACCAAGAGAAGGAAGATCACAAGGCCTCTGCCTCATTTACTATGAGGTATTCCACGGAAAGTGTGCGTGCCGACTGAGACCTGCTTATACTTCACGCTCCGTCTGACATGTCAGCAGACCGAGATCACTGTCATTGCTTTCCTTTTCTATGACGCACCATCACCCCCTCAGGGACTGTTCGATGATTTTCTGGCTATAACATCTGAGAAGCACGTATCATCCCAATCATACCTTGATCTAACGAGGAGTCTGGACCATTTCAAACCTACCAAAGGTTTCTCTGATCGGTTGGTGACTGATCTTGTTTCAAACTCGAATGACAACTCGGAAGTTCACGTGATATGCTTTTAGGGGTCGCTTCAGTGGGCTTTCGGTCACTCGATACTCACCCACCATTGTCGACGCATGTGTCAACGTGACCAAAGTGAGTTCATAACGTAACGTTGAACTATTCGGTTCGCCAGTGAGGTGAACACATCCGTAGATGTGGGGTGATCGCTTTCATCACCTCAACAGATCCCTGACCATCGATACTGTCCTCCAACAAGTCGCTAGTAACATTTTCGCTCATGGCTTCGATTCTGCCTATCCGCCGGACCGCACTCAACCACTGTTCCCGATCCTCGTCCAGTATAGTTGGTCCGACCCTGCGATGGACGATACAGTTGGTCGTCTGATGCGTAACCATACGACCTCAATACAGCGCGTGGCTCTCACAGAAGGGCAGAGCGGCGTAATGAACGCGTCGGTGTATGTGAACAATGCGCTGTTCGATACGCCGCTGCAGGATATTTACGGCACAAATTTACCGAGGCTTCGTAAAATTAGAGCCGAGATTGACCCCCAAGATGTGATGGGACTCACTGGGGGATTCAAATTTTGATGTACTAACAGTATTATACCAGGCTTCGAGTGTTAGTGTATCACCGTGAAATTAGGGAAGGTAGCACGACTTTGAGCAGGATTTCTTAAGGCATGGGTCACACCACGGGTCTACTTTATTAACCCCATCCCGAAACTCGCTCCCTTCTGATGCTCCACAATTGAATGTCATTTTCCATTGATCTGACTGACACATTGAAGGCTGTCTCTTTGAAACTCAGGCCCACCGCCCACGGCCACCCACCTTGATAGCTTCTTCTAGTCGCAGGATGATGCTGATTAAGGAGGCCATGACATCACCGAGGAAATTTTACAGACCGCACCCTAGTATGCCACTGTCGACGATTGTCACAAAAGTATTTAGTCACTCTCAACTTTCAAGTTCTTACGCGTTCGGAAAGGACTGTGGCACGTGATTGTCTCCCGGTTTGGGGTTGGCGACGACGCAATTTGACGCTCTCCTGATAGGTTTTCCGGGGCCTCTATTGTTTCCCCCTGACACCGTTCTGTGATCGCAACGCAACGTTGTCCGGTTGTCCTTTTCATTTGATAGCAACTTGCAGGCTGTTGCCGCCACCTGTCTTCCCCAGTTTCTCTATCGAGTTGTGGTCTTTTAGCCAATTCTCTTGTGTTTTCCTACCCAAGAAACTCTGGGTTCGGGAACGTCTTGAATGAATATCCCGTGTTGTTTATGGCAGCCCCGGGCCCACAGACAAACCTTGGGCTATATCCTCTCACTCTGTCTTCTATTCTCGAACTGTGGTGACACTTTGCGCCTTGCGTCTTTGCTTCTTTTACCTAAGGGAATGCCGCGATCATCCAACAATCACGTGGCCCTCACACGTCATTCGGGCAAGGTGTTCAGACTTGGGTATTGCTTGGGTAGTGCAACATGTTCCTTGGTAGGATACTTCATATACTATCTGAGTTGATCTCCCATGGTACTAGCGGGTCAGATATCATGTGGCCCATTCAGGGCCATGGGTTAATCATTCTTGACACGGGGTAAGTGGGACCTTGTGAGTTGTGACTGATGGCATTGGCGTGGCGCTTTTTCCGAATCCATATCGGCATTCCTGTGCGAAGCATTTCTGGAATGAATGGAGTCCATCACGGCGACCTCGCAGGTGGGTGTGTCCGGTTCATTTCATCAGGGATGTCATCATCCATGGATGTAGAAAGCTTCTCGGACCCTCCGGGAGACCGCCTCCCTTCTTCTTGTCGCCGACCTCACGGACTATATAAAGGATCTGATTCATCCGCATGTCAGCGCGGCGGATGCTGTCCGTCCTCTACTCCCTTGTCAAGTTACTTCATGTTCTTAATTACGCCTCTCCTCTTTCTGGCAATAGCTTCACACGCCCGGCACGAAACCCGGGAGAATCAGCATTCTGAATATTTGCGTACTTGCCATAAGATTGGAAAGGATATCTCTAGCGCTTCACATGTGTTCTTTCCTCGTGCGCAGCCCTTCCCTTGCCAGTAATCCTACTAAACTCATGATTGATCCAAGCCGCGCCTCAGTATACTTCAGACATTTCGCATTTTGCTCTGTCGAGTATACAGGAATCTGCTTGCTCGGTGGAGCCGGGCTCGGTCGAGGATGTGAGCAAGATTGTAAGCAAGCCCGCTCCGATACCACCGGCTCCCGCTGAACTCGGTTTATTTTTGCGCAGCTAAAGATCCTGGGATCGTGCAGGACGCCTTTTGCGGTGAAAGGTGGGGGACATACCACTAACCCAGGATTTTCATCTACGCCAGGCGTGCAAATCACAATGTCACGCTTCAACAACACGGAAGTCAATTACAAGGATGGTACTGTCGAAGTTGGGCCTGGGCTCACTTGGGATCAAGTGTATAAGGAGCTTGGGCCCACTGGGGTGGGTGTTGTAGGCGGGCGAATCCCCGGGGTTGGTGTTGCGGGTTTGACACTTGGTGGAGGTGAGTGTCTCGTGTCGCCGGATAGTTCATGGTATCACTGGCGGATCCTCTTAGGCTATTCATATAAGTCGAGTCAATATGGACTTGCCCTTGACAACGTCGCGGGATACGAGCTTGTACTACCAAACGGAACCATCAAACACGTGACTCAAAAGGATACAGATCTTTGGTTTGGACTTAGAGTAAGTAGGTGATGCTCGATAAAAGTCGATATTGCTAAAGGTCTTCGTCCGCAGGGAGGGCTCAATAATTTTGTATGCGATCTGCTCGTGGAAAAGTCCTACTTGACCTTTATGGGCTGTTGATAGGGAATCGTGACTAAATTCATCTTAAAGTCGCATCCTCAAACGGACATCTGTGTAAGTTGAAAAGGAAAACTCTGAGACAGCATCACATATATACCCAACCCCTGGTAGGGAGGCCTTCTTATCTACACTGAGGACAAACAGGACCAAATCAAAGAGGCACTTGTCAAATTCCAACAGAACAATGACACCAAGGCTGCGGTGGTCATGAGTCTATCGTATACGTCAGGGCAGGTGTGTTCGCACGTGCTGACATTGTTGCCGGTCCTGACTGATGCCATTAACACAACAGCTCACAATTATAATCTCTGCGTTCTATGACGCGCCCACTCTGCCTCGAGGAATATTCGACGATTTCTTGGCCATCAAACCTGCACAAGGGAACATGTCTACCATGTCATACCCCGATTTCGTCCTCAGCGTGATTGCTCTCGGGGTCCTAGACAGAACTCGGTGAGTAGTCTGTTCCCCCGTGCAGTGGGATAAGGGATATAACACTGAATGACACCTAACCTCCAGCCTTTTCTACGAGGACGTTCCAGTGACCCAATATTCGCCCACCATATTTGACGCACTTGTGAATTTCACCTCGGTGAGTTTCGGCCCTTTACTGCATGGCGAACCTGGCATATGATGATACCGACGACGACGACAACAACGGCGATGATTACAACGGGCTCTTCATAGTTCTGGTGGAAGCGCCTTTCTGCGCTTGACGACACGGTAGCTGTTACCGCGACGATGGAGCCCTTCGCTCCTGGCCTCTTCTCGCATGGGAGTCCGTCTGCGTACCCGCCTGACCGCTCCCACGCTCTCTTCCCATCCGTCCTGAGCGTCAAGTGGTCTAACCACTCGCTTGACGAGACGATGGCCGATGCGCTGCGCGACGGTTCCAAGACGATCCATGAAGTCGCACTTACGGATGGGCAGAACCTGTCCGATGCAGCGGTGTATGTGAATTACGCCCTTTTCGGTACTCCACTAGAGGACATGTATGGCGGAAATTTGGCAAGGCTTCGCAGAATTAAGGCCAAGATTGATCCAGAAAAGGTCATGGACCTCACGGGGGGTTTCAAATTCTAGGATCATCTTGCACAGTTGTAGGAATACCTATCCAAACCAACATTCTGTTGTAGACGATAGAATGAATTCGCTAAGATCAGGCTTCGACTATGACACGGATCCCGGGGATCATACATGATCATTAATCATCGATATTCCCAATACTGTCATTTGGCTGGGGCCTTCAGAATCAATTCTTGCATGATCTGATATACGTCCCTGATAGTGAACGTAAGGCACACCTAGATCGCCTAGGCGCATTGGCACACTTGATTCTCACCTACAACAGAACCCTCAGAGGGGTTGTAGCGGTAACCACGCTTTATCAATAAACGTTGAGGCTGTAGCAGATCGAGATCCAAAATCCTATCATCAAATCGACGACGGCGATATGAGATTTCATGAAAGGCCTTCTACGTGGATACACTTACTCGTGTAGGGTGTAGACAATGGACCTCCAGGCCCATGGCCCCAGCACTAGTACAAAACCGACCATCATCATTCATCATTGAAAAACAAAACATGGCTAGGAGGTCAGTCCTCATGGCGAGTTCGAGGGTGGTCCGAGTTCCAAGATGGGTTCGCAATCCCAAAGGGTGAGCGAAGGCGCGAGGAGGAGAGGGGTCGGAACAAGCGTAAGGAGCGAGGCAGTTGGCACACGAGCGAAACAGGGGCAGGGCGAGCTATTATTTCATGTCCTTGGCCTGGCCGAGGCCAGGAAAGGGGGTTTATATACATGTATTCTACATGCAGTGAGTAATGGGGAACAGGGAGAAGGGGGCCGAAGGGGAACCGAAAGCAAAGAAATCTTGCTGAATTGTTGTAAGGTACCCGACAGCGAGCGCGAGGGTGACGAGGAGCAGCCATGTTGCTGGCAAAGGTCTAAGGCAAAAGGGGATAAGGAAACGTACAAAAATGATCCATAAACATTTCGAAAACGGCGAGGGAATCCCGAACCGAGCCCGACCAGTAAGGGCTGTGAGCGGTGCGAGCCATATGGGGCCGCAGCCTGCGCAAGGCGGTGCGTATCATGAGTCGGCCAATGAATTGGGCAATCCGCACATGATGACTTGGCGCGACGAGGGGCGAGTCTTGACTATGAAAGGTGTCAATCTGGTGTCAACGAGGGTGGAAGACGGAGCAATGAAGGCGAGGAAGGAGGAGACGAGGGTGCAGACAGCGGGAGGCTATGCGTGTGGAACAAGGATGGATGATGCATGATGCATTGGGTCGTCGATGATCGATGCATTGGGTCGAAGCGCCGGGACTGGCCGAGCAAGGGCGAGCGTCACGTGGTCGATTCCGAGGCAAGCGCATATGCTGGCCCTTACAACTGTAGGTTCAATATGCCTCGGGGGATTGGGGATTGGTGATTCGCATCCGCATGTGCTTTATCAGACTTTCACCGGTTTCACCAGTCGCCATCGCCAGTGCTTTCCGAAGAAAAAGGATATTAAATAAACAATCGATTTTGTTCCATGGGGCCTGCCAGCGCCCACCACGGAACTTGAATATGATAGGGGCAGGGGCTTAGCGCTTAGCGCTCAACGTTCAACGTTCAACGTTGGCGTCGGCGTGAAACGGTGAAAGTACATTAGCCGACCCGACTTCGTGCCTCGTCTCGTGCTGCCAGATTCCCGGCGAAGGCACGTGATCCACGCCACGGATATACCGTTTCACCCGCGGAAACTCCCCCGCCCCCGGGCCGTTGTGATGTTCGCAGCGGAATGACGTGCTTTTTTTTTATCTACTGTAGTATCTATTGTATGTCGAAGGTGAGTTTCGCAGGATCTCGCCTCTCTTCCTTGAGACTCACTTGGTGATTTCACCAAGTCGCAGGATGAATGCTAACCGTAGACTCAGACATTCCCAGAACCGAGGTCCGAGGAACCGACTGCGCACGTAGTCATCTCCTGCCTTTGAGCGCCCCGTGCTGCTTCCGCCATTTGATGGACATGCGACTTCAAGTTCGTAATCATTCTCTCATGGTTCTTGGAAGGGTGTTCTTTCACTCCATCAGAAATTTTTCAACTCATACGATGGGAAATCAGCATTCGAGCGTGCGTATCATTATTGTCACTGATTGGACCATGACAGACCCCTGAATGCGTTCTCTCAGTTGTTAGGGGGGACCGAGCGATAGAAAGCCTGGGAAAATTCGTGAAATCAGGATGCGAGTTGAGCTCGAGTGTACTTTCACAGCGCTACGAACGTTACTTTGTGGTACCCTCGATTGGCCGAGGTCGGGTGTTCTGAATTTCATGTTTACGCGACAAGCGGCGACACTATACCGAAAGTACTGACCCTGCCAAACCAACTGGAGCTCGTACTCTGCCATAAGCTGATCTAAAGCCCGAGCACATCTGCGATCGCGCTCTCCACGGATAAGAAGGCCCCCTGTGGTATCCTCCCTAAAACCGTTCTGTCGTACTGTGAACACCTCAGCTGTCTAAAGGCGATCAACCTCGAACTTTCCTATGCGAGGCGTCGCTGGAGTGAATACAACGTAGTCACGGCAACCTCGGAGGCGAGCGTGTCCAACAGTCAGAGTAACCGATCAAGCATCAAACACGACGGCGCCTCTCTGACATGCAACCGGAGGCTGCCGGCTTTGGTCATGTCACCGGCCTTCAAAACTGTATAAGAACTTGATTATACTGTATGCACTAGCAGTCCGGTGCTGCTCCCAACCTTCACACCAGGTTACCACATGCTCTCAGCAGCGCCTCTTCTCTGTGCCTTCTCTCTGGCATTGACTTCACACGCCCGACTTGAAGCCCAGCATCGTACTCGCTCTGATTTTTTGGGCACATGTCATAAGATTGCCACTGAGGTTTCCAGCGCTTCGCAGGTATATTTCCCTCGTGCGCACCCCATCCCTTCCCCCATGGTCCCCCAAAGTTAATGATTCATACAAGCCGCACCCCAGTATATCTCAGATAATTTTCACTATGCGCTGTCGAGCAGTCAGGAATCCGCATGTTCGGTAGAGCCAGGTTCGGCTGCGGACGTGAGCAAAATTGTAAGCTTACCTGCTCCGATGTCACCAGATCCCACTGAACTCACTTTCGTTTTTACACAGCTCAAGATCCTGGGTTCATGCAGGACGCCTTTTGCTGTTAAAGGTGGAGGACACAGCACGAACCCTGGATTCTCGTCCACCCCCGGTGTACAGATCGCATTGTCGCGACTCAACTCCACAACAGTCAATGTCAAGGATGGGACGGTCGAGATTGGGCCTGGCCTCACTTGGGACCAAGTCTATGAGGCTCTTGGCTCGACTGGAGTGAACGTCGTTGGTGGGCGTGTAACCGGCGTTGGTGTTGCAGGGTTGACACTTGGTGGAGGTATAGTGGCGGCTCCAATGACAGGATGGCTCATAATCTCAGATTGCAGGATATTCGTACAAGTCGAGTCAATACGGACTCGCTATTGACAATGTCGCGGGATATGAACTCGTCCTACCAAGCGGAACCATCAAGCACGTGACTCAAAAGGATAAGGACCTTTGGTTTGGACTTAGAGTAAGCAGAAAGGGCTCCATCCAAGTCGGCGATGCTAATGGTCTTTAATCGCAGGGAGGGCTCAATAATTTCGTGCGCCACCTGTTTTGAGCCATAGTGAATGTACAACTTGACGGTTAATGTCTATCAATAGGGAATCGTGACCAAATTCATCCTCAAATCGCATCTTCAAACGGACGTCTGGGTAAGTTGACAATAATGATTCAGAGATGATACAGCATACGTACTCAAACTCTGACAGGGCGGCATTCTTATTTACACTGAGGACAAGCTGGATCAACTTAAAGACTCACTTGTCAAATTTCAAGAGATAAATGATACTAAGGCTGCGATGCTCTTGAGTTTTGCCTATACATCGGGACAGGTGTGGTCTATCGTTGCAGCGTCGTCGCTGGTCCGGACTGATGCCACTGACGCAACAGTTCCTAACTGTTCTCACTCCTTTTTATGACGCACCCACTCGTCCTGTGGGAGTATTCGATGATTTCTTGGCGATACAACCTGCCCAGGGGAATGTGTCTATTCTGTCATACTCCGATTTCATCCTCAGCTCGAGTTCTCTGGTCCCGTCTACCAGCACTCGGTTAGTAATACGTAACCCTATGGGTGGAAAGGAGATTGACACGATACCTAACCTTTAGCCTTTTCTATGAGGGCGTCCCAGTGACACAATATTCACCTGCCGTTTTTGATGCTTTTGTGAACCACACACGGGTGAGTTCCGTCCTTCGAGTTTTCACTGTACGTCGGTCCAGTAATATGATGCGTTTTCACAGTTCTGGGGGCAGCGAATTTCTGCTCTTGACAGCACTGCTCTCGTGACCTCCTCGCTTGAGCCCTTCGACAGTGGCCTCTTTTCGCATGGGAGCCCATCTGCGTACCCGCCCGGCCGTTCTAAGGCTGTCTTCCCTTCCGTCCTCAACATTGCGTGGACAAACACCTCGCTCGACGACAACACGATGATTGATATACTGCACGACGGTGCAAAGACTATCCGTGATGTCGCACTTGCGGATGGGCAGGACATGTCAAATGCAGCAGTGTATGTGAATTACGCGCTTTTCGATACTCCGCTGGAGGACATGTATGGTGGTAACGTGGCGAGACTTCACAAAATCAAGACTGAGATCGATCCGGAAGGGGTCATGGACCTTGCGGGGGGGTTTAAATTCTAGGACTGTCTTGCGCAGTTGTAGAGATACCTACCAAACGGACAATTGGATGTAGAATATTGTTGGCTGAGATGAGGAATTGGCTACGACTCGGGTTCTAGGATCGTCGATTACCAATGATCATCAAAGCCTTCCATGATCTGGTCAACGTTCCCGACGGTGAATGTAAGTCGTGCCTGGATCATCCACACGCATACAAAACAGTTCTCGCCCACAACCGGCCTCTCTGTAAGCACGTTGCTGCCACGCTTCGCCAGAGGAAATTGAGTTTTCTGGCCCAGATTGAGACTCAAGGATGAACTCGCGGACTTTGGGTACAAACTACTGACTGCTAGCTAGTGTATAAAAAGTGTTCAAGATCCGGGTTATGAGACTAAACTAAGGAACTAATGACTTGAGTACGCGCAGAAACACGCCAAAATGGCCCAGTGATCTGGATGTCCACGTGTCCACATTCGACGACACAATCTCAAACTCCAACTCCATTGACTCGGTGGCAATTGGCAAACAACGGTAATCATTCTGCATTGAAAAGAAAACGAGAGCCGTTAGGCCTTTATAAGAGATTTGATTATTTCACCGATTTGCATGTGCACGCGCTTCATCGGTCGCTAACCCCAAGCATGTCATGCAGGCATGTAAACATCGAAACAAACAGACAATTTGTTTCGCCCACTGCCAGTGCAATCGTATCAAACACGGGTAGTCGAATGGCGGCAGCTCTCCATACTCACCACTTCTCCATTTCTGTCTGTGTCTAGACACTCGCTGACTATATTTGACGCATTGGTAAAAACGAGACGAGAGACTAGAAGCATTATGAGGTCGTGCCCCGGGCCACTCCCGGGCCAAACCGCTCGTTCTGGGTCAGTTTGTACGTATTAAGTAACTAGCGGATCTTTAGGTAATAAGTTGGGTCTTTCCACGTGACAAGCCAACGTGCATGTGCATGAACGTATGAACACCAGCGCCATCCTCCTTTACCATGTGACTGTGCCTATCCACCGGGCCACTCTCAAGTAATGGCAATCTTCCCGCCTTTCATTGGTCCAATGCATCAGCCTCCCATGCTCTGTGAAACGCGGTCGGATATATTCCACGCCGTAAACTGAGCGCCCCAAGTCGTGAACAGGCCGAACGGATCGCACGGAGTGGTGTAGGTGAACCATGCGTTGTTCGAAACGCCGGTGGAGGGCATGTAAAGTATGTGGCAAATGAATCCGCAGAATCAAAGCTTATATTGACCCCGAAGATGTTGTCAGGGAGTTCGAACTCGATAGGGCTGGAGCGTCCAACGTTGGTGCGAAGGTCGCAGTATCCTGAGTCCCGACCTTGGGCCAGATTCCTGGAAAAGGCATGGGATCTACAACTACGGAACCACTTTAGGCTCGCTGAAACGCTCCCCAGTCTTTCCCTTTGTGATACCCCCAATAGGATGACGTTTTTCATCTATCCACTGGCGCGTCAAAGTTGAACTTCGCACCGTGTGGTCTCGACTTGAGGCTTGCCTTGATAACAAGCTACAGGATGTACAATAAAGAAGAATACCCCAAACGCTTCTCTCGCAATATTACGGACCGCGCCCTCAGAAAACGGACTGTGGCACGTGGATATATCCTTGTTTGGGGCGCCGTGGTGACGATGTCATATGGCAACGTGCCTTGTCATGAGTTCTTAAGTTAGTTCCTGGAGGTGCGTTCTTCTGATGGAATCAGAAGAACTTTTTTAATCCACACGATGGGAAATCCGCATTAGAGCCCGCATATCATGTTTTGTTATTAATTACGCCATTCGAGCTGGGGCCTCCTAGGTCTGACCACCCATATTCTGGTTTCAACGGATCGACAGGGCCTTCTTTCGCTCCAACAGCTCAGAAAAGCGATTTTCCACATAGTTACGGAGATTACTTTGTCGGGCCTGCGATTCGCCCAGGTCGCGCACTTTACTGTAGAGACAGCCCTTACCTGAAAATATACCGAAATAACTGGCCCTTGCAAAGCAGGCAGGCACTCGGCGAACGCTCTGTTACCCGTTGATCTACAGTAATGCCCTCCAAACCCGCCCTCCTCCTTGGATAGGGAGCGCCCCTACACTATCCCCCCCGAAACCGCCTCGTCCCTAACACCTTCTAAACGCTGCTCCTTCATGGAGCTGCGGTCTCCACTGCTTTGATAAACTGTTCTTGACACACCGATATCCGGGGTCATTCGATTCTTTGTCGGCTTCCGTGGTCTAATTGTGGTGACACACTAGTAACACTTTGCACCCTTCTGCTTTCAGCACCACGTGGTCTTCATGCACAATGTTTTGCGAGCCTTAGATAATGTCATGAGTTCCTCTCTTAGGGTAGCTCTTTCCATTTATGCCAGAAGCCTAGCACCCTCGCTCTTTGGTAGGGTTCTTTATCTATGATTAAGCTTGATTGTTCACGATGTTAGCAGGTATTAGCCCCCGTGATCATATCCGGGGCTTCGTCACGCCGCTTGGCGTTGATTGACTATTGACCCGGACGGCATTGGCGCTTCTCATTCATATCATCATTCCCATGCGAAGCATTGTTGGTCTGAATGCAGTCAAATTCTGGCGCTCTCGGAGGTAAGTGGGTCAAAGTGTCAAAAACAAACAATTCATCAAAGACGGCGTACATGACAAATCAGTCGGATCCTCTCATTTCTCTACTTGTAACCTGCGATGGGAGGCCCGCCTGCGTTGTTGACTTTACGGACTATATAAAGGACGTTATATGCAGGTAGCACTTCTCCCTAGTAGACTCCACATCGGGTGATCCAATGCCTCGGACAACGACCCTTTTCTTCGCCTTCTTTCTGGCATTAGCTTCACATGCCCGGCCCGGGCCTGAAACCCGAGAGAATCATCTGCGCTCTCAATACCTAGATACATGTCATGAGATTGCAGCGCGTATCTCCGGTGCTTCACAGGTATTTTATCCTCGTACGTATCTCATCCCCTCCCCCGTGCTCCTCCCAAGCTGATGATCCATCCAAGCCACACCTCAGTATACTTCAGACAACCTGCACTTTGCTCTGTCGAGTATACAGAACTCCACTTGCTCTGTGGAACCGGGGTCTGCCAAGGATGTGAGCAAGATTGTAAGCAAACTTGCTTCGAGTAATCGACGTATACTGAACTCGCTCTTCTTTACACAGCTAAAGATCCTGGGATCGAGCAAAACGCCTTTTGCTGTGAAAGGTGGAGGACACAACACGAACCCCGGGTTCTCGTCGACTCCGGGTGTACAGATTGCATTGGCACGCCTCAACTCCACAAAGGTCAATGTCAATGATGAGACGGTCGAGATCGGGGCTGGCCTCACTTGGGACCAAGTCTATCAGACCCTTGGCCCCAGTGGAGTGAACGTCATCGGTGGGCGTACACCTACCGTTGGTATTTCAGGATCGACGCTTGGCGGAGGTGGGTGTCACGCATGGTCAGATGGCTCTGGTCTCAAATCCTTACAGGATATTCGTACAAGTCGAGTCAATATGGACTTACAATTGACAACATTGTGAAGTATGAACTCGTCCTGCCAAACGGAACTATCAAGCATGTGACCGAAAAGGATAATGACCTTTGGTTTGGACTTAGGGTGAGTAAAGGATGCTCGATCCAAGTTGGTATCACTAATGGTATTTAATCGCAGGGAGGGCTCAATAACTTCGTATGCTACCAATTCACCATAAAATACACCATGATGGTTGAAAGACTGTCGATAGGGAATCGTGACTAAATTCGTTCTCAAGTCTTATCCTCAAACGGACATCTGGGTGCGTTGACGATAATAATTCAGAGGTTCTATTGTCTTTATACTCAAACCATGCCAGGGCGGGGTTTTCTTTTACACCGAGGACAAGCTGGATCAAATTAAAGATGCATATATTAAGTTCCAGAATAACAATGATACCAAGGCTGCGATGATCTTGGCTCTTGCCTATCAGTCGGGACAGGTGTGGTCTTTCATGGCAGCGTCGCCGCTGGTCCGAACTGACGCCGCTGACATAACAGTTCGTGACGGTCATCTCCCTGTTTTATGATGCGCCCACTCGTCCTGTGGGAATATTCGATGATTTCTTGGCCATCCAACCAGCCCAGGGGAACGTATCTACAATATCATACTCCGATTTCATCCTCCAGGCGAACGAAGTGACTTCGGCTGTCAGCACTCGGTTAGTGATATGTAACCCTGTGGGGTGGAAAGTGGACTGATACGATACCTAACACCTAGAGTTTTCTGGGAAGGCGCCCCGGTCACTCGATATTCACCTGTTGTTTTCGATGCCTTTGCGAATTACACGCGGGTGAGTTCCGTCCATCGAGCTTTTACCGTACGTCGATCCAGTAATATGATGGGAATTCACAGTTCTGGGGGCAGCGAATTTCTGCTCTTGAAAGCACCGCATCCGTGAGCGCTGCACTTCAACACTTCGACAGCGGCCTCTTCTCGCATGGGAGCCCATCTGCATACCCGCCCGACCGCTCTCAGACTGTTTTGCCTTCCCTCATCACCGTTGCGTGGCTTAATGCCTCGCTCGACAACACGATGGCTGATATACTGCACGACGGTGCAAAGACTATCCGTGATGTCGCGCTTGCGGATGGGCAGGACCTGTCAAATGCAACAATGTATGTGAATTACGCGCTTTTCGATACTCCGTTGGAGGACATATATGGTGGCAATGTGGCGAGGCTTCACCAAATCAAGACCGAGATCGATCCGGAAGGGGTCATGGATCTTGCGGGTGGGTTTAAATTCTAGGGCCATCTCGCGCAGTTGTAGAATACCTACCAAATGGACGATTGGTTGTCGAAGACTGTTATCTCACCTATCTGAGATGAGGAATCGACTACAACTTGGGTTTATTGCGAATTGGAGGTCGAGCTCGCACAGCTTAGCTTGTTTGGAGCAAGTGGAGCACCTGTCAAAGACTCAATATCCTCTTTTTTCTTTACATTCTTTCTCGGATTGCCTTACTATATAAGTTCTGCATGGACACAAGTGGGTAACGTGTGCGTTTGACCATAATAAAATGCTTTTCCTCTCGTTTGGTGCCACCCGAAATCGCGACTGGGTTCTAGGGACCATCAGTGATTGTCAATCCTTGCATGATCGTCTATGTTCCTGGCAGTGAATGTAGTCATCAGCAAAAGGACATTCTACTTGCCACTGAGTTGAACTTCGCACCATACTTTCTCTCCTCGGGGCGCCTTGATAAGTCCAAGCCGCAGGGTGGAAGCTGACCAAGGAGTCCACAAACCCTTCTCGTAGTATTACAGAATGCTGGCCGGTGATCGCCAGGTGGAAGCATAGAAAATTCCAATAACCGAGGCCACGGTCAGAAACAGACCATGGCACGTGGTTATTTTTTCTTAGTTCGGGCGCCGTGGCGACGACGTCGTGGCAACGTGACTTGTCGTATTCATTTATACTCTTGGAGGTAAGGGTAGAGAATGCGTTGGGGGTCAACATGGAAAGGAGAGCGTCGGTTGAAGAGCAGCAAGGACCAAACAATTGCTCATCAAATCCAGGTACGATCTAGGGAAGAGAGAATTCTGAGGATGGCGAAGGGAGTTCCTTCATTCCTATACCTACGCTTATATTTCTACACTCGCGCAGGTTCCTCTCAACGTCCTCCTGCGTGGAGGGAACCGTTCACTGCGATTCCGTCGATTGGGGCGTGTCTGCCACGAGTATGGCCTGGGCTTCGATCATATCATAGGTATGGCGACGTGCTCAGGCTGTTTAAGCCGATCGGTCGGCGCGGCGAACACTGATGAACTACAGCTATTCAATTACACCTTTTTCTATGATGACCCGCTTATTCACGAGCTAAGCACGATGGCGAGGAGTAATGTCGGTGTTGTGGTGAAGACGACCAGTTCTTCAGTGTAGGCGATTGACATCGCGGACGCGGAGTGAGCGACCACATACGAAGGGATCCGGATGAATGAGGGTAACAGGAGGGCGGCATGAGTGAGAAGAGCGATCACTAGAAGGTACTTTTCCGCATTTCAAAGGCGATTAAGAGCGAGTGGGAGCAAGAGATATCGTCGATGCTGGGATGGAGATGAGAGTTTTGCCAGTGGCTCGAGAAGGATTGAAAGGTCACATACAGTCCCTTAGCTGCCACAAAAATTATCTCTCGTTCTGCTGTCTGGTCCAGACTTGCTTCCGACTCGCGGTTGGGAGAGGAGATGGAGCGGTAACGTAGAGTATAGAGAAAGAGATGAGTGGCTGTGGCTGAGGATTCGATGCACCAAAGGTACGCCAACGCCACAGCCAGGACTCACGCGACGCGTGCGAGCACGTGACTTGCTCGTTGCTCGTTTTTTCCTTTTAACTTCCTCTTCCTCTTCCCTCCACTTCCAACCTCAGCCTCACGTCTAATGGGTCCAGGTCTGCAAATCAACTGGACCCAAGTCAGGCAACCATCCCACTCAAGCCCCTCTTGGACTCAGAATCATCGGTGTTCATTTCCCCTTTGGCCTTACTCTGCACAAAGTGCCGAATGTCCCGATCAGCGCTTGCAGATGGGTCATATACATGAACCATGACGGCATGGTGTACATGAACTGTGCGATCATGTTCGACAGATGTCTGGAGGACAAAGCAAGGGACAGACGCGCTGAGGCTTCGTAAAATTAGAACTGAAATTAATACCGAAGGTGTAATGGACCTTGCTGGGGGTTTTAAAACTTTGATAGGGAAGAGGCCCATTTCTTGCCATATGCAACTATTGAATAAGTCCTTAATCTATCCACTTCAAAGTTGAAGTTCATTAAGAGCCGGCCGTGTCTTCTTGACGCCCACCTTGATAACTTTACCCAGGCGTGCAGTGATTACTAACTATGGAGGTGGAAGTGGAGAAAGGAAAGTCAGCAGGATACTGTCATTCGCACCCTCCGGACACGCATAAAGACAATGACCGATGATCGCAGGTATTTTCGGCCATTGCCACCAGCACCCCAGCCTCTCAACCACCTAAGTGTCACACTTAACCTTGCAACGTGACAGGTGAATGTTGGTGACATTCGCCTGCCGGTACAGAAGGTTCCTGGAAATTCCCTCTCCCCAGCCCCCAGCAATCCCTGGCAGTACCCAGGTACCATCAGGGACGACAAGTCCCTCATGTGTTCTGTTTCCGTGTTTTTTTCTCTAAGTCCATCTGCGTGACTTCCCCAAGCCCTCCCGCGAAACTGGCAACCTCCGACGACACGAGCCCATCGTCTTGCGCATTGAGCTTGTCGTCTCCGAAGGTGGACGCGCTTGCCCCACCTTCCCCTCACTTTATACACAACATATATATCATTTTATTTGTATTAAGTAGTAGAGTAAGAATATAAAAATGAGAAAGAGTACAGTAAAAAAAATTAGGGGCCCTTGCTGCCCAAGACAGTGAGCTC
>Ga0307510_10004456_pt1 | contig 16467 bp, 16 predicted proteins | sample 12_EM_MG_FD_207224 | JGI IMG/M metagenome (GOLD analysis project Ga0307510, IMG submission 207224) | Populus trichocarpa ectomycorrhiza microbial communities from riparian zone in the Pacific Northwest, United States - 12_EM | ecosystem: Host-associated > Plants > Roots > Unclassified | place...
CCTGATCTTCCGGACATTCTGTTATACACGCCCTGGGCCTCTTATGTAGTGTTCTTGTAGCACCGCGATCTCTTGTTGTCTTGTACAGTGGAGAATAAACTTCCAATTCCAAAAAAAAAAAAAAAAACAACCACCTACATCCTTCAGGCCTGCCGTCTTGATTTCGCTATCCAATCTAACCCAATCAAGTATCTGCGCTCCGGCCATGCCTGGGAGAAACTATGAGAGTTCGCACACTTCACTAGATCTCAGCAGTTACGTACCCTTATACTCGATTGGTTGGTCCGGGTGTCCCCCGAATGTGACTATCTTGGTCTGATGTCGTTCAAACATGACCGTCGTAAAGAGAGCGCATGTCGACGCGCAGTAGCCATTTCCAACTATAACCAGTACGCCGTGTCACTACCAAGTAAATTAGGCTGGGATATCCCTCACCGATGACTATGTTGCTGGAAAATATATGTAAGCAGAATCCGAACAGAGAAATAGTACGAGAACCTACTTGAGATCAAAGGGAGGGGAGTCGGGTAGGGTCACATTATATGGTTCAAATGGGCAAATATCCTAATCAATTTGTCAGACAGGAACTATGCCAAACCAAAGCTCCCTTTACCGCAAACCGCTGTGAGGTCGGGTCCTGGACGCCATTGATCTCGTAAGGGAGGGACGGGTCATTGTAGTTGAAATCAGCGGGCATCTGCGTGCCATTGAAGAACATCCCTGAAATAGGGGTCATTCCTCGCGCAAATGATTCATAAAGATAACACACAATGGTCTGGCGAGTATACGGCGAACGAGCTGTTCAGTCCCTGTGCGATATCAGCCTTCACAATTTTTTGGGCCAGTGGATTGGCACGTGAAGTGGTTTGGAATCCTCTATGATTACTGGTCAAGGGCGAACCAGCGATCGTATTCTGAACACATACGGAGTACCAATCCCACTACCAGCAAGGAATCTGTGAAGGAAATGTCCCAGGCAGATAAATCCGCCTGCGGCCACTTGCATCAGACGATTTTTACATCTGATTGAAATGGGCCACGAACCCCCGTTATCAGTCACGTCAATCAAGAGATTGGTGACTCCGGAAGCCTTGAAGTCGTTGACAGCAGCCTCGACATCAGCTGGGAACTGATTGTTTGCATCGTCGTTGCCCTCGATGGAGAACGTTCCGATAAACATCTAAAACGAGCGCAAATGATGTCCGTCACCAATGGGCCCCCGTTATGAGGAGGTCGAAGACACGAGGGTCACGTACGACTCCAGTCTTATTTCCCGGGAGAACGAAGGACTTCATCAGGCCAGTACTACCACCTAACTGTTGTAGAGTAGGCGTAAAAGGCGAAGGAAGGTCTGGATCCGATGCTATCCCTGCTGCGGGTTTAGAAAGCCCAGCATAAGCGAGGCTTTTAGAGGTGCTGGGAGTTGTTCTCCTGTCCACCCCATTCGTTGTATTGGTAGCAACACAATGATTATCCCAGCTAAACAAATTTGTTAGTTCGCGGGCAGGATGAAAAAGGAAGAATATACTAAGATTGTCCATCGACAAACTGCTTGCCACGGAAGCCGGCGACGAAAGGAATGTCAACATATTCAGGCATGCCTGAGGGCGAGTCCACGGGAATTAGCGTAAAGTTCAGACTGGTCTGTCTCAGAACAAATGAGTATGCAAGGTCGCCAAGACGTTGAGAAAAGGTTGTATTGAGCAGCTGATAGCTGCTGACGACGCAGTTCACTCTGATGTTGCGATCAAGGAAATTCCCAGAGGTGGTACGGGCAACGTAGTCGATGTAGTCGAGGACAGGGAGCCCACCGATCTCCAGTACTTCAGCACCAGCAAGGCGCTTCCAGTCGAACCCCTTCTTGTTAAAGTAGTCGGCAAAATCTTGCCCAAAGCCATCAAAGAGCACATCAGAATTTGGAGCGATGAAGACGCCTGTGTCCAGATAGACAACGGGAGCAGGGAGGGTGTTCTCATAGATCACATAACAAGATGGGAACCACCCTGATGACAGAAATAAAGTTAAATAGGACCCGAATTCGAATTATAAGGTGGTATACTAGTATGTCCGTCATTCAACTGTGTCATGAAATCATAAAGATCCATGTTGAAGTCATAGTCGGTCTGGGGAGATTACGGTGACACACAATGAGTGGAGTCGTCGCGCATAACACAGGGAATGTCCTTACTGCGTATTGCGTAGAATTTATGCGTGTGATTTCCGCGCGAATGTCCTTCGTAGACTCCTGGAACGGTGAGGGGGAGTTGAGGTAGAATTCCTCGAACGTGTAAAAATCAAAGACACGCGAGACGACGGAGATCACGTTTTGCCTGAGATTCTCATCGAACGGGAATGACTTTTGGCAGGCTATGGCATCCGCAGGATCGACGAAGTTGAGCCCGGCGATCTTGGCACATGGATCAGGAGGGAGGTCCTTTCGAGCGGGAGCAGCAGCAACGAGTAACACTCTGCTAAGCAGGGTCATCGTAGGCAGAAGCCCGGAACGAGAAAGACGAGAGAAGAACATGCTGCACGAAAGGGTCACTGAATGTCCAAGCAGTGGGGAACGAGCTAGGACTCGATGAGAGCCATTCCCCTTCACCAGGCAAGTCTAAATAGTATGCATCAGATGCTGGAGCGTGTCCTCATTGGGTTCATGAGCCTGCCATGAGGCCCGCCACCATCCCGGCGCATCGTGTAGCGACTACGCAGAACCCTAGCCTGAGAGCGCCAAGCAATCGTGATAGTTGAGAGCAGCGATTGCACGATTGCACTGACGGGGCCTCACTACTACATGCCGAAAGGGGCACGCAAGTACAGCGCCGGCGGAGGCTGTGAACCGCTCATCCAGCTTCTCATGTTCGAGCCGGCATCCGCCGACGCGAGATTGGTCCCTTCCATGTGAACTTATGATAGGGGTGCTAATGGTGTGAATAGTCGAAGCCCTCTTAACCCATACCCCTCCGCCACAGCTCTGAGCTATGGGTTATCAGAGAGTACGGGCTTTCAGGGTATTACCAGAGGTATATGTAAAAAATCGAAAAAAATGATCAGTAATCCAGGTGGTGGTCAGTGTCTGAGACCTGAGAAACCAAGAACGCGCAGAAGGAAATGTAACAGGTGTAAGAGACTCGCAGCGAAGGCACGCAACGAAAAGAGAGGAGGAAAGCTGGGCTGCATTTGCCTGCCTTTGACGAAGCTAGGCGAGGGGATTATATAAATATGTAGCGAGCGAGGCCAGCAGAAGGAGTAAAGAAAAGCAAGGCGAAGGCAGCTGTGCGGTGACAATAACGAGGGGGAAGTAGTGTTTGAGGTGAGGGAAATTTTACTGAATGGTATCCAAGTGTGCGACGGTGGGTGCATGGTCGACGAGGGCGAGGGAGGTGCGGCGACGTACGATGGTAAAGGGCTATGTGGAATGGAGAGAGGCAGATCTAGAACGAAAAGAAAACGAGCAAACGTACGAAAAGAGGCTTAATCAATCCTATGTACAGTGATATTCCTTCCACACAGAGACATGGTCTAGAATTGCGAGGGGCCGTGCACAACATCTCCGACATGGACCGACAGGATTTTCGAGGTGGCGCGCATTTGTGGCGTCGGCCAACGTGTCTTGGGAGGTCCACAAGTCTTCAGACATAAGGATTGGGGCGCAACGAGTAGGGGAACTTGCTGTGAAAAGGTCAATCAAAAGGTCGATCATAACGACGGTGATGAAGACGAGTTGAGGGCAAGGCGTGCGAGGAACAAGTGCAGGTGAGGGCGGGCTAACCAGTCAGGCGACGTCATGTGGTTGCCTTGTCAGGTACAACAAAATGAACTTTGCCAAGAATTCGCCAAGGTCACTGATCACGCCACACCACAAGGGGTTCGGGAAGCTTCATGTGATCCTGCCGTGCCAACACTTGCGCCTACATGCCATATTCTCGCAGTCATATCATCCTTCTTAGCCTACATACCAAATCATGCCTCTGCGGCTCAGAACTGGAATCTTGGAGGATAACTCACCGTCGTCGAGGTCCAACGCTCATTCTGGGCATCACCGGGAGCTGATTGTCATGCTTTCTCCGAGTTCAGTTGGAGGTTTGTATCCATATGAATGTTTTCATCATGATGGCACATCAACAAGTCACAGGCACATCTCTTGACTGCTGCTTGGCAAGGCCCAAAACCTCTCACAGTGAACTTGCTGTGTATTTGTCCATTGAGGATAACAAGGTTTAAGTCGTCACCCGAGTGAAATCCCGATATCCAAAAACAGATCCCCGTGAAGCTCTTAATCGATAAGGTGGCTGGGGTCTAGTCCCTGAATAGTCCTCAGGCTGCGCCCGCTGTCGCGCCTTTCGACACCATCTTTCTTGGCAGACAAAACGAATACCATGAGGTGATCGACCTACTACTGTAGTAACACTCCTATTCTTGCAATACTCGGCCTGCAGGGCGTGCTAGTGAAGCATGAAAAGCAGCAACATGAAACTCAATTACCTTCGCGATTCAAGGATAGAACAACTTATGGATGACATGAAGCTAGAGGAGAGTAACGAGACTTAGGTCATCACATTTACCTAGTCAGGCAAGCAAAAACTCTGATGGGAGCCTACCAGAAAACGACAATAGTGAATAAATCGATATTTGAAGTGGCGGTCAGGTACTGAACCTAGTGAACTTGTGTGCAACTTGTCGTCGAGGACTTGAAGTTGTCACCAATCACTGTATGTTCGAATTACGCCATACCAGCACCATCCGGATCACCCCTGACCCTGCCGTGACCCGTGATGTGACTGGTGTATGACAACACCTGATGAGCAACGCAACGGATGTATCGAGCCTAGGACCACCTGCGTCTTGTTCCCGGATGCGCAATCCGGGTGGCCATGGTGTGCCTAGTGTTAAATTGTATTTCTCTTCGCGTGCACGTACGAGCCCTGAGGTATAACTCATGCATACATTTCTACAAACGCCCCGCCCCATAGCGCGGTGTACTGGAGCCCGCAATGTGCAACTCAGTGAGCCGTCGCATTTCTACGACCCTTGCAGGATCCATGTGGTGAGCCTTTTTGCATTTAGCCTCCACTTGGCGTTACCCCGACGGGAAGACGAGAGCATAAGCAGCAGAACGGTGAGTTTGTCATGCTGAAACTGCGGCAGCGATAGTCCGCGTGCCAGGCCTCACGCCATTTGCATGTCACTGAGGGTCTTGGTGTTACCGGGGGGCATGAACACGAACCTGAACGAACATATAACCGCAATGAGCCTGCGCAGGACCCATGTGCATGCAAAAGTGGCCCCTATGTGACGCCAAGAAGACACGCTCGCGTGGGTTCGCCATGCCATGCATTTATTGACGCGCCGCGCTGAAGGTTTGTGTACCCAGAGGTCTTGCATGTCAAGTATACGCAAGCCACATGTAGCGGTGTAGGTGTGGTGTGGGAAGGCCGGAAGAGGCCAATGCTGCGCAGTAGCGATCTGAGGGCAGGGCCACGGCAGTCGTTGCGATGACAGCAGTGTCCTGGAAGAGAATCAAGTTGGGGAACGATAATGTAAATGCGTCCTTCACATCGCCGAGGCCGTGAGACATTACGAATGCTTGTTCCAAGTCCGCGCCGTTGCAGCCGTTGCTGCTGACGTTACCAATGAGGCTAGTAAAGTCGAGAGGGTATCAGCGAAGGTATCATGGCATGCTGAAGAGGCGTTGCTCTGGGAAAGAGCGCGGTGGGCTTCGTTGAGGCTGTTGTTGTGTCATTACTGATGAGGATGGTGGTGCTATTGTTGCTATGGAACGTGCTGAGCTCATCATGTGCAGGAATAGCTGGTGGTAAAATCGTGGGCGTGAGCCTGAGAGAGCGAAAAAGGTTGTAGCAGTTGAGGGCACCATGGCTCAACTCACTGGCAACTAAACGAATAACCACCATTCGACCACGTGACATCCCCGAACGCTTGAGTTACCACGTGCACCCTTGCAAAAGTGCTGACTCGGACGAAGTTATCACCATTTGTCTGGTGGTCGACTTTGTCGCTTATCTGAGTCCCAGCCGAGGTTCTGCTCAAGTAGCAAGGACGGTCTTGGTACTGGAGGTCATTAGTAGTAAGTGATCTCCCTCTTCCCTTCAGGCTTCGTTCAGCACTGCTCAAGGACTGATGAATGGGTTATCTCAGTGCTCAATATATGTATGGCATGATAAGATGATCGCCGGCCACTATAGCGCATCTTCCCCTGCCGTCTGTGCAACTTGGATACATGTTTGGGCTGTACCTAACCAATGACATTCTCCGTGATTTCAGCTCCATTTCCGGGGTGTATCTTGTGTTCTCTGTGGCCCATCGTATGTGACTTCGAACGACAAAGCTAATTCCGTCAACCTAATACACCTTGCCGCCCAAGACGCTGCCAAGTCGAAGTGGGCCTTAGGCTAGGCGACCAAATTCACGACCTTTCCGTAGCATTGTAAGAGATGTCTGTCACTGAGCCCCAGGTTCATCAACCACATCGATTATTAGGACTTGGACCAGTTCAGTTCCAGTCTAGCACTGCCGCGCGGTACAGAGGGCTTAGGGTACAACATTATTGTCCATTTGCATCTAGCTAATAGTCCAAAGCATATTACAGAATTACAGACAAAAAAACTGTTCCAAACAAAAAACAAAAGCTCTCAGTCCAAACTGTAAGAAAACGAGGAATGTCACTAAGTGACTATGCTTCCCAATGACGCCCTGGGAAAGACAGCGCAGCGTCGACTTTCTCTGGATTGTAGTTCCGGGTAGGCATCTCAACTTAGGATGTGAGGTGTTGTTGACCTAATTGAAAAATTGGCTTTCGCTAGGACCGCTATTAGCAAGATGTCGAATACACATGGAATGCCGATACTAACACAAAGGCCCACAGCTTCTGGGGGTTGTTGAATGTTTCCGCCGTGTATGGGAAACGGTCTACACGAAAAATGGGGGTTGAGCGTACACACAAGTTTACGAGCCCAAGATAGGACGTACACTGGGACGGTTCGGAGACATATGCGATCGGCGTATTTTCATCGAGGAAGCTATAAGCTGCAAAGCCGTTGGCTTTGAATGTCCCAAAGTTACAACCTTCCTGATTGACTTACCGGACCGCCAATTATGGCGCATGTTAGCATTGACTAGTCTATATACCAGGGTCAGCCGAGTTTCCTCCACGACAGGAGCAAGCCATACAAATCCGGAGGAGCAAGAGGATCCTATCCGAGAACATAAGCCTGTGGGGCGCGTGGAAGAAGAAGAACCACCTACATCCTTCAGGCCTGCCGTCTTGATTTCGCTATCCAAGGTAGCCCACTCGAGTACCGTCGCTCCGGCCATGCCTGGGAGAAATTATGACCATTCGCACACCTCACTAGATCTCAGCGGTTACGTACCCTTATACTCGATTGGTTGGTCCGGGTGTCCCCCGAATGTGACTATCTTGGTCTGATGTCGTTCAAACATGACCGTCGTAAAGAGAGAGCATGTCGATGCGCAGAAGCCATTTCCAACTATAACCAGTACGCCGTGTCACTACCAAGTAAATTAGGCTGGGATATCCCTCACCGATGACTATGTTGCTAGAAAATATATGTAAGCAGAATCCGAGCAGAGAAATAGTACGAGAACCTACTTGAGATCAAAGGGAGGGGAGTCGGGTAGGGTCACATTATATGGTTCGAATGGGCAAAGATCCTAATCAATTTGTCAGACAGGAACTATGCCAAACCAAAGCTCCCTTTACCGCAAACCGCTGTGAGGTCGGGTCCTGGACGCCATTGATCTCGTAAGGGAGGGACGGGTCATTGTAGTCGAAATCAGCGGGCATCTGCGTGCCATTGAAGAACATCCCTGAAATAGGGGTCATCCCTCGCGCAAATGATTCATAAAGATAACACACAATTGTCAGGCGAGTATGTAGTGAGCGAGCTGTTCAGTCCCTGTGCGATATCAGCCTTCACAATTTTTTGGGCCAGTGGATTGGCACGTGAAGTGGTTTGGAATCCTCTATGATTGCTGGTCAAGGGCGAACCTGCGATCGAATTCTGAACACATACGGTGAACCAATCCCACTACCAGCAAGGAATCTGTGAAGGAAATGTCCCAGGCAGACAAGTCCGCCTGCAGCCACTTGCATCAGACGATTTTTACATCTGATTGAAATGGGTCACGAACCCCCGTTATCAGTCACGTCAATCAAGAGATTGGTGACTCCGGAAGACTTGAAGTCGTTGACAGCAGCCTCGACATCAGCTGGGAACTGATTGTTTGCATCGTCGTTTCCCTCGATGGCGAATGTGCCAACATACATCTAAAACGAGCGCAAATGATGTCCGTCATCAATGAGCTCCCGTTATGAGGAGGTCGAAGACATGAGGGTCACGCACGACTCCAGTCTTATTTCCCGGGAGAACGAAGGACTTCATCAGGCCAGTGCTGCCACCTAATTGTTGTAGAGTAGGCGTAAACGGCGAAGGAAGGTCTGGATCCGATGCTATCCCTGCGGCTGCGGGTTTAAAGAGCCTAGCATAAGCGAGGCTTTGAGAGGTGCTGGGAGCTGTTCTCCTGTCCACCCCGTTCGTCGTATTGGTAGCAACGCAATTATTATTCCAGCTAAACAAAGTTGTTAGTTCGCGGGCAGGATAGAATAAGAAATAATGTACTAAGATTGTCCATCGACAAACTTCCGGCCACCGTAGGCGGCGACGAAAGGAATGTCGACATATTCAGGCGTGCCTGAGGGTGAGTCCACGGTAATTAGCGTAAAGTTCAGACTTGTCTGGCTTAGAACAATTGAGGATGCAAGGTCGCCAAGACGTTGAGTAAGATTTGTATTTGACAGCTGGTAGCTGCTGACGACGCTGTTCACTCTGATGTTGTGATCAAGGAAGTTCCCAGAGGCGGTACGGGCAACGTAGTCGATGTAGTCGAGGGCAGAGAGCCCACCGATCTCCAGTACTTTAGCACCAGCCAGGCGCTTCCAGTCGAAACCCTTCTCGTTAAAGTAGTCGGCGAAATCTTGCCCAAAGCCATCAAAGAGCACATCAGAATCTGGAGCGATGAAGACGCCTGTGTCAAGAAGGACAATGGGAGCAGGGAGGATGTTCTGGTAGGTCATATAGCAAGTTGGAAACCACCCTGATGACAGAAATAAATTCAAGAGAGGACCTGCTTTCGAAGTATAAGTGCATACCAGTATGTCCGTCATTCAACTGGTGCGTGAAGCCATAAAGATCCATGTTGAAGTCGTAGTCGGTCTGGGAGATCACCGTGACACGTAATGAGTGAGATCATCGTGAATCACACAGGGAATATCCTCACTTCATATTGCGTAGAATTTATGCGTGTGATTTCCGCACGAATGTCCTTCGTAGACTCTTGGAACGGCGGAGGGGAGTTGAGGTAGAATTCCTCGAACGTGAAAAAATCAAAGACACGCGAGACGACGGAAATCACGTTTTGCCTGAGATTCTCATCGAACTGGAATGACTTCTGGCAGGCTATGGCGTCCGCAGGATCGACGAAGTTGAGCCCGGCGATCTTGGCACATGGATCAGGAGGGAGGTCCTTTCGAGCTGGAGCGGCAGTAACCAGCAACACTCTGGTGAGCAGGGTAGGCAGAAGCCCGGAACGAGAAAGACGAGAGAAGAGCATGCCGCTGGGAAGGGTCACTGAATGTCCAAGCGGTAGGGGGCTGGCTAGGACTCGATGAGAGCCATTCCCCTTCACCAGGCAAGTCTAAATATATGCATCAGACGCTGGATCGAGTCCTCATGGGGTTCATGAGCTGGCCATGAGGAAGCAAGGCAGTATCCCGGCGCATCACGTAGCGATTATACAGAACCCGAGAGCGCCGAGCAATCGTGATTGTTGTGATAGTGTTGAGCAGCGATTGCACTGACGGAGCCTCATTACAACTGAATGACATGATGCTGCCAAAGGGCTGCGCAAGTACAGCCTTAGCGCCGGCGGACCGCTCAAGGGGCTGTGAACCGCCCATTTAGCGCTCATTCCATTTCAACCAGACAATGATCGCGCTGATCATGACGAGCCACGTTCCGAGATCCGAGATATCGACATCCGGTGCGAGATTGGTCCCTTCCATGTGAACTTATGACAGGTGTGTGATGAATAACAGGCTCTCTTCATAATGCCTAAGGTCTGAGGGTTTAACGTTTCACGTTTCGGTTTGTATTTGTACAGGCATAAATGTTTGAAAAAAGCAATAAAACCGTGAAGGTGAAACCTCAGAAATGTGCACTGCACCTAAATTTATGAAAAGTTAGATACTTAATGTAGGGATTTGGGCGCGTGACGGATGGTGTAAATATACAAGTCAAAAATGCGAGAAAAATGGGCAACCCGGCCCATCGTATTGGCAAGCTGTGACTGCTTGATGGTAATACCCAGTGCCTTTTACTGTGCACACAACTGACAGATCCCAGAACCACGGTGATTGCAACGAGCTGCGCGTCGTACGGAGGGTAGAAAGCTTATTGCAGTCCAATACCATCTTCATATTCAAGTTAACGTGCCCGCGAAGAGTCCCATATTCTCTTGGTTGCTCACTTTGGCTTGATCTCCTCTGACATCTGAGGCAACTTTTGAGAGCCGACTCAACGCGCTTGCATAGGAATGAGGCGATCAGCCGGTGACCCCCACCACCGTAGTCCGCTAGTTGATGCTGTTGTCCCCGTAATTCCGAACAAAATGGAGCACCCCATGCGGTACCATCGGTCATAATCACCGGGCGGGGGACCTATTTAGATGATTTATTTCGTGTTTTGCGCATAATCGAGCGATACAAGCACGGAATGGGGATAAGGCCCCGTGGGAATGTTGAGAGGTTTCGAGTCGAACTAATGCCTGCCCGCCTCCAATGGCAGGGACCCTGGGGAAAGGTTCAAAATACACCAGAAGCATGAGAACAGTCGCAGAGAAAGTGAATAGAGAACAAGTAGGAAGTCGTGATCCACCATATATATGACAAACATGCCATGGTGGCGGCCGACATACCAGCAACGCGCCTAGTGCGCTTATCTTAGGAGACCCGACCCGCCGAGTATGCCTGTATCAGCTCGAGAAGTAACAAGATCGAGCTACAAGAGGGTTAGGTGATCTTCCACAGGTATTGAATATAATGAACGTGGCGAGGGATTCACCAGGGTCACTAATCACGCCACACTAGCACTGCAAGGTAAATTACGCCACCCCAGTGTCTATCGTGACGCGCTCGGACACATCGGGAAGCCTCATGTGATCCTGCCGTGGACTGACGTGACTGCAATTCGCGACGTGTGCACCGGTGTCTGGAAAATACCTGAAGAACGACGCAATGGATGCAATTTATCACTCACATCATATGATGCTTGTCCTATTATGGCCAGTAGTGGGTTGCAGCGCAGCGCTCGCCGGTTACTTACGGTACTCCCGATGTTTCACTGGCAGCCTGAGTCACATATTCTTCCAAATCGACCTATTCAGTTATCCGGCTGGATAATTGCATACATACCTGTCCAGCATCATGTCACGATGTTGTCAACACTCCCACCCTGCATGCCATATCCTCGTGGATTATCCTTCTTAGTCAACATATCAAATCTTGCCTCTGCGGCTCAGCACTAGCACCTTGAAGGATGACCCACCGTCGTCGAGTGACAACGCTCAGTCTGGGCATCACTGGGGACTGATTGTCTCGCTTCCTCCGGGTTTGGATTGGAGATTCGTATCCACCTGAATACCCAGGGTTTCGTCATGATGGCGCATCCAAAGTCACCGGCACATCTCTTGACCGCTGCTAGACAAGTTCCAAACTTCTCACAGCCATGTGTTTTTGTCTATTGGGGATAACAAGGTGTAAGTTGTTGCCCAAGTGAAACGCTGATCTCCGAACAGATACGCCCGTGAAGCTCTTGATCGAGAAAGCGGCCGGGGTTTAGTCCCTGAATAGTATTCAGCGGAGAACAGGCTGAGAGGGAAGTGAATAATTGTCCCTTCCTTGAATACCTGGTCACGAACATCCTTCTTATAAAAGCCTCCAAAAGTCCCAAGTACAGCCCCAAAAGCCCGACGCCTACCAATGAATCCCGAGAAACTAGTCGTCTGTATCCCCCTAGTCTTCGATTCACATTCATAGACCTCCACGCCAATCACCGCCCGACAGGTGGCTGAAATTTTACAATTTCACCCCCCAAATTACACTTGGGAACATTGTACCCTTTGCCTGGTTGAAAATTTGGTTTCGCCACAGAGTCTGTCAGCACAGAGAAGGGTATTGACATGAACGCCCACACGCTTTGTGGGGCGTTGTATGTATCCGCAAAGCCATGGGAGGGCAAGCTCGTGATGCTAACGCCACCGCCACCCTGATCCGAGTGCCCGCGGCTAATGCCGTTATCAACATGTCAGCGAGGGCCTTGGTGCGACCAAGGAGTGTCAATACGAACCTGAATGGACGTGTGGCCGTGGTGAGCCTGTACGGGGCCAGTGTACACGCAAATAGTGGGTCCCATGTGGTGCCGAGAAGACACGAGTGTAGGCTCGCCATGCCATGCGTGTATTGACGCGGTCGTCCTGGGGATTTGTGTGTCCAGGGGTATTGCATATAAAGGGTACGCAGGCTACGTGCATCGGTGTGGGGTGGTATGGGAACGGGGAAAGAGTCCGGTGCTGCGCGGCGTCGCGTCGATCTGAGGGCGCCACCGCAGTCGCAGCGCTGCTGGCATTGTCCTTGAAGGAAGGTAGGTCAAGGGATGGGAATGCATTTTTCACATAGCCGAGGCCGTGAGGTATCATGACTTTGTATTTCGAGGCGAGGGTGTTGCGGCCATTGCTGCTCCAGAGATTACCGCTGAGGGCAGTGAGGTCAAGAGAGGCGAGAAGGGATCAGCGGGAGTGCCGCGGCGTTCTGAGGAGGTATTTCTCTGGGGAAGGGACGGAGCGCGGTCGGTATTAGCTGTTGCAGTTGTTTGAGTCGTTGATGGGCGAGAATGGTAATGCTGTGCTGTTGTAGAACGTGCTGAACTTACCATGTCCAGGACCAGTTCCGGAGCCGAATCGAGGCTAAAAAAGGTCATCGCGGTCGGAGAACATCGCCTCCCACGGGCGCTAATGAAGTGACGTTATCATGACCAATCGAGATAAGATCTTTTTTTGCAAAACGATCATTCAATTCGAGACTTTCAGGTATAGAACACTACTGTAATAATATTACCAGTGTACAAAAGCGTGTCTACATAATCCACAATATGGAGGACTCTGACTAAAAGCGTGTTGAAATACGCTCCAATGAGTGGCTAAACGTTACTTTAGGTTCACTAACGTCCTTGGGGAGAGGCCCGGGTATCGTTCAGTTGCCGATCTTACCAATCTGCGCGCCCGCGCGCTCACATTCGACAGAATATTCCTTCGCTCAACTGAAAAATTGCTTTGCGCTGAGGAATATGTCAGCACCTTTTAAACGTGCAACAGGGGAAGACACTCACACAAACTCCCATACGTTCTGGGGGTTATTGTATGTATCCATAGTATATGGGAAACGGTCTATGCGTAGTGGATGAATCAATATACACAAGGTTTCACAACCCAGAAGATTATTTCATACGTTGTGATGGCTCAGAGACATATGCAATCGGAACGTTCTCATCGAAGAAACTGTAAGCTGTGAGGCCACCATGAAAATTGGATAGTCACAAATCTATGGATCAACTTTACCGGTCCGCCAATTATGGCGCATAAGAGCGTTGACCAGCCTGCATGACGATAGGCAAGCAATCTCTTCTAAAAGAAGTAAAGCACATACAGATCCGGAGGAGCAAGGGGGTCCTATCCGAGACGGTCAGTGAGTGGAGCGCTGCGGCGAAGGCACACCACCTACATCCTTGAGGCCCGCGGTCTTGATTTCGCTATCCAGGTCAACCCATTCAAGCACCTGCGTCCCAGCCATGCCTGTGAGAAACTATGAACATTCACATAATTTACCACATGTCAAAATTTGTGTACCCTTATATTCGATTAGCTGGTCGGGATGTCCCCCAAACGTGACTATCTTGGTCTGATGTCGTTCGAACATGAGGGTCGTGAAGATAGCGCATGTTGATGCGCAGAAACCGTTTCCAACTGTAATCAGTACGACGTTGTGTCAATACCACGTGAGCTAGGGCGATATATCTCTCACCAATGACTACGTTGCTAGAGAATTCATGTGAGCAGAATCCGAACAGGGAATTAGTACGAGCGCGTACTTGAGATCAAAGGGAGGGGAGTCAGGCAAGGTCACATTCAAGTCTTGGAATGGGCAGAAATCCTAGTCAGTTCGTCAGACAGGAACTATGCCAAACCAGAGCTGCCTGTACCGCAAACCGCTGTGAGGTGGGGTCTTGGCAACCGTTAATGACGTAAGGGAGCGTTGGGTCGTTGTAGTCGAAGTCAATAGGCATCTGTGTGCCATTCAAGAACAACCCTGTATAAAGGTCATTCATCATGCGAATGATTCATAAAGATAACACACAATGGTCAGGCGAATATACAGCGAACGAGCCGTTCAGCCCTTGTGCGATATCGGCTTTCACGATTTTCTGGGCCAGCGGATTGGCGCGTGAAGTTGTCTGGAATCCTCTATGACTGCCAGTTGGATGTGTTATGACGGTGGTACTCAGGACACGTACGGTAAACCAATCCCACTGCCAGCAAGGTACTGGTGAAGGAATAATCCTAGGCAGATAACACCACCTGCAGCCGTTTGTGTCAGTCATTTTTGTATTCAATCGACAATGCGTTGCGAACCCCCGTTATTGGTCACATCAATCAAGAGGTTGGTGACTCCGGAGGACTTGAATTCCTTGACAGCGGCATCGACATCAAGCGGGAATTGAATAATTTGATTGGGATCCTCAGACTCGAAAGAACCGATAAACATCTAAAATAGCGCAAATAAATGTTATGATATACGGAGCTCAGCGATAACATGGAGGACGCACTACTCCGGTCTCATTGCCCGGGAGAACGAAGCTCTTCACTAGTCCAGAACTGCCACCAGACGATGGTAGAGTTGGCAGAAAGGGGGAAGGAAGGCGGAGTTCTGCCGCCAACCCAGGCGACGGATTCAAAAGCCCTCCGCGAGCAAAACGAGGTATGATACTAGAGCTGCTGACAAGCGACTTCCTGTCTACCCCATTGGTTCGATTGGTTGCGACGCAATTATTTTCCCAACTAAACAAATTCATAATTTAGAAAGGGGATGTGGAAAGAGAGTCGGACATACTAAGATGGCCCATCGCTGAACGGCGCACCACTGAAGAGGGTCACAAAAGGAACGATAACACGCTCGGGTAAGCCCGAGAGTGAGTCCTTTGGAACGAGAGAGAATTGAAGACTAGTCTGCTTTAGAAACGGGTTGGTAGCAACATCGCCGAGACGTTGTGTGAAATTTCCGCCGGTCATCTGATAGCTGCTGACAACGCTGTTTACCCTGACATTGTGGTCAAGGAAGCCCCCAGAGTCGGTGCGGGCAACCTTGTCGATATAGTCACGGGCGGAATATCCTTCTATTCCCACCACTTTGGCACCGGCAAGGCGCTTCCAGTCAAAACCCCTTGCCTTATAGTAGTTGGCGAAGTCTGGCCCAATTTGGTCGAAGAGTGTAGCAGAATCGGGGGAAATGAAAACTCCTTCGTCTAAGAGGACAATGGGAGCAGGTAGTATGTTTTGGTATGTAGTATAGCAACCTGGGAACCAGCCTGGTGATAGACCGAGGGCATGAGCGAACATGCCTGGTGGGGGAAAAAAGGGCGCACGTGTGTGTCCGTCATTTAACTGGTTCGTAAAGTCCCACAAATCCCTGTTGAAATCATAGTCGGTCTTCGACAATGAAAAGCAATGAGCGGAATCGCTGTACAGCAGGCAAAAGCGTGCTTACCGCGTACTGCGTGGTGTTGATCCGACTCAACTGCGCGCGGATGTCGGTTGTCGACTCCTGGAATGGTGGCGGGGAGTTTAAATAGAAGTCCTCGAACGTGTAGAAATCGAAGACGCGGGAGACGACGGAGAGGACGTTCTGTCGGAGAGCCTCGTCGAACGGGAATGACTTCTGGCAAGCCAAGGCATCTGCGGGATCAACAAATCGGAGCCCTGAAATCTTGGCACACGGGTCCTGCAGAGTAGGGGCAGCCGATGCAAGCCAGTCCCCCTGGAGCACGGCGGGCAGAAGTCCCGAGAGTACGAGAAGAGAGAAAAGCATGTCTTCCGAAAGTCTCCCAAGATGGCTAGGGAATGAGTGATAAGATGAAATATACTCCCCTTTACCAGGGGGTATAAATGGCAGCCATCTCGCACTGGTCCCCATGGGGAAAACGAGTAAGCCATGAGTGGGCGCTCAGATGGCCGGGCAGTTCAGAGCCTCTGAACTGCCAAGCTATTCGAGCATCACAGAAGTCAGGTAAAAAATCACAGGAATTTCACTGAAACGTAGCTCGA
>Ga0307510_10004457_pt1 | contig 16467 bp, 17 predicted proteins | sample 12_EM_MG_FD_207224 | JGI IMG/M metagenome (GOLD analysis project Ga0307510, IMG submission 207224) | Populus trichocarpa ectomycorrhiza microbial communities from riparian zone in the Pacific Northwest, United States - 12_EM | ecosystem: Host-associated > Plants > Roots > Unclassified | place...
GCGCGGCGTGATGCGGTCGACCATGTCGTTGGGCGCGCTGGTGCTGCTCTTCACCCAGGCCAGCAAGGCCAGGTCGTTGCGGCGCGTCAGAAAATCGGTGAAGCCGGCCATGAAGCGCTCGCCGTTGCTGCGCAGGTTGTCGCAATTGAGCAGCGTGACCGGGCCGCCGCCGCGCTTCTTGCGCTCGTTCAGGATCGCGGCGAGCGCGCCGTAGATCGTGCTGCGCGTCGTGCCGGCGAGGTCGCTCGCCAGCTCGGGGTACGAGGTCTCGAGCCGGTGCTCGCTGTCGAGGTAGTAGCCCGCTTCGGTGACGGTGAACGAGATGATGCGGGTGGCCGCGTCGGCGCCGACGTCGATCAAGCCGGCGAGCGAGGGTTCGTACGGAATGATGCGCTGGATCGACGCGATGCGCTCGTAGTGCCGATCGCCGGCCGGCGACACGGTCTCGAGCGTGTACGCCCCGCCCTGCCGCTGCAGTGCATCGATGGTGTCGGCCATGTCGGGCCGCAGGTTGCCGCCGGCGAGGACCCAGCTCGTGTCGCCCTGCTTGATGAGCTCGTGCAGGTAGACGGCCTGGTGAGCTCGATGGAACGAACCCAGGCCCAGGTGAAGAATGACGAAAGGCTTGCTCATGATGGTCACGCAGCCCGCTGCATCTCGCGGATCGCGCGGCCCTGGTTGTCGAAGAACAGCAGCGCGGCCGGGTCGATCTGCACGCCGACCGTGTCGCCGAGCTTGAGCGTGGTGCGGTCGCTCTGGCGCGAGACCAGCGGCACGTTCGCGCCGACGCGGGTGTGGATCAGCGTGTCCGAGCCCAGCGACTCGACCAGCTCGACCTTGCCGGCGATGCCTTCGCCCGCACCCACGATGCGGACGAACTCCGGCCGCACGCCGACCGAGCCGTCGGCCGGCAGACGTGCGCCCGCGATGCGCGTGAGTTCGGGCAAGGTCGCCGCCGGCAGCACGTTCATCTGCGGCGTGCCGATGAACTGGGCGACGAACTGGTTCGCCGGCCGGTCGTACAGCTCGAGCGGCGCGCCGACCTGCTCGATCAGACCGTCGCGCAGCACGACGACGCGGTCGGCCAGCGTCATCGCCTCGATCTGGTCGTGGGTCACGTAGATCGTCGTCGCCCCCAGGCTGCGGTGCAGGTTCGCGATCTCGACGCGGGTCTGCCCGCGCAGCGCGGCGTCGAGGTTGGACAGCGGCTCGTCGAACAGGAACACCTTGGGCGCGCGCACGATCGCGCGGCCGATCGCGACGCGCTGGCGCTGGCCGCCCGACAGCTCTTTCGGCGTGCGCTGCAGGTATTGCGTGAGGTTCAGGATCTTCGCGGCGCGCTCGACCTTCTCCTTGCGCACCGCAACGTCGACCTTGGCGAGCTTGAGCGCGAACGACATGTTGTCGAACACCGTCATGTGCGGGTACAGCGCGTAGGACTGGAACACCATCGCGAGGTCGCGCTTGCTCGACGGCACGTGGGTGATGTCGCGGCCGTCGAGGTGCAGCGAGCCGGCCGTGGTCGACTCGAGCCCGGCGATCAACCGCAGCAGCGTCGACTTGCCGCAGCCCGACGGCCCGACGAAGACGATGAACTCGCCCTTGTTGATCTCGAGGTCGATGCCCTTGATCGTGCGGACCGGGCCGAACTCTTTGACGATGCCTTTGAGTTGGAGGAATGCCATGGCGAGTTCTCCTTATTTCACCGCGCCGAAGGTCAGGCCTTGGACGAGTTGCTTCTGGCTGAACCAGCCGAAGACAATGATGGGCGCGATGGCGAGCAGCGAGGCCGCCGACAACTTGGCCCAGAACAGGCCTTCGGGGCTGGAGTAGGACGCGATCAGCGCGGCCAGCGTGCCTGCGTGCGCAGCGGTGAGGTTGAGCGACCAGAAGGCCTCGTTCCAGCTAAGCACCAAGCACAGCAGGCCGGTGGAGGCGATACCGCCCATCGTCAGCGGCAGGATCGCGTGGCGGAACTCGTCCCACACGGTTGCGCCGTCCAGCCGCACGGCCTCGAGGATGTCGTTGGGCACTTCCTTGAACGCGCTGTAGAGCATCCACACCATGATGGGCAGGTTGGACAGCGTGAACACGATGATCAGCGCCGGCAGCGAATCCAGCATGCCTGTCGTCTGCGCCATCACGTAGACCGGCACCAGCGCACCGACGGCCGGCATCATCTTGGTCGACAGCATCCACATCAGGATGTCGCGCGTCTTGCGGGTGCGGAAGAAGGCCATCGAGTACGCGGCCGGCGCGGCGATCAACAGGCCGAGGATGGTCGACGCGACGCTGGTGACCAGCGAGTTCCACGCGTAGTGCAGGTAGTCGCTGCGCGCCTGCACCTCGACGAAGCTGGACAGCGTCGGCGTGAAGAACAGGTCGCCGGCGATCGCCTGGCCTTCGGTCTTGAACGCGGTGATGCCGAGCCAGAACAGCGGGAAGAACAGCAGCAGCGCGATCGCCCACGCGAAGAAGGTGCGGACGAATGGGAAGGCATTGGGTTTCGTGTTCATCGCATCAGTCCAAGTTCTTGCCGACCATGCGGATCAGGAACACCGCCGCGATGTTGGCCAGCACCACCGCGAACAGCGCGCCGGCCGAGGCCACGCCCACGTCGAAGCTCATCAGCGCCTGCTTGTAGATCAGGAACGACAGGTTGGTGCTGTCGTTGCCGGGCCCGCCGCTGGTGGTCGTGAAGATCTCGGCGAACACGCTCATCAGAAAGATCATCTCGATCATCACGACGACGGCGATCGAGCGGCCCAGGTGCGGCAGCGTGAGGTACCAGAACTGGTGCAGCGCGTTCGCGCCGTCCATGCGCGCCGCCTCCATCTGCTCGCGGTCCAGCGACTGCAAGGACGTGATGAAGATCAGGCAGGCGAACGGCAGCCACTGCCAGCTCAGGATCACGATCACCGAGATCAGCGGCAGGTCGGTCATCCAGTCGATCGGCGTGGCGCCGAAGAAGGTCCACACATGACCGAGCACCCCGTAGATCGGGTTCATCATCATGTGCTTCCACAGCAGCGCGTTGACCGTGGGCATCACGAAGAACGGCGAGATCAGCAGCACGCGCACGATGCCCTGGCCGGGGAAGGGCTCGTTGACCAACAGCGCCAGGCCCACGCCCATCACCACGGTGATCACGATCACCGAGCCGAGCAGCTGCAGCGTGTGCATCACCGAGGGCCAGAAGTCCGGGTCGGTGATGAAGTACTTGAAGTTCTCGAGGCCGACGAAGCCGTGTTCGCCGGGCTGGTTCAGGTCGTAGTGGATCAGCGAGAACCAGATCGTGAGCACCAGCGGCACGATCATCCACAGGAACAGCGTCGTGATCGCCGGCGCCATCAGGGCGCGTGGCAGAAAGCGGGACATGGCAGGCCTTTCTCGACGGCGCGCAAGCACGCGCGTGAGGGTGGGTGGCGAGGGGCCGCGCGCAGCGGCGCCGCCCCTCGCGCGTCGGCTCACTTCTTGTAGTAGCCGCCCTTGGTCATCTCACGCTCGGCCGCGGTCTGCGAGGTCTTCAGCGCCTGGTCGACCGTGACCTTGCCGGCAAGCACCGCGCTCATCTGCTGGCCCACCGCGATGCCGATCGCCTGGAACTCGGGAATGGCCGCGTACTGCACGCCCACGTACGGCGACTTCGGCAGCGTGCTGTCGTTCGGGTTCGCGCTGTCGATCGCCTTCTTCTCTTCTGCGGCGAACTTCGCGACCTTCTGGAACTCGGGGTTCGCGTAGGTCGACTTGCGCGTGCCGGTGGGCACCGTGGCCCAGCCGCCGCTCTTGGCGATCAGGTTGATGTAGTCCTTCGAGGTCGCCCAGGTGATGAACTTCTGCGCTGCCTCGGGCTGCTTGGACGACGCCGGGATCGCCAGATTCCACGACCACAGCCAGTTCGCACCCTTGTTCGTCACCGCGGTCGGCGCCTGCACGAACCCGACCTTGTCGGCCACCTTGGACTGCTTCGGGTCGCTGATGAACGAGGCCGCGATCGTCGCGTCTATCCACACGCCGCACTTGCCTTCGTTGAACAACGCGAGGTTCTCGTTGAAGCTGTTCGCCGACGCGCCGGGCGGGCCGTACTTCTTCATCAGGTCGACATACTGGCCGATGGCGTCGTGCCAGGGCTTGGTGTCGATCTGCGGCTTCCAGGCCATGTCGAACCACTGGCCGCCATAGGCGTTGACCATCGTGGTCAGAAAGGCCATGTTGTCGCCCCAGCCCGGCTTGCCGCGCAGGCACAGGCCGTACACGCCCTTGGCGGGGTCGTGGATCTTGCTGACGATGTCGGCCATCTGCGTCCAGGTCGGGTTCGGCGGCATCGTCAGGCCCTTGGCCTTGACGAGGTCTTCGCGGTACATGGTCATCGAGCTTTCGCCATAGAACGGCGCGGCGTAGAGCTTGCCGCCCTGCGACAGGCCGCTGCGGATCGCCGGCAGCAGGTCGTCGACGTCGTAGGCGGCGTCGGTCTTGATCTCGGTGAGCCAGCCCTTCTTGCTCCAGATCGGCGCCTCGTACAGGCCGATCGTCATCACGTCGAACTGCCCGCCCTTGGTCGAGATGTCGGTCGTGACGCGCTGGCGCAGCACGCCTTCTTCCAGCGTGACCCACTTCAGCGTGATGCCGGGGTTGGCGGCCTCGAAGTCCTTGGTGTGCTTCTGCATCTCGACCATGTGGCCGTTGTTCACGGTCGCGATGACGAGGTCGGCGGCCTGGGCCGATGCCGCGGCAAGCACGCCGAGCGAAAAAACCGACGCAGTGGCAAACGCAGTATTGAGTCTCATGTCCATGTCTCCTCGTTGTTAGAAACCACGCGGCGCATACCAGCGCACCGGTGACGAGAAGATAGGCGTATTGAGTTGCCGGATTCAGTACCCGACTCGCGACAACAGATACTTTATTGCGCCGAAGGACTGGGGATTTCCTGTATTCGAGCAAGCAGCCGTGTCTGCCGCGTTCATGTCGGGGTCGGGATGCCCGACATGCGATCGTGCTTCACAAACCACAGACGCGCCAACGCGATGAGCTGGTTCTCGGTCGGGTGGTCGACGACCTCGTAGCCTTTGACGCGCTGCGCCGTCTCGGTGCGATGTTTGGTCACATAGTGCTCGAACGCCGCCACACCGGTCTTCGGGCCGACGACGAGGATCTAGGCAACGCCCACGAGGGCATCGCACACATGGCCGAAGAACTCGTGCTCGCTGCGCACGGCGCTGCCGTGCTGGGCGGTGTGGTACGAATGGGTCTTGATCTTGCCGGCCACCACGTGCTCGGCGTCGAACTGAAGAACCTGGGCATTCTGGTGGTCGGTCCAGACCACAGCGTGAAAGAGAGGCATGGGAATCGTCCTGTCGTTGTGAGATCGACGACATGCTGCGCCCGGCTCCTCACTCGCCGTTTGATCTGGGTCACGCCAGCCACGTGCGCGGATCGACCGAACTCAGTCGGCGGCGAGCCGACCCTTCAGTCACCGCTCGGGACGCCGAAATAGAGTCATCGGGGGTCGAATCGACCCGACCCCCTTCGACTTTCTGGGGGGACTTCCGGTGACAACAACTCAATACACCCGCCTCGCGGCCCTGCGCGACCCCGTGACCATGCTGCGTGCGCTGGAGAACAAGCATGTCGCGATGGATGCCACGGAATACCTGACGTCCTCGCGGCGCGTGCTGGACGTGCTGCGCGCGATGGGCCTGGTCGAGCTGATCGTGGTCTCGCGGAGCATGCAGCCGGTGCTGTCGCAGTTGGCCGACAACGTGCTCATCGAACGCGGCGCCGACCACCTCGCCGGCGACACGCCGGCGCGCACCCGAGCCCGCGCCGAAGCGGCCACCCTGCTGCTGCGCCTCTGACTTCAGGCGACCGCGACCGGCGTGTAGCCGGCCTTGGCAATGGCCGCGCCGAGGGCCTCGGCGTTGGCCGCCTGCGGCTCGATCGCGACGCGGTGTGCCGACAGATCGACCGTCACCCGCGCACCTGCATCCACGGCCGCGATCGCCCGGGTGATGGTGCTGACGCAATGTCCGCAAGTCATGTCGTTGACGGTGAAGGCAATCATTCGCTGCTCCTGCAATCCGAATCGGTCGGGAAGCGCAGGAGTCTGCCGCTTCCCATTGTTGTAAGGTCAAGCGGAATTCTCGCCTTTCCTTGACGAGCATCATGGATTCCTGGCCATGGCTTGACCTTGCTACCGTTGGAAGCTCCACACTCTGTGGTTGTGACTCTTCCGTCGACCCGCCCCATTGCCATGACCACCCTCGCCGCGACCGGCGCACCGAACCGCATCACGCTGCAAGTGGGCGGGATGACCTGCGCCTCCTGCGTCAACCGGGTCGAGAAGGCCTTGCTCAAGGTCGCTGGCGTCAGCACGGCGAGCGTCAACCTCGCGACCGAAACCGCCACCGTCCAGGCCCTCGCCGACGTGCCGGTGGCGACGCTGACCGCCGCCGTCGAGAAAGCCGGCTACACCGCGACGAACGCCGCAGAGGCACAGCCCGCGCCGTCGCCCCATCTGCCCGAAGGCTGGATCGTCGCCGCGAGCGCCGCGCTGACGCTGCCGCTGATCGCACCGATGCTGCTGCAGCTCGTGGGCATCACCTGGATGCTGGATGGCTGGCTGCAACTCGCGCTCGCCGTGCCGGTGCAGTTCATCTTCGGTGCGCGCTTCTATGGGGCCGGCTGGAAGGCGGTGCGCGCCGGCGCCGGCAACATGGACCTGCTGGTCGCGCTGGGCACCTCGGCCGCGTTCGGGCTGTCGCTGTACCTGCTGTTCCGCCATGCCGGTCACGGCATGCCGCACCTCTACTTCGAGGCCTCGGCCACCGTCATCACGCTGGTGCGCCTGGGCAAATGGCTGGAGGGCCGGGCCAAGCGCCAGACGGCCGACGCGATCCGCGCGCTGAACGCGCTGCGCCCGGCCACCGCGCGCGTGCTGCGCGACGGGGTCGAGGCCGAGCTGCCGGTCGCGCAGGTGCGGGTCGGCGACCTGGTCCGCATTCGCCCGGGCGAACGCGTGGCCGTCGATGGCCAGGTCACCGAGGGCCGCAGCCATGTCGACGAGTCGCTGATCACCGGCGAGAGCATGCCGATCGCCAAGGGCCTGGGCGACCGCGTGACCGGCGGCGCGATCAACGCCGAAGGTGCGCTGACGGTGAAGACACTCGCGATCGGCACCGAGACCACGCTGGCCCGCATCATCCGCATGGTCGAGTCGGCGCAGGCCGGCAAGGCGCCGATCCAGCGCATCGTCGACCGCGTCAGCGCGGTGTTCGTGCCGGTGGTGCTGGGCATCGCCCTGCTCACCGCGCTGGGTTGGCTGGCCGTCACCGGCAACTGGGAGCAGGCCATCGTCAACGCGGTGTCGGTGCTGGTGATCGCCTGCCCGTGCGCGCTCGGCCTGGCGACGCCGACCGCGATCATGGTCGGCACCGGCGTCGCGGCGCGCTGCGGCATCCTGATCAAGGATGCACAGGCGCTGGAGCTGGCCCACGCGGTGACCACGGTCGCCTTCGACAAGACCGGCACGCTGACCGAAGGCCACCCGTCGCTGGTCGCGCTGCACGCGGCCGATGGCCAGACGACGGACGAGGTGCTGCGGCTGTCGGCCGCGCTGCAACAGGCCAGCGACCACCCGCTGGCGCGCGCGGTGCTGGACAAGCTGCGCGAACGTCAGCTGACCGTGCCTGAAGCCAAAGACAACCAGGCGTTGCCCGGCCGCGGGCTCGAGGCGGTCGTGCACGGTCAACGCCTCGCGCTGGGCAGCAACCGGTTGCTGAACGAACTGGGCGTCGATGCCGGCGCGCTGACCGACACGGCGCAAGCGCTGGCGGATGAGGGCCGCACCGTCTCGTGGCTGATCCGCCGCGATGGCAACGCGCCCGCGCTGCTGGGCCTGCTCGCCTTCGGCGATTCGGTGAAACCTTCGGCCCGCATCGCCGTGGCGCGGCTGCACGAGCTCGGCATCAAGACCGTGATGCTGACCGGCGACAACCGCGGCAGCGCCGAGGCGGTCGCGCGCGAACTCGGCATCAACGAGGTCCGCGCCGACGTGCTGCCGGGCGACAAGGCCGCGGTGGTGCAGCAGCTGCGCGCGGCCGGCGAAGTCGTCGCAATGGTTGGCGACGGCATCAACGACGCGCCGGCGCTGGCAGCGGCCGACGTCGGCATCGCGCTGTCCACCGGCACCGACGTGGCGATGGAAACCGCCGGCATCACGCTGATGCGCGGCGACCCGCGGCTGGTGGCCGATGCACTCGACGTGTCCAAGCGCACCTGGGTCACGATCCAGCGCGGGCTGTTCTGGGCCTTCGCGTACAACGTGATCGGCATCCCGCTCGCGGCGCTGGGCTTTCTGAACCCGGTGATCGCCGGCGCGGCGATGGCCTTCAGCAGCGTCAGCGTGGTCGGCAACGCCTTGCTGCTGCGGCGCTGGCGGCCGCTGGCCTCACAACAGGAGAGTTCGTGATGGACGCGATGAACATCGGCGAAGCCGCGAAGGCCTCGGGCGTCTCGGCGAAGATGATTCGCCACTACGAAGAGGTCGGTCTGGTGCCGGCCGCCGCGCGCACCGAGGCCGGCTACCGGCAGTACGGTGATGCCGACGTGCACACGCTGCGCTTCATCCGCCACGCGCGCGACCTGGGCTTCTCGCTGCCCGAGATCGCCGAACTCGTCGGCCTGTGGCAGAACCGCAAACGCCCGAGTCGCCGCGTCAAGGCACTGGCTGAAGCCCACATCCAGGAGCTGGAACAGAAAGCGCAAGAGCTGCTCGCGATGAAGGCCACGCTGCAGCACCTGGTGCAGTGCTGCCACGGCGACGACCGGCCGGACTGCCCCATCCTCGAGTCGCTGGCCGACGGCGGCCCGGACGCATCGCCAGCGCACACGCGCACCCACGGGCTGCGGCCGGGAAAAAACCAACGCAACGCTTGACCTTGTCATGGTCGGAACGTTTAGAGTGACTGGACCATGAAGACGCTGCGCCTCTGCATCCTGCTGCTGCTCGCCGTGCTGCTCCCCGTCCGGGGCGCGGTGGCGGCAGCGATGATGTGCCCGCCGACCGGGTCGGGCGGCCACCACGCGCTGCATGCCTCCGGTGAACACGCTGAGCACCACCACCGGCACGACGCGTCGAGCGCCGCGCACGACCACGCCGTCGGCGACAAATGCGGCCTCTGCGCCGCCTGCTGCACCGCCGCCCCGCTGCCGAGCAGCGTGCCCGGTCTGAACGCCCCGGCCGACCTCCGCGCGGCCAGGTTCCCGGCCCTGCTCACCCAGGCCCCGAGCTTTCTCTCGGGCGGCCAAGAGCGGCCCCCACGACGCTGCTGACCCTGCGCGGCCTCTCTCGAGAGGCCTGACAGCGCTCGTGCGTTCGTCGCACGGGCATCGGCCGACCGGGCGCTGCCCGTGCGGCGGTCACGACCTTGCTCTCCATGCATCCACACCCCAGAAACCTGGTGGCCGCGGCGGCCGCCTTGCTGCTGGCCGGCTGCGCCTCGTTCTCGCCCGACGGCGGCTTCGGCCCCGTCAGCGAGATGACGAAGGCGCGCACCGGCCAGACACCCGCCTACCAACGCACGCCGCAAGACACCGACGCCGCGCGGCGACGCGTCGACGAGCTGTTGCAACAGCCGTTGACCGCCGACAGCGCCGTCGAGATCGCACTGCTGAACAACCGCGGGCTGCAGGCCCGCTTCGGCGAGCTCGGCATCAAGGAGGCCGACCGGGTGCGCGCCGGCCGGCTGCACAACCCGTCGTTCTCGTTCGGCCGCTTGAGCGGCGGCGGCAATGTCGAGATCGATCGCGCGGTGCTGTTCGACGTGCTGGGGCTGCTGACGTTGCCGGCCGCCGCACGGTTCGAGCGGGAGGGCTTCGAGCAGGCGCAGCTCCAGGCTGCGGCCGATGCGGTCGGCGTCGCGACCGACACCCGGCGCGCGTTCTTCTCCGCCGTCGCGGCGCAGGAGCTGGTCCGCTACTTCGGGCAGGTGCAGGACGCCGCGGACGCCTCCAGCGAGCTCGCGCAGCGCATGCTGGCGGCCGGCAACTTCAGCAAGCTGGCGCAGATGCGCGAGCAGGCCTTCCATGCCGACGCGACCGCGCAACTCGTGCGTGTGAAACAGCAAGTCGTCGTCGAACGCGAGCGGCTGACGCGGCTGCTGGGCCTGTCCGGCGCGCAACTGGCCTTCACCTTGCCCGAGCGCCTGCCCGACCTGCCGCCCGAGCCGCCGGCGTCGCAGGCCACCGAGCAAACCGCCATGGACACGCGCCTGGACGTGCTGATGGCCAAGCGCTCGGCCGCCTCGGCCGCGCAGTCGCTCGGGCTCACACGCACGACGCGCATGGTCAACGTGCTGAACGCGGGCTACCAGAACAAGAGTCAGCGCGGTGAACCGCGTCAGAACGGCTACGAGATCGAACTCGAGCTGCCGCTGTTCGACTTCGGCACGACCCGCGTCGCGCGCGCCGAGGCCGTCTACATGCAGGCCGTCCACCACGCGGCCGAGGTCGGGCTGAACGCGCAGTCCGAAGTGCGCGAGTCGGCCGCGGCCTACCGCAGTGCCTTCGACCTGGCCAGGCACTACCGCGACGAGGTCGTGCCGTTGCGCAAGCGCATCTCGGACGAGAACCTGCTTCGCTACAACGGCATGCTGATCAGCGTCTTCGAGCTGCTCGCCGACGCGCGCGAACAGGTCACGAGCGTGACCGGCTACGTCGAGGCCTTGCGCGACCACTGGATCGCCCAGACCCACCTGCAAGCCGCGCTCGCCGGCGCCACCCCCACCGAGATTCGCCCATGACAGCCCGCAGAAACTTCTTCAAGGCCGGTGCCGCCCTCGTCGGCGCCGCCGTGGTCAGCCGCGTCGGTGCCGCGTCGCTGCCCGAGGCCGCCGCGGCATCGGCCGCGGCCACGCAGCCGCCACCGCCGCCGCCCGACGGCCGACCCTTCCGCCCGGTCGTCACGCTCAACGGCTGGTCGTTGCCCTGGCGCATGAAGGACGGCGTCAAGGAATTCCACCTCGTCGCCGAGCCCGTGGTGCGCGAGATCGCGCCCGGAATGACGGCCAACCTGTGGGGCTACAACGGCCAGAGCCCGGGGCCGACGATAGAAGCCGTCGAAGGCGACTGCGTGCGCATCTTCGTCACGAACAAGCTGCCCGAGGTCACTAGCGTGCATTGGCATGGCGTGCTGGTGCCCTCGGGCATGGACGGCGTGACGGGGCTGACGCAAGCCGGCATCGCGGTCGGCAAGACCTATGTCTACGAGTTCGTGCTGCAACGCTCGGGCACCTTCATGTACCACCCGCACGCGGACGAGATGACGCAGATGGCGATGGGCATGATGGGCCTGTTCATCGTGCACCCGAAGGACGCGCGGCAGTTCCGCGTCGACCGCGACTTCGCCTTCTTGCTCAACGCCTACGACGTCGAACCCGGCAGCGCAACGCCGCGCGTGAACACGATGCTGGACTTCAACCTCTGGACCTGGAACAGCCGTGCCTTCCCCGGCATAGACCCGCTGGTCGCGCGCAGCGGCGACCGCGTGCGCGTGCGGGTCGGCAACCTCACCATGACCAATCACCCGATCCACCTGCACGGCCCGCACTTCGAGGTCGTCGGCACCGACGGCGGCTGGGTGGCCAAGAGCGCACGCTGGCCCGAGGTGACGACCGACATCGGCGTCGGCCAGATGCGCGCGTTCGAGTTCGACGCGGCCGCAGGCGACTGGGCGATCCACTGCCACAAGTCGCACCACACGATGAACGCGATGGGCCACGACGTGCCGACCATGATCGGCGTCGACCACCGCAGCGTCGCCGAGAAGATCACCAAGCTCGTGCCCGACTACATGGTGATGGGTGAGCGCGGCATGCACGACATGGCCGAGATGGAGATGCCGCTGCCCGACAACACGCTGCCGATGATGACGGGCACCGGCCCGTTCGGCGCGATCGGCATGGGCGGCATGTTCAGCGTGGTGAAGGTCCGCGACGACGTGAAACCGGGCGACTACCGCGACCCGGGCTGGTATGCGCACCCGCCGGCCACCTTGGCGCGCGAATACGCCGGCGAACTCCCCACACCCGCGCGCGCGGCGGCTCCCGCGGCCAACGCCGCCACGCTCAAGGCCCGCAAACCAACCGGCCACCAAGAACACTGATGCCACAACCCTTCTTCAACACACCATGACCATGAACACGACCCACACGCTCTACGGCTTGACCCTCGCGCTGAGCCTGGCCGCCGGCGGCGCCTTGGCCCACGGCGACGAGGACCACGTCAAGAAGCCCGCCTACGACGCTGCCACCGCGGAAGAGACCTCGTTCGGCCGCGAAGGCGACCCGAAGCAGGCCCGCCGCGTCGTCAGACTGGCGATGAGCGACGCGATGCGCTTCACGCCGGCCACCGTCACCGTGAAGCGCGGCGAGACGATCAAGTTCATCGTCCACAACGGTGGCCAAACGCTGCACGAGATGGTGCTCGGCACGCCCGAAGAACTGCGGGCACATGCCGAATTGATGCGGCGCTTCCCCGACATGGAACACGCCGACGCCCACATGGCGCACGTGAAGCCGGGTGCCGACGGCGTGATCGTCTGGCAATTCACCCGGGCCGGCGAGTTCCAGTTCGCGTGCCTGATCCCGGGCCACTTCGAAGCCGGCATGGTCGGCAAGGTGACGGTCAAATGAAGCGGCGCTGGCTGATGAACGCGCTGGCCCGCATCGCGCTCGCCGGAGGGCTCGCGCTGCACGGCGCGGGCGCCTGGGCGCAGGCACTGGTCGATGGCGAGATCCGCAAGGTCGACGTCGCAGCAGGCAAGCTCACGATACGGCACGCCCCCTTGACCGAGCTCGACATGCCGGCGATGACCATGGTCTTTCGCGTTGCCGACCCGAAGATGCTGGACGAGGTGAAGCCCGGCGACAAGGTGAGGTTCGTCGCGACCCGCGACGGCGGGGCGTTCACGGTGACGCGCCTGGAGTTGGTGCACTGAGGGCCGCGATCGGCGCGGCGCCGTGGCGCGTTGCTTATTTACTGTACCAATCGTATATTTAATTGCGCGACAGGCATTCGCGGTCGAATCATGATCCATGACTGCGGCGTCACCAAACAGTCATCAACACTTCAAGGGAACCCTGCCATGAGCACCATCACCACCAAGGACGGCACCCAGATCTACTACAAGGACTGGGGCACCGGCCAGCCCATCGTCTTCTCGCACGGCTGGCCGTTGACGGCGGACGACTGGGACGGCCAGATGCTGTACTTCCTCGCGCAGGGCTTTCGCGTCATCGCCCACGACCGCCGCGGCCACGGCCGCTCCAGCCAGACCTGGACCGGCAACGAGATGGACACCTACGCCGACGACCTCGCGGCGCTGACCGAGGCGTTGGACCTGAAGAACGCGATCCACGTCGGCCACTCGACCGGCGGCGGCGAGGTCGCCCACTACATCGGCCGTCACGGGTCCAAGCGTGTCGCCAAGGCGGTGCTGATCGGCGCGGTGCCGCCCATCATGCTGAAGACCGCGGCCAACCCGGGTGGTTTGCCCATCGAGGTGTTCGACGGCTTCCGCGCCGCGCTCGCCGCGAACCGGGCCCAGTTCTTCCTCGACGTGCCGAGCGGCCCCTTCTACGGCTACAACCGGGCGGGTGCAAAGGTCGATCAGGGCGTCATCCAGAACTGGTGGCGCCAGGGGATGATGGGTGGCACCAAGGCGCACCACGACTGCATCAAGGCCTTCTCTGAAACCGACTTCACCGAAGACCTGAAGAAGATCACCGTGCCCACGCTGGTGATGCACGGCGACGACGACCAGATCGTGCCGATCGCCGACTCGGCGCTGCTGTCGGCCAAGCTGCTGAAGAACGCAACGCTGAAGGTCTACCCGGGCCTGCCGCACGGCATGTGCACGACGCACCCCGAGATCATCAACCCGGACCTGCTCGCGTTCTTCAAGTCCTGAGCGCGCGCGCCGGCGTCGGCCGGCGTCGGCCGGTGTCGTGCGGGGCCGCGGTGGCTGTAGGCTTGGTGCTGTTCGTTCAAGCCCCAGGAGACCCCATGCACACCATTCCCGTCGAGCGCCTGCGCGCCGCGGTCCACGAACTGATGCTCGGCTTCGGCAGCGCACCGCGCGAGATCGAGCTCGTCACCGACAACCTGATCCAGGCCAACCTCACCGGCCACGACTCGCACGGCGTCGGCATGCTGCCGCGCTATGCGAACGCCTTTCTCGAAGGCGGGCTGAAGGCCAACACCCACGTCCTCACCAAGCTCGACGGCGGCACGCTGCTGGCGCTCGACGGCCAGGCCGGCTTCGGCCAGGTGATCGGGTTTGAAGCGATGGAGCTCGGCATCGCGCGCGCGAAGGCGCACGGCAGCTGCATCGTGGCGCTCGCGAACTCGCACCACCTGTGCCGCATCGGCGCGTGGGCCGAGATGGCGGTGGACCAAGGCCTGGTCTCGATGCACTTCGTCAACGTGATCTCGCGCCCCATCGTCGCGCCGTTCGGCGGCCGCGACGGTCGCTTCGGCACCAACCCGTTCGCGGTCGGCATCCCGGTGGCCGGGCGCGAACCCGTCATCCTCGACCTGGCCACCAGCATGATCGCGCAGGGCAAGACGCGCGTCGCGCACAACAAGGGCGAACGCCTCGCGCCGGGGCAACTGCTCGACGACCGCGGCGAGCCGACGACCGACCCGAAGTACGGCGTCGTCGAGCCGCTGGGCGCGCTGCGCACCTTCGGCGAGCACAAGGGCTTCGGCCTCGCGCTGGTGTGCGAGCTGCTCGGCGGCGCGCTGGCCGGTGGCCTCGCAGTGCACGGTGCGGCCGATGGCCGGCAGCGCGTGTTGAACGGCATGCTGACCATCTTGTTCGACCCACAGCGGCTCGGCGATGCGGCGGTCTACTCGACCGAGATGCAGGCCTTTCTCGACTGGGTCGTGGCCTCGCCACCGCAGGCCGGCGTCGACCGCGTGCGCGTGGCCGGCGAGCCCGAGCGCGAGTCGCGTGCGCGGCGGCTCGCGCATGGCATCCCGATCGACGCCACGACCTGGAGCGAGCTGCTCGCCGCGGCCGCCAAGCTGGGGCGCGACCCGGCCAAGGTCAACGCACTGGCCGGCGCCTCTCCACCCGTCGGGGGATGACATCGGCGGTCGACCTCAGCAACATGCCGCGTCCGATCCGCTGAAGACGTCACTCGCGAGGCTGTGGCATGTACATCGAACTGAACACCAAGAGCAAGTCCCTGGGCGGCCTGAGCGACCTCACGGTGATCGCCCCCATCAAGAAGGGCCTGGCGCCATCGCTCGAGTCCATCACCTACAAGACGCGGGTGAAGCGCCTGTTGCAGGCGCTGCAGACCCTTCGCGAGTCGTCGCACGAGTATTCGATCTTTCGATCGATCTCCGATTCGGCCGAGCGGGTCGCGCGCATCCACTCGTTTCGCGTCGCCGTCATCGAGCCGGAAGACCAGCTGCTGCTGGCCGTCACCTTCGACGGGGCGCGCGAGTCCTACGTCCGCGTGCTGTGGCAACGCATCGGCACGCTGCTCGACCTGCTGTTCTGCAGCACCGAAGGCCATGTGCCTGCCTACGGCAACAGCCTGGCCGACTGGGACGCCTGGATCGCGCGCATCCAGGTCAAGACCGATTTCTTCTACGGGCGGCCGCGGCAGACCAGCGACGATGTCCTGTTCCTGCGCGACGAGGAGAAGACGCGGCGGTGCGAGGCCAATGCGCCCGCTGCCGACCTGGCCTCGGTGCGGCGGACGACGCCACGGGCGGAGTCGGCGGCCTGGGACCTGGCGCAGGGCAGCTTCGACCGCATCCCCGAGACCGCCCGCCAGGGCGTGCAAACCATCGCGGTACTGCACCGGTTGACGGCCTGGTTCATTCCGAACACGCCGGACGGCGACTTCCTGCACCGCGCCGCGCGCGACCTGCTGCCCGAGTTCCTGTACATGTCCCAGTCCACGGCCTTGCTGGACGAGGCGTTCAGCGAGGCGCGCATCCGCTTCCCCGAGCAGATCGACTGGTTCCTGCGGCCCTACACCACCCTCACGGTGCCCGAGCCGCCGACGACCGCGCCGGGCCATGCCGTCAAGGCCCGCATCCAGGGCGGCATCCTGGACGCCTACACGTTCACCACGCACGGCGCGCTGCTGCTGATGGCCTTCAAGCCCGGCGCGGACACGGCGCCCTTCTGGACGCTGGTCAACACGCTGCGCACCGCGGCCGACGCCCAGCCGATCAACGGGCAGCGCGTCTGCAACGTCGCCTTCACGCACGAAGGCCTGCGCGCCGCGGGCCTGACCGAAAGCGAGCTGAGCGCGTTCCCGCTCGAGTTCCGCGAAGGCATGGAGGCGCGCTGCAGCGTGCTGGGCGACGTGCGCACCAACCACCCGCGCCGCTGGCGTCTGCCGCGGCGCAACTGGACGAGCGGCCCGCGGCACGACGAAGCGATCG
>Ga0307510_10004458_pt1 | contig 16466 bp, 8 predicted proteins | sample 12_EM_MG_FD_207224 | JGI IMG/M metagenome (GOLD analysis project Ga0307510, IMG submission 207224) | Populus trichocarpa ectomycorrhiza microbial communities from riparian zone in the Pacific Northwest, United States - 12_EM | ecosystem: Host-associated > Plants > Roots > Unclassified | place...
TAGCATAGCCTATCTGACTCAGAGACAGTGGCGGAGCTGAAATCAAATCAAATAAACCAAATATAAATCAACTAAACATAGGAGATCCTGCACTGCCCGCTCCTGTGTACCGTTACCGGAACATGTCCACATGTTACAAGACTACATTGTAGAAATTTATCTAGAGAAATTTCTTCAGGTGGTGTTGGAAGTACTCGGCGATGAGGGTGGTTGCGTTGCCGTCGAGCTTTGCTAGGCGGTTAATTTTGTCCACGTACCATACTCATCTGAGAGTTCCGTATTTCTAGCTGTTTCTCCTATGGCGCAAAAGCGAATTCTACCATCACTGAGAATTTACCATATAGCAGCTCTGACGGGTTATCGCCATCGGAAACATACGCGAGATATTTCTCCTCTGGATGGCAGCAGATGCGATTTTGGGTTCCGGACAACCAGGGGAATTGATGCATTTTGGAAAACTATCCTCATCTCCTTCCCCACTAGGGTCGTCCCAGTCTTTTTTTTTCACCCGTTCTAGGTTGCTTTCTTATCCCTGCTTCGCCTTTCCAGCTTTTCCACCACTCGAAATATTTCACAAGGACGCCTCAGTGAGTCGTGATTGGGCGAGTGAAATAACACCATCCCTCAAAAACCCACAGCCTTACACATTTCCGGTGTTGTCATAGGCTACTGTATTTACTGTGTATGTCGGATCTATGTTAAGAGGGACTAAAGCTTCGCTAACGAGCTGGGGTCAGGGAAATGCGTTAGCGAGGATAAAAATTTTGTGACACAGAGCGAGTGAGAGTCTATGAGTGCTGGTTTGCTATTCATATGTAAGAAATAATACAGACCTTGGATTATGGCCAGACTGACAGCTTTGTGATTGTTATTCATTTTTGATGCGACGACCTGTGGCCGGAGGTCGGCATGGCCACACCATACTCTTCGTTCCGGCTAGCGCTAATCCGATTTACACCAGTAAATTGCGGTAAAACCTTTGACGCCCAGACCGTAGTTTTTCACGTTATCTTTTGCTTTTTCCCGGTAATACCCTAAAAAGATGCCTATCATCCATGAATGACCGTGCTTGATGAACGCTCTGTCGAAAGAGTTCTCTACTTGGCCATTTAAAAAGTCTCCGGACGCTCTGCACTTATTAATACCTGGCTTGGCACAAAAGCGTCCGGAGACTTTTTAAATTGCCAAGTAATCCTCTCTCTTTCCCTTTCTCACTTTTTTTTCAGCCGAAACAATGTACTTGTTCTAGGTATGAAGATGCCGGGTTGGAACAACCCATTGCTAATTGGTCAAAGAGCGCCGAGTCTCCCCCGGGGGTGGTGGGAAAAAGGTTTAGCCGGTCGCTTCCTTGCCCGGAGGCCATAGCTCGCTTCCGTGGGCACGGGAGCTACCAAGCCCACTACTCGAGTACGGCTCGCGTTCTTTGTTTTCCCACCCACCACCTCTCAGCCTCATCCTGCGCCCTCATTTTCAACTAAGGATATATCGGTGGCAACGATCTCAAGCGATAAGGATAGCAACATTCCCCCAATGCCTCTGACAGTGGGCTTAGGAAAGAAGTGTGATGGAAGGCAGGAATCGCTAGGATGGTGTTTTTGGTTTTCTTAATTCTCTATATTCTCTGGTTTTTCATTCTCTCTGATATTATCTATGATCTCAATGTGTTTGTTCGGCTTTGCAAAATTGGTATCCGGAAACCGGTGTCAGCAAAAGATATGGCAAGGAATCCGCGAGTATCGCTCCTATTTCCAGATACTCCATGCCTGGGGCAAGTACCATAAGCGAATAGGGGATGTACTCGGGGGTGAATGAAAGTGGCAAACATTTTGTGGCGCATTATGGCAGAGAGTGGCAGAACTGCTCGGGTATAGATCGTGCCTGCGTAGTCCTGTCACTTTGTGCAACTCAGCGCCACAAATGTTTACCACTTTCATGCACTCCCGAGTACGGTACCTGTGATGTCGAAAACCTGCTTGCGCTGTCATTTATCTTTTTCCACTTGCCAAGAATACTCTTACCCAAGAACAAGTACTTTGTTTCCTACGAGCAAACACCCGCCTTTCTTTTTTGCATCGTCTTTATTGGCTTGCGCTTTTGGACTGTACTCGCAGGGGAGCCGCATGCAATGGTCACCTTCATTAGCAACCAGCCAACCACCGTAAAAACTCGAATAATTGCCCCATGTGCTATGCAGTCCGAAATTTCCCCCTCCGGAAAACTGGCGAAAAACACTGAAAATCTTTCCCCCGAGACCGATAAAAAAGAAAAAAAAATTCTGACCTTACAAGGAGAGGCAACTCCAAAGCCCTAGCACATGGGCAAATTATTCGAGTTTTTACGGTAGAGAGCAAAGATCTCCATATCATTTTACCTGGTTGACCTACTAATCAATCATCGTATCCAGATACCTGACTTCAGTTAGGGCACTCAAGTGACTTATGGGACCTTGCGTGGCTTGTTTGCTCGGGAACTTGAAAGAGATTTTAAACCATTTTAGATCTATTATCCTCCCACTATACTAACGGATGGATTAAAATAAAACCGCTAGACCATGGGGAATATTAAAGGTGGTATTGAGGCCCTCTTTTTTGTAAACAATTAATTGTGTTTGTAGACCAACCTACCGGTAATTGACTAAAGTGATACATTCCGGTGCAAGAGGATAAAATGGCTGACACAGCCACATTTTGATTGCCTCATGATGGCGTAAATCAGAAATCATCTACGGGTATGCCAATATTTTGCTTTTTTGACAACGAAATAAGGCACCAATGCTTACTTAACTAGCGCGGTAAAACACTAGGGTAGCTGTTTTCCCTCAATATCATACAAGGATTGTTTACCAGCTAAACGCCCCCTTTTTTATACGAAAACACCTGTTGGGATACCCCTATCATACTACCGTAAAAACCCGTATCCCATGGTCCGTTGGGTGCTGCGCCCAAGAGATCTCATCAAGAAAATTATAGGATCTAGAAATGATCTTTCCTTAATTCAAATCGATTAATGGCATTTGGAGAGTATCTTTCCTTATCTAGAAATAAATTACTGGGCGTTTCAAACTGAGACATATTCGACCAATTCCTTGGGCGCACCAACGGACTAGGGGAAGGGGAAAGAGCATACTGTAAGCACAATAGCTTCCAACATGTTACACGTGACTGAAATCAATGAATTTACCGACAGAGTGGACGAACAGCGGAAGCTCCGGAATAATAATTAGAGTTACAAGGGAAATATCCGTCATGTTACACCACGCAATAGTACAAAAAAGAAGAGAATATAAAAGAACGGGCAAATCCGAGAAATTGTTGGCTGAAGTATTATGAGAGAAGAAGAAAAAATCCACGCTGCCCCCCCCAAAAAATAAAATCAAAACGGCTCCGGGGACGGCTTTCTCCTTTTATCACTTTCGGAACTCTCGGACTTCTTAGAAAGGATGCACCCGACACCTTGAGCTAAGGAACCATTAGGGAAGAAAGCAGAAACCGCAGATAAGTTATAAGCCTACGGGTTCCCATCCCGCGTTTGCTTAGAAGACATCTAATGTCCTGGCAAATTGTACTTGTAGTGTGGGCTGTAGATTTCCCAAGGTTCAAGATGTTCATTTTTGGTGACCCCCTGCCCCTGAGAGCTGGGGGGGACCCCACGCCACCTTCCCCTTGCTACCCAGCAGGCTGGGAAACCCCTGATGCTTGGACATCCCCGCCACTGGAACACCAGTAACCCGAGCATATGTACTCGAGCACTCTACAAGTCACAGGCATATGAAACCAGAACACGAGAATAAAAAAGTCTATGGCAAGTCATCCATGCTCATCTGCCCATACTAAATTCAGAATCAAATGTTCGGTTTTTTCTTCTTACAGGCTTTTCCCGCTTCGGGTTCTATGGACGATCTAAGCTTACGAACCCGATCTCGTGTTCCGGATCGTTCTCGCTCACAATGGTGCCGTGCGTCATACGACAATCCCAGTCACTATCCCCCCGTCCGTTGCTGACCCCCCACCCTTAGCGACCAGGGAAGGAGATTGGGGGCGTTTTGTGCCACATTGGAAAGGCAGTAAGCCATCGATGTGACACAGCCAAGAAATCATTGAAGATCAATCGGATCGCCTTACGACTTATCGCTTGCGCTTCACCAGTTAGTAATGCTATGCCATAGATCAAGTACTTGAAGATGAATAAACAGATACAAATGCCCCTGTCTTGGCAAGCATAGACAGTCCTAAGAGTGAGCACCGGGAAATTCTTATAAGGGTGATTTTATGGGGGGATTATCTCGAAGGTGAATACTTAAGAGAAAAAGAGAAAAATTCTTTGGGTAGTGGAGAGAGTTGGTACGCCCGACAAGCGGTCCTTGACACTTGGTCATTCACTAAATGCAGGGCCCTGAGCGGCGCGTGCTGCCGCTAGCCTAAGCAGCGGCAAGCCCATCCTCGCCCAGCTCTCACGCTATGCGACGGGAAACCCTGGCTCCCGCAACAGAAAAAACACGAGCACCCCTCACGGCTGTTGCCGCTAAGTCACACAATACCCATATCAACCACTGTTACACCGACGTTGCTAGCATTTGGGATGGCCACCCCGTTATCTCGTTCCCTTCCCTTTCCCTTTGTTTTTTTTCCCCGCTAGGATTGTGTTTTTCAAGAAGACTGCGCACCGGGGTAAAGCGAAAGGTCGATTGGCCCACAGTTGACTGGCGGTTCAGAGCACGGCAGCTCAAAGTACCTCAAAATAGCTTGAAATTCACTAGCAAGGTTCTCCCCGGAATGTCTATACCAAACCATAATACTGTATGCTCCGAAAACTAGGCTAATAAAATAACGAACACCAGTTAATGGGGTCCAGCAAGCTTGGCCCCTCTAAGCTAGACCCTTTCTGGAAATTTCCTCCATTTAGTGTTTTGTCTCGGATTGCGAAGGCTAGGGGCTGAACCTCCGATAGAGGACTTCCGGAGATTCTACGGTAGATCGCAGTGCCGCTAGGAGGGGGGGATTATCCCCTCACGAAGAGAGCCGGGATTGGCCCTTTGTGTGGTTAAGCTTGCCGGATTCCTGCCAAATGCTCCTTATCCTCGCCCTACATAGGGCATTTATTCTCCACCCGTTCCAACCTTCTTCCCCGAGTGATAATCCATGGCACAACTTCTTAGGGATGAGAATCAATAGACTCCCACTCATCATGGAAATCTCTCTCCCTCATCGACAGCCCCCCGCACATTGAGCCCTCTGCATGCATATTCTCAAGTACCAGCATCCTCTAGGGCCCTCATACTCATGCTCTATATAAGTGAAGATTATCCTTCTTTCTCTCCCGCTCTCCTCCCACACAGGCCTGCAGTCAGAATGCCACTCAGACTTTAGGAAATTGCCCTTCCGGATTTTTCCTCTCTCCCAAAGTTCATCCACCCACTGTTCCGCTTCCATTCAGTTGCCCAACACCACAACCAGAACCAGCACTTTTGATCAAAAGCAACGCGACTCCAGTTCAATAGTCATGACTTGCCACCCCCATCAAGGCACGTCTAAGAGTTCTATGCCCACTGACATATCCTCATCCTTCAAAGGTAAAAGATCTCTCCAACAGACCCCGCCCGTCTCCTGCAGTTCCAAAGCTAGTCCGTCTCCTCTCGCTTGCCTGTTCCCCTGTCGGCCGTTAGTTTTCGTGGGAGGAACCCCGACCGGTGCCTCAAGAGGTTCCTCAAGCACCCGGGCTTCACTGGGCACGGGCGACAAGCAGGGGGCTTGGCTCGGTCTTCCCAAATTCGGGCACGAGCGACTCCCGGCAGGCGTTGGCTTAACCCCCCTTCGGCAGCCCCAACCTCAATGAGGTCCCAGAAGTAAGCAAAGCTAACCCTTTTGATATGACCAAATTAGTAGAGACCAACGAAGCGGAAGAAGAGAGGCGGTTGAGGACTGCTGAATTCGAGTTACGTGCTAAGAACATGGGAATTGCTGAGGAGAAGCTTGTTGCTCAAAAGGTTGCTATCTGGGAAGGAATGTGGGCGTCCAAACACAGTGGTGACTATATAGAAATTAGTATTCTTTATTCTAGTCCTCATTGCAGGTCATACTGGGGTTGTTGCTGATGGAGGTGGGGATTCCTTGCAGTACTGTGCTGGGGTTCTCTTAGATGCCGCCACTAGCACTAGTCGGTGAACTCGTCTCTAAAGCTTTGTATGTATCACAGAGGTTCCATATTATCAATTCTACCAAGGGGTCCCGTATATGAACTCCCATATCCTCATTTTCTTCTACTTTATCCCACAGAGTACCTTATTTGTTGAAGTTTTGCTGCTCACCACATTCAGATTCCTGCATGGAAAACTAGTGTTCGTTACGGGGCGGGGCGGGGCGGGTTTTCACTCGGCAGGCCCCGCCCTTACACGGGGCCGGGGGGGGTATTTTTAGGGTAATCACCGCCCGGCCCCCGCTCGGGGCCCACCCGCACTCATTCCCTGGACGGGCCCCCGTTTGTTACCACCCATTTTTAGCGGGGACCCGTCCGGGGTATGGGTGGGGCGGGGGCCTGAGCGGGGACAGGGGCAGGGAATGCCGAAAAAGACACCCAGCCCCAGGCCGTTGAGCGGGGCAGGGCGGGGAACAGGGCCGGGGGCCCACGTTTTCCGGGGCCCCGTCCGCCCCGTAACGAACTCTAATGGAAAACTACTACTACGAGGAAGACATGTTATCGAAAAGCGACTAGAACGAACTACCGACTGACTCTCATTGTTTGATACTGACTGCACGACTGTTAGCCTCATACAGTTTATGGACAACCCTGCATACCTTGTTCATCACGGATCAACAACCACGAAACACCTTAAGTGAAAGATGCGACAACATCCAAACACACTATAATACCAACACCCTGCACAATGCCTGTGATATCAACTAAACACAACATCCCTCGGTCTATCATAATACCAACAGCAGAGTGCCATCCCCGACCCTCAGTAAACTAGATTTCACCTCGGTTATGAGTCGGAGAAGATTTGGCAAATATGGGTAGTGGAGGAAATGCAAGGAGAGAATCGGCATACGCAGATCGTACGGCTGAAAGTGAACTTGTACTTTGAAGAGGATAAACGGGCTCCTGTTTTCCCTTTGTTCGTTGTTGTGACCATCCATCACACACTCGGTTTTCTCTTCGTTTTATCTTCTGTATACAGAGTATCAGTCTCTTGTTTCTTTATTCTTTATTGGATTTGTTTTCTTGTCATCTTACTTGTTCGTATCGAGAAAAGTCTTTTATTCTTCCAATTGTCAGTTATCAAATCCGCTGTGCACAAAACCATTTTGTTCAAAATTATTCGTTCACCTATAGAGTTCCGTGTGCTCACTCTAGTTAGAGAGTTGGTAGCTCTTATCAAAATCTTTGTCCCGGGTCTGGAATTTCTTGTTCAAGTAAATTTACTTATGTCGAAGGGGCTTGGGCAAGTAAGTTTCTATCATCTTTTGCTTAATCAGCATTAACGCTTAAAAAGCCCTTGTACTATTCTACTATTCTCTTATCTCATCCAGGTTTTTTTGTGATCCGGTTTATGTTTCCCAAATTGCTTATTTCATAAGGTAGAGTTAGCCGAATGTCGAAGTGGAGAGATCAGTTTCAATATATCCAACTGTCACCGTAGGGGCTATGGTAATTATGCTTTAGAAACTCTTGACGAGCAAAAAAAAGCGGATGGGAAATCGTACTTCGAGCCCCAGACTTATTTCACGCAAGCATGGTGGCATTGAATCTCGACCAAGCAATGATCGTGATAATACAATCGAGTGTTAGGGCTGGAGCCTCCTCCAGAAGCCCAGCTTTACCCAGTTTTACTTTAACCAAGCTTGAAAGGGACAACTTTGATCTAAGACAATGGTGAAACAAATCAGAAACCCCATCCCTCGAGAGTTGCTAATGACCATATCCCGGTATCTATCGGGTTGCTGTACTAGTATCTGACATAGAGTATATGAAAATGAGACAGGTTTTTTTCCCGGTGGGCAGTCATGTCACGGTAGCCTCATTGTTGCTAGATACCAGTGTTGTAAAAAATCTTTCAATTAACTATTGTCCCTGCACAAAATTAACCGCCCACCAGGCAACAGGTTAAATCTTGGCCATGACGACCGCACTTCCACCAATCTTGTAAACCAAAAAAAAATTACAAATTAAAAATGTAAACACATAGTAGAATTCATTGCAGAAATTGATCTAGAGAAATCCCTTCAGGTGGTGTAGGAAGTGTTCGGTGATGGGGAAGGTTATGGTGCCCTCGATCATTGCGAGACAGTTAATTCCACCCAGATGCGATATCTCCATTAGATCGCCAATCTTTGGATTCACAGAAAGAAAGTTGCTGAGCAAGATTAGCGCTTTTCAAACAAGATACCAGGGGCTCTGAGACCGGGTTTTATCACATTAATCTTTTGAAACACATTTCCCCGGCGGGCTGAGCCTGTTGTGCGCTGATGGCAGGATCAATCTGACAAGCAGTGGCAAGGGTTCTGTGGTTCAGCAGGAAGGTGTCTTGTGAGTGAGGTGTTTTAGCCTTAGCCGTCATTCGGGGAGCACTTACTATCTATAAGTGGAACCGTGTGGCGCTCCTGGGGGATAAATATGGAGGAAGAGTGTCAGAGAAAGCTTAGAGCATCTAGATAATATTATGATGGAGATAGGTTAGAATCTCCATTCGGAGTGGAAAAGGAAAGGAGGTAAACACGAAAATCCCCATGCTCAGTCCATGATATAACCGCTAATTTGACAACGACCTTAGTACAATGGTTGCTAAAGAGTGCTCAGCTTTGGTGTAAAATGACCGTTGGCTCGAGGGTTTTGTTACCTGACTTTAATAGTCAATGTGGGTCTGATTAGAAAGATTTGGTGAACCTAATAGGCCGCGATAAAGCACGTGCCTGATATATCACACTCGCACCCACCAGCCGCCGAAACAACACTTCACAAGCCACACCTGAAGCCACACCCGGTCATCAAATGTGGTTGAGGATTAAGCTATGATGAATGCAAAGTGTGCTGAATTCAACTAAATACCAGTATCGTATTCCACACCAGAGCCGGCCACCCACCCAAATACTAGTCACTATTCAAATCCGGACTCAGGTTCTGCCAATCACATTGCGTAAACTTACAGATTGCTCCCTATGCTGGGCGCTCTCGCTCTGGGGTGGAATACGTTAAGGCTACATTGGGTTAACAGCTGGACAGACTCAGTAGGGAATTAAAAGGGTTGGACCGTTTCCTCCAAATGGACCGCTCGGGAAGAATATTTGGTGTCGGTTAAGATTCTTGGTTTGTGCTGAAAAAGGGTGGGAACCCTCTAAACTGAGCGGGACCTCTAAAGGCCATTTTCACCTACCGTTCATCGTGGCGGACAACAGCAACCCCCTTCCGGCACCCACAATATCCTCCTTCCAAATAGCTAATTGTGTGTATAGCAGTCTATATTCATAAATGTCAGTTCAAGTCACTTTGTGTCGTAATACGAGCACCAACTCATGTGAAACTTTCACGAATGAGTTGCTCCTGTACCACCCAGCTCCATTCTTTGACACTTTTCATATTCCGCTAATGACATTTTAATCCCAGAGTTGACTAAGAAAAGGTTGCTTGAATAGCCCCCTTAACCAAACAGCCTTCCTACTTGTGGTCAAGATATCCACCAACCTTTGCATGAAGTTAGTTGACTTATAGTATTTCACATGACAACACCATACAAATTCATTCCGATATTATTATCGGTTAGTTGGTTTATGACTCATGATTGTGACGTCAGGTGATCTAGTGCCTCTCGCACATGCCTTACATTGTCAGTTATATGTTTCCTGCACATGACAGAGGCAAGTTTTTGACCTATTTTATGAGTTATTATTAGTATAGCGATGTTGCTCTGATGACTCATAGGCATCAGCTGATTCATTTCATACTTTTACTTGTTACAAGTAATGAGAGTTGGATGACTAATATAGATGAGTGATCAGGGTAAGAGTAGGGTAAAGAGTGGGTATATATAGCAGGTCATTCATGTTAGAAAGGAGATCTTCTTTCTACCACCAAAGTATGTTCCTACTTTTGAATTATATCAATACAAGATTACTTTAAATTCTTTTAATTACTACTGCGATTCACTCGTGATCGATCTGGCAATCAATACATGTATAGCAAATGGAATAAGAACAAGCACTACCAAGGGTTCCACAGAGTTTACTATCATGGGATAGAAGAGTGGGCACTATCATTCCTAATAAAGGGATTGTTACAAAAGAAGAGTCAACATCTGTTATTCAGAATTGTCTATTACTTATAAAATACAGATTAATCTCAGCCCCCTAGGATAAATAGGGATCATCACAATTCCTTGCCTTTGATCTAGCACCACTCCTTCACTTTTATTACTCAACTCTATTACTTTCGTGATTTTTGATTTTTCTTCCTCCTGTTTTTCCATTATAGTCTGAACAAAATTATTCTCTGTCACCGATACCTAAGTTATCATAGGGTACCCCAATCTCCTATCTCTATACAGTATCATGATTCATTCCTCCTCTGACTTGAATTAACCTCTTACACATTTCCTATGGCCATTGGGCATCACTGGTGCGAACTTGACTGAGATTATTGAAATATGCTGTATCCTGACTGCTAGTTTCACTACTCCTCTTAATGCAAGAGGCTGTCTGGTTGAAACAGATAAGAAGATGCTGGGCTGTGGAAGGCATTATAGTATTACAGAAGTTAAGTGGAGCTTTTGCTTTTGAGTAATAATTACTCACTTAAAATAGTATCTATAACCATACAGATGAGTATCTGTTTTCAGAACAGTGCCATCTTTCAGTATAATACAGAATGAAATGCATTGGAGGCTTTCATAGCAAATTTTGTAAACAAGATAGAAGCTAAGTTCTGCACGCTTAATATGGGTCTATTCTAACTACTCTCTTGGAAGCCGCACATATTGTTTACTTGGCCCAATAGGAATATTGGATTGAGTCTGAATTTGACAACTTAATATATATTTCACTATCTGAAGACTCTTATGTGGCGTCTTCTATGAATTCAATCAAAAATTGACGTTCCTAGTGCGTCTAGTCAATTAACTCTTCAATGATTATGCATTATCAATTAATCTTGATGTATGCATTACCAAATTCGTAAGCTTGTTCACATAATAGTTGTCATATCTTTTACATGGGCCTGGCTTGAGACCCAGATGTGGCTTACTACCATGTCAACCACTAGAGAACTCTATCCATATTTCATTATATTCCCAACTTGCAGTGATCACATATTGTCAATTTCATAGTACGTACCTTTGAATATGAGAAATGAAAATTTAGAGTTTATATTATATAACAAAAAACAAGCCTTCTTGTAGAACATCATTTGAGCAGTAACAGCTGATTACCGTGATGCAGCTCATCTGGCAACAACTGGAAAATCAAATGTATATTTTAATATCTGCATAAATACTCATCATACAACATTGAAAATATCTTAAAAGGTACTTTTAAATATGGAGAATGAGAATATGAAGTTTTCAATTAATAATAAAAAATAATAGCTCTTATATACTCACTTTATTCAAAACTAGTTCATCTACCAGCATGGTTACAATTGATACCAAAAAATTGAAACCAACTATGGAGGTAACAGTTTGAGCAGTTAAGCAGAGCTTGTAGATCTTGTATTTGATGTAAGAAGTCTTTTGGTATTCATTTTTGACAGTTGATGAAGGTATTGTGACTTTAAAAATGAGTATAGTTAAATATATATACTATACAGTGAAAGAGAGGATACCAACTTGTAGTGTTTACATAATATTACAATACTTCACAATATACTTCAAGACTGTTCGTAACTTGAAGTCTCATTAGTTTTATTCCCTCATAAGTGGAAAGTAATTTTTGGAGAAATACTATGTGCCAGTCTTGACAATGCCAGCTACACCTGCTATATAAGGCTTGAACGAGTTTCATATACCCTAGTCATATCGGTAAAGCGAATATATGAGGTGTAATTCGTGTAGGATATAAGATCAACAGATTTCACACTGAAACTCTAAAGACAGATATTTTTACTCTTAATTTATAGTATTAGTAGAGTGATATGGTGAAATCTGTGAATTCCCAAGCCCAAATCATCTCAAACTCATATATGGCTTTACCTATATAACTAGTATATATGAAACTGGCTTTGGCCTTATCCTGCATGTGTAGCATGCATGGTCAAGACTGGCAGGTCATAGATCTTCCAAACTTACTTTCCAATCATCAGACAATGAGACTAGAATGACTTCACCAATGGCCACGAATATTTATATTGTATCTGGATAATCTTATTGAAGTATATTGTAAAGTATTGAAACATTACATAAATCCTATAAGTAGATATCATCTCATACCTTTATATCATATATATTGAACTATACTCTTTTTTAAAGTCACAATACCTCCCATAATAGATATAAATAAATACCAAAGTAGTTCATAGATCAAATACAAGATCTATAAGCCCTGATTACCTGCTCAAACTGTTACTTCTATAGTTGGTTTCAATTTTATTTACGTCAATTGTAAGTTATTTGCTAAATGAACTGGTTTGGAATAAAGTGAGTATACAAGAGGCATTATCTTTTCTTATTATTTGAAAACTATATATTCTGATTCTTCATATTTACAAGTACTTTCTAACATATTTTCAATGTACTATCACTACTATTCATGCAGATATTAAAATAGACATTTGATTTTCCAGTGGTTGCCATCGTGACCTGAATCCCTGCGATAAGCCATTACTAGGAAAATGATGTTAACCTTTCCGTTCAGTTCCCCCATATAAATCCCCTCTCCCTTCCCTTTCAAAATGCACAGAACATTTTCCCGGTCGGAACGGTCACTAAACATCCCCTCAACCATTCACGCATGATGGACGGCGACGAAATGCTCCTTATAACCTTGCCCTTTTGACATAGAGAAATTTACCGTCAGATACTAATTTCTACTAGGTATTCTACAATGTATTTACATTTTTAATTTATTTTTTAGTTTGCATACTAGTTAGGTTGGTGGGGGAGCGCTGTTCTCACCTTAGTCAGCCATGAGCATGATTATGAGAGCAAGGGTGAATGAAAGAAAGTTTCCTCCTGGGTTGCGCGTTGACCCACTCTTTTGCGGCGCGTAACTCTTGGTGTTTCATCTCCTTATCTTATCACAATCACGTCATATCACTCGAAAGACTGCAGATGTCCGCAGTTCGGCCAGGCCCGGTCAGATAGGCCCTGAAAGCCCCCCTAAACCCAAGCCTGACCGGACTGGCCGCTTGCGAACGCTGAGCACATCCAAAGGGCACAGACTATGCACTAACTCATCCCAAGAGCTTTTATCACTGAATCCGGAGATTAGAGGCCCGCCGAGGAGGACAAGAAGGGTTTGGAGGTATCGTAGTGACACTCACCAAAAATGCACTAAAAAAATGCGATAAAAAATGCATCCCTCCCTCAGGCAATATTAAGTTACCTCCAAATTCTGGAGTTCCGTCTCGGCGTTGACTTTGAATGTTTGCCTATGATTACTTGGAAAAGATTCTTGGGGAAAGGTAGGTCCAGGATATTTTGTTACCCGCATGTCACATCGGAAACCCCCACTACACTTGTAAAGGCAGTTTTTGCAGTGCGACACGACCGCGAATATCAGAATCCCTGCTTCCGTCTTCCAACTCGTATTCGAAGGCGCTCTTCCCCCCATAACACTACCCCTTTATCGCAGCATACTGCACGGTAAACTCCAATCCCCGAGGCTATCACCACACCAAAAGCTCCTGAACTAGTGTTGTTCACGAGCCGGCTCGAGCCGCCAAGACACGATACTTCTACTAGACGTTTTTTTAAGTTTCTGGACAGCTTGGCGCCAAAACCTATACAAACCAGTGCCAATATTCCGGATACCAAAAAAAACGTCTAGCACACACTGCCATTATCATTCAAAACAACCAACAATTGTATATAGCAAGAGACTCGAACAGGCTCGAGCCCGCTCGGCTCGTGCACAACACTATCCTGAACACCTAACTCCAACGCGATACTGGTGGGGTACTTCAACTGTGGCACCTGGAAACCCTTGCCTATTCAGACGGCGCCCGATGGGTCCGCTTCGATTTTGTGGTTACAAAGCTTCTCGCCCCTGGCAAAGTCTGCCTTACAAGCAATCCTAAGGCATACCGGTATCCAAAATGTTTGGAATACTGTAGATGGTGTTACGTTGAATTGGCCTCTAGAGCCTCATCGCGAGCTGGACAAGGATTCGCCCTTTTCACTCGGTGGAGGCTGTGGCCGGGGCTTTTCAATCCCCAGGACAAAGGGAACCATGGAGCTTTTCGGGTAATCTACTTAACTGCTCACCTACTGTTGTCCAGTACGGTACTAGGTTGGGTGCCGGAAATTGACCCGGTGGTGGCTTTGTGAACCGAGACTCGCAGGTCGTTCTGTATCATACAGGATTGGCAAAATAGTTCGAGTGGCATAAGTAATTTTTATTGTCAAGGGGGCCGGTTTTGGGCACTAGCCAAGTTCAAACCTTAAGCGAGGCCTTAGCCTCGACAAAACAACCCGATAGTGTGGACAACAAAACGTGGCAACGGGCATTAGCTCACTCCATGTGGGGTTGGAACAACCCATTGCCAATGGGGCAAAGCGCAAAGTCTTGCCCGGGGGTGGCAGAAAACAGGTTAGTCTAAGTCGACACGTCCTCCCCCGGGGGCCATAGCTCCAGCCCATATAGGGCCACCGCACTCCCGGGAGTTGGAGAGCTCCAAGCTCGCTACAACTCGCATTCTCGTCTCCAAGCTCGCTACAGCTTGCGTTCTTTGTTTTCCGCGTTCTTTGTTTTTCAAGAATATTATCTATTACTTTATTTTTATTTTTATTTTTATTCATATTTGTTTTTACCTTTCAAACTTGCAGCCATGCCCCGGAGAAGGGGTTCTACACGTGGGACAGGAGCACCTGTCAGGGGCACTTCCGGGAGAGGCAGCCTCAGAAGCACTCCCGGGAGACAATGCCACACCACGAGTAGGACTCCCGGGAGTCAAAGCCACACTCAGGCTGGCACTCCCGGGAGTCAAAGCCACACTGACACTGGCACTCCCAGGAGTCAAAGCCACACTACGAGTAGGACTCCCGGGAGTCAAAGCCACACCACGCATAGAACTCCCGGGAGACAAAGCCACACCAGGACACCAGGGACCCCAGGGGTTAGAAGGATCGAGAAAAACACACGCAGCCGCACTCGGCGACAAGCTTCAAGCACTCATAGCTGCGATCCTACGCCTATCAACACGACTACTGGTTCTTCGAGTAGCGAAAGTGGAGACGAAGAGGCAAGCGACTATAGAAACTCCTCTTACAATAATGGCCCCCTACCCACTCCCGAGCCACAAACAAGTACCCCAATAGCGCAATCGGAAACCTCGGTCACTCTGAGCATGGAAGATACAACACGACATTCCCATTCTCACCCAAAACCAGCCCTAAGACTCAATGACATTCGCGCGCTTCTTCAGTCACATGAGCACTAAATTGTTAACCGGGTAGTCACTCAACTTAATACCCGCCAACCCCCAGCTCCACTGCCAACTGCAATCAACAGGCGCACAGCCGCCCATCCTCCTATACCAGTCCAATCGCGAAACTTGACCAGAATGAGGATTACAGAGCTTGAAAACCAGCTGGCGGAACTGTGCGCGGCACAGGACATAGAACAAGAGGGGAGGAACCAAGAGCACTTGGTACGTATAACCCTACCTATTCTTTCTCACGAGACATGCGGGAGAACGCATCTGGCATTCCCGAATAGGTCGTGTTACTCTTTCCTGGTGTGGAGCGTAGTACACTTGTTCAGATAATTGAGAATCGCTTCAAACCCACAAATATCTACCAGCTATTAGCAACAGAGAAGGAACGAGCAGAATCTCAGCTGACAATCAACATTGGGGGAGTTGAGTTCCGAACAAACGGAGAGGGACGGCAAGGAATGTGAATACAAGATGAGCGGATTCTTTAAAGCTTGGGCAGCCTACAGCGGAATCCTAGGCAAACTAGCACCACAGGCGCTACAGGGAGAGCTAGCTATGTCACTATTCATCTACACCATGAACCTCTATGACCTTTTAGAAAAATACACATGGGATGGGGTAAAGGCATACCACTTTCAATTCCATGGTAAACGAGTAGCAGGAGGGAACAGTATATACTATCCCAACGACTGGCGGCAAATTGATAGCGAACTCATCGCATCAAAGTGCTTCGCTCACCCCCATATCACACGACACCCATGGCCAACGAGCCAGAACCGCCTAGCCTCATTCCCACACAGGGCTTACAAGCTGCCAATTTTTGAAACTCACCCGGTTCCAGCCTTCCCGCAAGCTAGCTCTACTCTAACCATGTCCTACGGACCACAGGA
>Ga0307510_10004459_pt1 | contig 16464 bp, 10 predicted proteins | sample 12_EM_MG_FD_207224 | JGI IMG/M metagenome (GOLD analysis project Ga0307510, IMG submission 207224) | Populus trichocarpa ectomycorrhiza microbial communities from riparian zone in the Pacific Northwest, United States - 12_EM | ecosystem: Host-associated > Plants > Roots > Unclassified | place...
TTTTAATTTTAATTCTCAACCAACTTAATATTAAAAAATAAAATCGACAAAGATAGTTTTGGAAAAAATCATAAAAAAATAAAAACAACAAAAAAAACCATGTGGAGAAACACTGTAGTAATCTACAATGTTTTATAAAAAAAAATTACAAAGCTAAATTCTCAACCAATTCTATATTAAAAAAATAAAATTGACGAATACAATTTTGAACAAAATCATAAAAAAAAACCACGTGGGGAAACACCGTAGCAATTCACAGTATTTTGTGAGAAAAGTTACAACTGTGATTCTCAACTAACTTAATATTAAAAAAATAAAATCGACAAATAATTTTGAAAAAAACCATAACAAAAAAAATTATATGGGAAAACACTATAGCAATTCACAATGTTTTTTTTTTATATAAAAATTACAAAGCTAAATTCTTAACCAGCTCAATATTAAAAAAATAAAATCGACAAAGATAATTTTGTGGAAAAAAATAAAAAAAACAACAAAAATAGAAAAAAAAATCGGGGGAAAAAAAACCAAAAAATAAAATCGATAAATAATTTTGAAAAAATCATAAAAAAAACTATGTGGGGAAACACTATAGTAATTTACGGTGTTTTAAAGAAAAAAAATTATAAAGCTAAATTCTTAAAGAACTCAATATTAAAAAATAAAATCGACAAAAATATTTTTATAAAAAAATTAAAACAAAAAAAACCCAAAAAATAATAAAAAAATATTATAGCAATCCACAGTAACATGTGAGAAAAGCTACACCCCACACGTTTTAAAATATTACTTAATTTGTGAAAAAAAAAGAAAAAAATTAGGAAAAAAACCAAAAAAGAAGAAGAGGAAAGCACTGTATTACTGTAGCTTCCCCACACCTGTTATAGAGTATTGCTTAATACTAAAGAAACCGGACATGCCAGCAAGTCTACAATCAAGCAAATACAAAGATGCATATTTGATAAGAAAAATGGAAAAAAAAAGGAAAGATCAGGAGATAGGTCAAACAGACTGAAATCTATAGGGCATAGTCCAACTAAAAACAGAATAAAATCTCAAACGTTTGATTACAATACATTTTACATCATCGTTTCCTGTCAAAAATCAAATTTTATCAAACAAAAAACTCAGCCCCCATTGTGATTGGGCAAAATTTATTTACTTTTTATTTAAAATTATTGTTTCTTATATATTTCATTTTTTGATATATTGATATTAAAAATAAATATTAAAATATTAAAAAATATTTTAACATATTAAAAAATATTTTAAAAATAATTATTACTGCACTCCAAAATATCACATGAATAATAAAGAGTGATTTATAAATTTCTATGCCATCAAAACTAATTATTGGTCTTTTTATAATAAAATATTTGAAAAAGTCTCCTGACGAGCATTAACCATCCTCAACTTGTAGTTTTTTTTTGTTTCAAAGATTCCCCGCCTCCTTTATATTAAAAAAAACATTTAATTGACAAATTGATTAAATCTAAGAATATAAGATTTAAAATATATAAATAATTGTAAAATCCTTAAACAAATAATAAAATACCATCCGAGATGTATGTACTCTGATTAAAAAAACTTCCCATACGGCTTATACATGCATCCCTGCTCTCGTTTCTTCACCTCTCTCCGTAGCAGAAAGAAAGGAAAACATCCCAGGAAACCCTCCCCTCTCCAAAATTCCTCTCTCTATATAGAACAGGTTATCAGGGTTTCTGTCTCTCAAATTCTCTCAATCATAAGAAAAAAAACTCTAACCTGATTTCTCTCGCCATTGTTTTCAATCCCCGTCTGGTACGCCCCTCTCAATATTTAGGGTTTACTAACCGGCTTTGTTTTTGTTGATTTTTTGTTATGCATTGAATGATTTTACCGATTCTGACAAGCAATATTGGTTGTGATTGGAGTATTTGTTTTCCAGTCGAGCTTTTCATCTTAGGTTTCCATTTTTAGAGTCTTGATTTGATTTAGAGTTTGTTTGTTTCTTTAGTATTACTGTTTAATTCCAATCCCAGGTTTTATGTTCTTGCGTTTTGATCGATTCTTTTTTGCGGATTTTTCATTATTTTATGGTTCTGGATGGCTTATGGCTATGAACCATTGTTAATATTTTTGTGTTTTGATTTAATAATATCTTGGGGTTTTTATTTTTTGATTGTTTGTTTGTTTTGTTTTGTTCAGCACTGCTAAACTGCACACACCTTTTTCTGTAAGTACTGGTTTGGACTTGGATTGATGTTTTTGTTCTGCAAAAAGGATTGAAAAGATCGGCATTATGATGAGCGGGGTCGAGTCTTTCACTTTTTAATTCGTGGGTGAGGGTTTTGATAATCTTCTTTATGTTTTAACAGAAGATTCATTATGAGTAAGGATCGCAAGACTACCGAACTTGAGGAGGGATGGGAATATATGCAGAATGGGATCTCAAAGCTGAAGGGGATCCTGGATGGATCACTAGAGCAATTCAGCTCTGAAGAATATATGATGCTTTACACGTATATTTCCTTTTCTTTTTTATTAACGTTGTTTTGATGAAATGGTTAGAAGATTCTTGCAAATGTTCTAATCTTTCTTTATTGTCAACACTTCAGAACTATCTACAATATGTGTACTCAGAAGCCACCAAATGACTATTCTCAACAGCTTTATGACAAGTATAAGGAAGCTTTTCAAGTATATATTAACTCCACGGTGAGGAGGATTGGCATCTGTTTTTTTCTCTTCAATTTGCTGTTTGATCCATATTTATCAGTTATCTTCTTGCAAGTACAACTGCTTTCCTCAAGACATTGTTATTGCCAATGTCTGCATTGTATGATCCGCTGGATAAGGTCTTTTCTTTCCATTTACAATGCAAAAAAGTAAAGCTACAAAACAATGATGTCTGCTGATGTTAGTTCTAAATCAACAGCTGTTTGGTGCAGCGTACAATGAGTTATTTTGTTATGCCATGTTGCATCTATCACTGCAATATAAAAATCTCTTCAGTTCAATGATCTTGTAAATTGAGGGTGGGGTATGGGTGGTTTGTTCTTGCAGTGTATCCCTGGGTTTTAGTTTTATTTATTAAAGAAGTTTCAGCAGTATCGTTTTATCAATGACCAGTTTGTTTTGCTTATCCTAATGAATAATTCAACTTTTTGGCCTTTTTTACTGTTTAACATTCATAGTTCTGTTTTCCTTGTCAGGTATTACCATCAATAAGGGAGAAACATGATGAGTTTATGCTGAGGGAGCTTGTAAAAAGATGGGTTAATCATAAAATTATGGTTAGGTGGTTGTCACGCTTCTTCAATTATCTTGACCGTTACTTCATTGCTCGGAGGTCACTTCCACCACTTAATGAAGTTGGACTGACTTGCTTCCGTGATCTGGTTTGCTAATTCCTTTGACTGCTTCATTTTCTCTAACCATCATTTGGATTACTCATTTTCCCGTTTCAGAGATTATTTAAATGATTCTGTTATCAATTTTCATTTTTTCAGGTTTATCAGGAAGTGCATAGTCAAGCCAAGGATGCTGTGCTTGATGTGGTAAGCTACTTGAACTTTTTTGCTTCTTTAGGCAGTGAGATTCAATTCCTCTTTCTAATAACAAAGTTGAAATTATTGTATGTTGGCCAGATTGGTAAAGAACGTGATGGGGAACAGATAGACAGAGCACTGCTAAAGAATGTTTTAGATATATATGTTGAGATTGGAATGTCACAAATGGATCATTATGCAGATGATTTTGAAGCACACATGCTTCAAGGTACTGGTGCTTACTATTCTGTTAAAGCAGCAAACTGGATTCGAGAGGATTCTTGTCCAGATTACATGATAAAGGCAAGAACTTATTTGCATGGGTCTTTCTAGTTGTTTTATGATTAACATTTTTTATCCTAAACACTGTTTGTGGACATGCAGGCTGAGGAATGCTTGAAGAGAGAGAGAGATAGAGTTTCTCACTACTTGCATTCAAGCAGTGAGATAAAATTAGTAGAGGTTAGTTGGCTACATATCACATGCACAGGATTATTGGTTTCTTCCTTTTCTGTGCTGGAAAATATGTATTTGCTCATTTATCATACCTGTTTTCACATATACCATGTGTTATGCAAATACATATCTTTGTTTTGATTACATGTTGTGTCTCTGCCTAATGGTAATCAGCTAACTAAACTTTTTTAAGGAAGCTATAATTTTTTTTTTTATCTCATCTTGTTCCCTGTCCCTGTATTTGCTGTTTAGCGCACTTGGGGAGGACAAGGAATCTTGCTATTATTCCTTTTACTTGGATGCCATGACCTTACTGTATTGGTTTTTTTTTTTTTTTAATGAATAGATTGTAGACTAATAAATAGCGACATGTTATGTAGAAAGTGCAACATGAGTTATTGGTGGTCAATGCAAATCAACTGCTAGAGAAGGAACATTCTGGAGTTCGTGCATTGCTCAGAGATGACAAGGTAAATGGTGGTTTGGCGTTGCTTCAAGTCCTGATTCTTAGTGGTCATTGTGTCATATACTGCAAATAATAATATATTCTCGGTTACACCTTGTCAGGTGGAAGATCTATCCAGGATGTTTAGGCTTTATCATAAGGTTACCCGTGGCTTGGAACCTGTTTCTAATGTATTCAAGCAGGTTGGTTGACATCCTCTGTTTTTGCTATTTTGCTACCAAAAGAGCCCTTTTATCATGTTTTTTTTTTTATTACTGATCCTTCCCACAATTCTCAACAACCTACCCTCTTTTTGTGCTTTGGATAGCATATTACTGCTGAAGGAACAGCCTTGATCCAGCAGGCAGAAGACGCTGCGAGTAGCCAGGTTTGTTGCCGTGATTTTATTCTTTGCACTGCTTGATCTAAATTGGCATTTTAGCATCATTTTAGCTGCTTGCTACATGTGTTAAAATTATATTATGTGCGGTCACCAAGAGTTTTTGCATTTTTCATGTAATTTTGACCATTCTTATCAGCATTATAGTAGCTGGGGGAGGACAACACTAGTCTTGTAGTTATAATATTGTGTCTTTTACATTTAGAGCTGGTGCTCTTGAGGTTGTAATGCCGACTCCATATTTCCACAGCTATTTTTTAATAATGCAACTTCAGATTCAATATATATATATATATATATATATATATATATATATTTAGAAATAAGTTAGATGTATCTTTTTTTCAATTGTTAATTGTGGTGCTAAAGGTGGTTTTGTGCTTCCACAGGCTGCAAATGGTGGTGTTCAGGAACAAGTAAATCTTTTGCCTTCTATGTTTTAGATACCTATTGATAATTGGGAAGGTCAAATAATTGACTTGATGGATTGATTTCAGGTTCTCATTCGAAAGATAATTGAGCTGCATGATAAATACATGACTTATGTGACTGCTTGTTTTCAAAACCACACGTTGTTTCACAAGGTTGGTGGCAGACAACATATTCCGGCTCTTCAAGTTTTGTTTTGTCATTTTGTCTGACATGTTTGTCCTCCTTTTTGGGTTGTTAAATAGGCCATGAAAGAGGCTTTTGAGATCTTTTGCAATAAAACAGTTGCTGGGAGCTCAAGTGCTGAACTACTGGCAACCTTTTGTGACACTATCCTCCGAAAGGGTGGAAGTGAGAAACTAAGTGACGAAGCCATTGAAGAAACACTGGAGAAGGTGACCTTGCAAAGGATTTTAATTAATTTGTAAATCATTATAATGTAGTCTGATGGATTTTTCGGGGTGATATATTGAGACCTATTACTGATTATGGCTTTGAATTGTGGTGGATTTCTGTAGGTGGTTAAGCTGCTTGCATTTATTAGTGACAAGGACCTTTTTGCTGAATTTTATAGGTAGGACTGATCTCTGCCTTTCATTTCATATGTTTGTTGTTTGTACCGTTTCTTATTTAGTCATTAGTATACTTGATTTATATTCTTTTTTTTGTCTTTTTCCAGGAAAAAACTTGCCCGTCGACTTCTTTTTGATCGGAGTGCTAACGATGAACATGAAAGGAGTATACTGTCAAAATTGAAGCAGCAATGTGGTGGACAATTTACCTCAAAGATGGAAGGAATGGTGAGCTGGGGGCACTGGTATAATGTTTGTCAATGTGTCCATGTAACTGTGGTGATAAATTGTCTCTTTTGTGTTTCTTTTCCAGGTCACAGATTTGCAATTGGCCAAGGAACATCAGTCCAGCTTTGATGAGTATCTTGCCAATAACCCATCCACACGTCCGGGGATTGATTTGCAAGTAAATGTTCTCACAACTGGGTACTGGCCAACGTATAAATCCTCTGATATCAACCTACCTGCAGAAATGGTAAGGATTTACGTTTTCATATTAGACAGTAGGGTTTTTTCTGTATTTGTGATGTAATGGTAATCTGGCAGAAAATCAAAAACAGAATTTCTTTTCCTTTTTCTTCAAAATGAACATTTTGGAACCTTTTGTTTCAGGCTAGGGGAGTGGAAGTTTTCAAGGAGTTCTATGACCTGAAGAGCAAGCACAGAAAACTAACATGGATTTACTCTTTGGGATCTTGCCACATTAATGCCAAGTTTGACCAAAAAACTATTGAGCTGGTTGTGACGACCTACCAGGTACGGTATCAAACCTACCTTTGTAGGATAGTGGAGGGATGATTTGCATATATTTTTCCATCATTATTGGATTGAGATGTTTGGTTCTGATTATTTGATTCCTGTCTATCTTCTACAGGCTTGTCTCCTGATGCTTTTTAATACTTCAGACAAACTCAGTTACTCAGAGATTATGACCCAGTCAAACTTGAGTGATGATGACTTGCCTAGATTGCTTCATTCCCTGTCATGTGGCAAGTATAAAATCCTTAGCAAGGAGCCAAACACAAAGACTGTTAACCAAAATGATTACTTTGAGTTCAATCACAAGTTCAATGATAGGATGAGGAGGATCAAGGTCTGATATTCTCTTGACACTCTCTACTGTCAATTATATTTTGATGTTTTACTACGTCATTGACACTATTGCCCTCTCACATTTGGGGTTGGGGTTTATACTCTGGATATTAAATACTTGAAATGGTGCAACTTAGGTTCCTCTTCCACTTGTTGATGAAAGAAAGAAGGTTGTTGAAGATGTCGACAAAGACAGACGGTATGCTATTGATGCTGCAATTGTGCGCATCATGAAGAGTCGGAAAGTGTTGGGTCATCAACAGCTTGTCTTGGAGTGTGTTGAGCAGTTGAATCTCATGTTCAAGGTATGGCATACACTTCCCTTCAAATTTATCAGACAAAGTTTAGAGAAACTGACAAATATAATGGGAGGATCTGGGGCCTGTGTTTAATTTTATGACTCGTATCAAGATTAGAAAATGCTATAGCCCTGTCGGTCCAGTGAGGGGATTGCTTTCAAAAAAATCTCACTTTCTGGTTCTTAGATAGAGTGGATGCTCTTATGAATTAATAGAACCCTGACATTTGCAAGCATGATACCTGTAGATAGAACATGAGTTTTTCTACTCTGCTATGATACTTCTTTCTGAATATGCGTAGTTAGCCTTTTTTGAAAAATCCACCTAAATCTCACCGGGTAAGGATTAGGAGGCTAGTAGCATTGCTGCTGTCAATAAAAAGATATCGAGGGGTATCCTCAATATTGGAAGACCTTTTCTTTTATGTAATCAACATATCCTTGTATGATAACCGATGGATTGTAATATGCAGCCTGACATTAAAGCTATCAAGAAGCGGATAGAAGATCTGATCTCCCGAGATTATTTAGAAAGAGACAAGGAAAACCCAAACATGTTTAAGTACCTGGCTTGATTTTTGCTTAAAAGGAGCTGAAAGGGAGTATACAGTTGCAGTTATTCAGATTAATCAATGTAAATGGCGTAGTTGCAATTGCCTTTAGTCATTACACAAAAAATGAGAATACAGGGTCAGGATTGTTGTACATTTTCTCCTCAATGCAGCCAGCTTTCTGCAGTGGTCTCATCTAACCCGCAGTTACTGAAGATCAATAGTAGGAAATATAACTTCTTATTGGCACAAGCTTGTTTGATGCCATATGCAATGTTGCCTTGCTATTACTACATTATCTCGTTGAAATATGGTAATTGCCCCATTTCGCTTTGATTTGCTATGTTGCACTATGGCACTGAAAAAAATTAGATCTTACTCTACGGAGAATGCATCCTTTAGGAAAGCCTGTTATGATGATTGAAACTGCAATATGGTTTTCACAAGTGCATTAATTTTTTGAACGCGTAAAGGTGTTGCTGGTCCTGGATTTCGATTCAATTGTTTGTGCGTGTGTACAGGTTATGCTGTCAGGCATGTTGTATCATCCGATGGTGTAACCCTAGGCGGAGTTGCAATAATTCTCAAAATCGGGAGTCTTATGGAGGCTGAGATTCCGTGCTCTGTTTCTCTTTTCCGTAACGGCCGCCCTTTCTAGAACAGAAGTGCCAGATGTGGTAGTTGGCCCCTCCCCGAATACACTCCTCTTTATTTCTTGGTTATATATCGACCGCAAACAGTCTTTTTAGGTTTCCCTCAAAATTTGACGTGGCTTCTCTTCTTTCTGGTCCAGCCTTGTATATAATTTGTATTGAGCTAATTGACCTCATCTGAGTAAAATTGATCTGAGTTCCATGCGAGTACCCGCCCCTCCCTCGTGGGAACTGCATTTTTATGAGACGATTAGGTAACCATCAATCCGTTCTTAAAATGGTTAATTGTCGTCTCTCCTAAAGGTATGCGTGAAACTTTTTCAGGTTTCGTCAATGCTTGCTCGTATTTGTTTTTCTTTTTGGAGGGGGAAATTAGAGGGATGGCGGTACAGTTGCAGGCCTGCCCCGGAACGAAACTGGCATTTAGTGTCGGTGATAGAGAAAAAAGGCTTGTAAATAATTTTAGCATGGGAAAACAAGAGAATTTATAGCAGTCCAAAATAGTCTTATGTTATTTTTTCGACTGGCTAGTCCCAGAGTACAACGTTGGTAACCGCACACAGACACCTTCCAAGCACTACGTATTTTTCAAAATTGACGCACCTCTACATGAATATACCTATATCTTCTTCCTCGCCCAGATCCGCTTTGAGTGAGCCTTTTTTTAAGAATGTCAAAGCACTAAAAGACGATTGATGCCATTCAAACTGATAGATGCCATTAGAGCTGCTGGAGCTCATCCAAGTCGGGTCTTGTTGGATATTCAAAACCTCGAAGCACTGGCATGCATTCCAAATCCTCTTCTGAATAAGCAGGGATGAACCAGCATCTCTTATCCACCCCAAACACCTGGCATAGAAAACAATAACTCGCCATTATGATCAGCTTTTCTCCTCTACATATCAAGTAGCGTGACAAATCATAGCAAACATGATCTGAATACCAAGAGTCTATTCAGGGACAGACACAAATAACTCTTAGTTTCTCAACTGTGATCATATGGTATGGAAAGCCAGTAATGAGGAAGCTTTAGAACCGTGTAAAGCATAGAACCATCCAAGTTTGAATCTTACATTAGTGCAACCTGCTTCTATGTGCAGTTTGACATGCAAGTGCCATCAGCTTGGGAAATGTCAATGTCATCCCAATTGCAATAAACAGATACTAATCTAATAATTTCCCGAGTGAAAGGTGACCTCAACAAAATAAGAACACGGGCTGGGATGAATGTCAGTACATATGGGGACATGAACAAGCCGTTTTCCATTTAAGGAATCAAATCATCAATTATGATGGAGAGCGGAACTGATTATGAAAATGTGTAATGGGAACACAAAGTGTACACCACGTTGCGATCCAAACCTCAATTTCAAGGAACAGTATGGTCCTTGCAGGTTTGGAATTACTTCGTGAAAGTTCAAAAATATGCATGCAACTTGCGCAGGCTTTTTTCTGCTCTAGCAGTGCAAGTGCAGTGTAAAACCTCATTATACAATGAAATGGTTATAAATTGAAAGGTAAAAGAAATGATGAAGAAGCAAGCACACATACACAGTGATTAGATAAAGATTAATGGGAAGGACCGAAAAATAACCTGTTCAAAGTTTTTCCTTCGACCAAGGTCATAACGCCATTTAGGATTGGTTTTCTTCTCGAATGCCTGAAAGTAAGAAAATGAACTTTTAATTGCGGCACCAGATGAAAACCTCTGTAACATGTGAGGAAAGAAAAGAAGCAAACATAGCAAAAGGCATCACCTCAATGGTGGTGGTATTGCCTAACACCAACGATATGTGCATAACCAGGAAGCCCATAATACTCAATGCAAATGATAAGTTCAAAACTGAAATAATCAAATGATAAAAGTAAGAAAAAAAGAAAAGGACACAGACAAGAAATGAAAATGGACAAAACAGACAGATTTCCCTCCAACTTACCAAATGTGACAAAAGTGGCAACAAGGGTTCCCGGTGTTCCATTTATTACACCATCAGTGAAAAATGCTATAAACAGCCTCAATAAGGATAAAGTGACAAGAGTTGTCAAGAGAAACGTGTAAAACTGCATAAGAAATAAGCAACAAAAACTACATTGGGAGTTTGTTTCAGAGAGGAGGATATATTTATAGCATGATAAGATTAAAATTTTTAATAAAGAGAGGATGTAATAATTTATTAGCAATCAATGTATGTCGATATTCCACAATAGAGAAAACAGAGGAGGGGTTACAGGTGTGCACAAATGGCAAGAATGACCAGTGCTTTAGATGCATTTCAATGGCTATTTGCACCAGCCATCTGTAGATAATTTAGAGTACTTGCAAGAAACTATTAAAGAACACTATCTCAAGCATATGCCTCGCAGAACAGCAAAGGTATGAAATAGAGTCTTGAATTTGCAGTTATTTATGGAATAGAAAGTTATTTCCCCTGTTGGTGCTTGAAGTTGTGAGCCTTGCAACCCACAGAATGAAGGACAAAATGAAAAAAGAGAAACCGGAGTTCATTAATGGTGAGGACATCATATAATCAATGGTCAGAGAGAGAGAGAGAGAGAGAGAGGAAGTCAGGTAATTTATTTAGGAAGGTGAGGGAAGATGAAGCAGCAGCTTTTACATGGAATCAGAAGTATAAAACTATTATGACATAATAATGTGATTTGGAACAAGTAAGATTATTTATCCAGTAGCTTCTAATACAGCTTCCAAGAGCAACACACACCTTCCAGGTGCCACAAGAATTTTACATTTATCTGTACAAGCTCCATCTTTCACCATGCCAATGATCAATTTCTTTATAGTCAAGCAATCTTTCTCACAAACATTTTTGTGATACTTTAGGATGTACATGTATGCTGTGAAGATATAGGCATACGATTGATACCATCAAAAGCAATTGTATCTTATTGTAAGTTGAGTAAAAAGATTTGATGAGTCAAGACAATGTTATATGCATATAAAACATTTCTCAGATGTTAATTTATGTTTTATGCATATAGAAAGTTGATTTCAAAATTGTTAAACCATGAATTAGCTGTACACAATGATAATTCCATTCATTGAGATAAATAATATGCATTCCCACTCTGGAATATGCATCAATATACCCAAGTTTCTTATGATAGTTAACATACCAAGAAAAGAAGGAAATACTTGTAGTTCAATGCCCCAACACAATTCACGACCCATACGCAATGATGGTCCATTTTCAATATACACCTTCCACCTGAAACAATTAACAAATGAAGCTACCTTTAGTTGAGATTAAACAGCAGCTAGGCTTCTAGAAAAGAAAACCATGTAGACTCAAAGAAGAAAAACTCACAAACAGAACAGTGATGGCAACGGGGAGGTTTACACTGGTTGCATTTTCGACAGACTCGTAGTTGTGGATTAGCTGGCTCACCGAATGTAGCCGGTTGATTTAAAGCTAAATCCGTGCCTTCATATCCTAATCCCACCAATGGATCAGCATCACCACTCTCCTCGTCTATTGATGGCCTCCAATTTGGTGGGACACCACCAGGATCAGTTAGAACAGTAGTGAAGTAGCTCCATAATAGCATCACCAGCTACATAACCAAATCCCACTAATAGAAATTCAGTATTATAGAGTTCTTTTTACAGTTATTGGACAAACTCATTTTTAGATAGAGGACCACTACTATGTTCACCGAATAAGTTCACCAACATTATCCCACCCACTTAGATTGGTAGCTGGCTTGGCAGCCATTCATTGTGCACGGATGTTATCCAGCATACATGGAAGCCTGTGGCAGCCTGCCACAACTCGGTGGATGGTTAAGTGAAGGTATTATGCTCATCAGTTTCCTTCCATATATGATGCTATACATGGGAGAGAAAGATAATTCTCCAAAGTCCCACAACTCAATAATCCAATACATCTCCTAAATTGTTCTCAATAGTAATAAGCCAGTTAACGACCATTAGCAAGCTGTTTGTTAAAAAAATACAGGAGATATTGAATTTAAGGTCAATTCCAATACATCTCCTGAATTGTTCTCGATAGTAATAAGCCAGTTAACGACCATTAGCAAGCTGTTTGTTAAAAAAATACAGGAGATATTGAATTTAAGGTCAATCCTACCCGATTGTATGGAAACTTGAGAAGATCAAGGAACCAACATGGAAGTCCTTTGTTTGGTCAGTAAGAACTAGAGGAAATTGAGTTCAGATATTACTTATTTCAGCAAAACGAATCAACATGAATTGCATACGAGCTAACCGAAATTGAATCTATAACAGCCAAAACCCAAATTGCATATAAACTGATATGAAAATGCTAGACATGTATTTGTGTGGCTGCTAAAAAGCTGTTTTCAGTCGCAATGGTAAATGTTGCTAGCTAACATTTAAAACCTGAAATAAATATCGCAATAAAGAATCCCACTTTGAAATCCATGTAAAGAATTCCTTCGTATATGATAAACATTCTTAACACCGGCTCAATCTATGCATTGGTTGCTTACAATCCAAAGCAGGGTTATCATTTCTAGTATTAGCCTAAGAATTCAGCCTTTGCATGCAATACAAACCACAACAACCATAAAACATCAACAGTGACAAAAAAACATCAAAACCTTTTAAAAAAATGAAAGGACAGTGGAACTTACCAAGGAATGGAACAAAACCAAGACAAGGAAAGCGACAAAAGAATCCAGGCCACCGTGAAAAAGAGCTGGACCATAATTAGCTACAACAATAACATAATATGTAACCCCAATTATGCCAAGCACTAATACTATCATGATGGAACCAAGAGCACGCAGTGCTGTACAAAACTTGAACACGTTCCATGCCATTACCGACTTTCCTGATTTCTGCATAATTTGACTTCAATTCAACCTGAAGATTCGACTTTATAGATCAAATAATGGAGATGGGATGTGATTGGGTTTTATAGTCTTTCAAAATCCAGATGAAGACTTGATTTTTGGTTTTCAGGAGTGCTAAAATTGAAATTTATGTTAGTCTGAAAATGGTGCTCCGTTTGATGTTGAAGGAAGAAGATGTAAGAGAGAGAAGAGAACATCTATGTGGACTATGGGCATAATTATCATTGTCGTTGTTAAAAATGAGAGCTGCCTTTGACAACGAGTTTCATTGGGCTTCAGTTTTAGGTTTTGGTACTCAAGACAACTTGTGAAGCAAGCAGCCTGTAAATGCTATTGGGATTTGCTTGCCGGTTGGGCTTTTCAAGACTTGTTTAAAAAGCAGACTTCAAACCTTAACAGATCGTTCTAGGAGTAAATTATATAATATATTCGTGCCTCCTAGTTTTGAAAACTAAGTTAAATAGTCCCTTTCTTTTTTAAAATAATTAGTTGTATTTTAAATCTATTTCCAATTTGATCCTTTTCTTCATGCTGTGGCCCTTCTTATCATGTTTTATTTTTAAGAAATAAAAAAAATAGAGCTTAAAAAATGGTTGAAGGATAAAATATTAAGGATTCTTGGTAGATATGTAAGAATTATTTGTGATGGTGGGGATAAATAATTTTTTAAAAATATATTAAAAATTAAATATATCAAATAAAGTTTAATGGTAGAATTCAATTATAATAAGTGACTATAAGAGAGGAAAAATCAATATTTAATTTTGAAATAAACATGTTAAAGTTTCAAAAAAATTCTTTTAACATTTATCCTTTTAATCCATAATCAAATACAACCTTAGATTGGATTTGGTTAAAAAAGAAAATGTCGGGCCAAGACAGTGAAAACAATATGGTACGAGATAAGATGTTCGTGACAAGGCTAATTTGTATCTAGGGACAAGAAATAAATATTTAATTATATCTATATCTGATATTGAAGGTGAAAGTAGAATAGAATAAAAAAAAACATATATTTTTATCTTGTCCTTGTTGTTGATGTTATCTTCAGAATGTGTTATAGGTATTTTTTATTATAATTTCTTTTATATGATGTTAAATTTTTAAATATCTCCCACACAATAGGAAAAAATATATTTCCCACCACATTTTGCATATTTTGTATTTTTAATATTTCTTCCTCAAAAGAATTATGCTAGTTTAAACTAAAAAATGATATATAATAACTCCTATATACATAAAATCACATAAAAGTAGATTAGTAGGAAATAGAATTCTTATGGTATATTGTATAACGTGTAAGAATAATAAAATTAAACATGATAAGTTTAAAATTATTTTAAAAAAACATAATTTAAGAAAAAAAAATGTCTAAGAAAAAAAAGAAACTGGACAGTCCATGCAAGCCTGGGCCATGACCCGACTTGCTCGGGCCTTAAGCTACGCCCGCCCATTTTCTTTGAGAGAGAGAGAGAGAGGAGATGCCATCCAGGACCATTATGAGATTCTAATTAAAAGGAGGTGTTTTTACAAAGATAATTATTAATGCTGTAAGAAAAGGCATTTAAGGATGTTTGATGTGTTGATAAATTATTATTTTCTTATAAAAACAGAGAGAATACATAACTTATGATTAGTAATTAAAATCGAGTTAAAAAGAAATAAAAGTTATTTGAATGTTTCATATCTCACGAGACAGAAAGAGTCGGTGAGAAAGAATTAATGTTACAACTTACACCTTTCGTGGGGTAAAACTTTTTGTGCAGAAACATATCCTTAGAGTCAAATATAAAATGTTTCTTCAGCTTGGAATCGATGGGTGGATTTAGTGACCGTTTGTGCTTTGAGATTATTTTTTATTTTAAAAATATTAAATTAATATTTTTTTTTAATTTTTTTATGAGCTTATGGGTTAATATTAAAAATAAGAATTTATAAAAAAAATATTTTTTTAATTTATTTTTTTTCAAAAACACCTTACAGGCTTACACTACATTATCAAACAGAAATTTAGAATATATTTAGCATGAACTTCTAGGGGTAATCATTTTCGGTTCGGTTCAGTTTTTATCAAAAAAAGTAACCAAACCGAAATTTTTTTTTTAAAAAAACTGAAACCAAACCGAAACCGGGTCAAACCGACCGGTTTCGGTTCGGTTCGGTCTTTTTAGGGCAAAAACCGGTTCAAATTGGTTTGGCTCGGTTTTTCCGGTTTTGGCTTGGTTTTTTCGGTTTGGCTCAGTTTTTCCGGTTTGGCTCGGTTTTTGCTTGGTTTTTTCCGGTTTCGGTTCGGTTCAGTTTTTTTGGTTTTCTGCTTATAAAACCGAACCGAACCGGCCGGTTTTTTCAAAATTCTAATCGGTTTTTTTTTCGGTTCGGTTTTTTTGATTATTTTTTTCCAGTTTTCTCGGTTTAATCAGTTTTTTGATTTTTTTGCTTACCCCTATTAACTTCTATTTTTTAAAATATTTTTTAAATTATTTTTTACGTACAAAAATCAAAATGATACTTTTTAAAATGTTTTTTTTAATAATTTTAATATATTGGTATAAAAAATTATATATATAATATTTAATTATTTAAAAAAAAATCGCAGCGAACACATATTTATAGTCACCGTCCTTTGATTCACAGGATCCAGGTGTCATAAAACCAACAATGGTGATTAATATGTGTTACTGGTACACACAAAGCACAGTCCAGACATGTAAAGTAATCTCTATCCAGTTCTATTATTAACGAGTAGACGACGTTACTATAATGAAGTTTAAAAGTAATTCATATTATAAATTTTACAACTTTACTGACCACGTTATTACTACTACTACTACTATTATTATTAATAAGAGTTCTTGTGATTTAAAAAAAAACACCCACATGTCCTAACTATTAACTACTTATGCCCCTGATTTTTATTTCAATGCAATTAAATTTATTTCACGTGTTTTAAAATTCAGATAGGAATTAAGTTTCAAGAAAACCAGTAAATAAAATAACTGTCGAAGTAGAGTTACAAAATCGGGTTAATGGTCCGGGTGGATTCTTTCTATCACCATGGTGTCGCGAACTGTGTAGTCCTAACAATTACAATGCACAAAGGCACGTGATCATGGTTCGGAAACATAGTTATTAAATCCGGATAGATTATTAGCTTAGGTTAATCAGTTTTTTCTATCAATAT
>Ga0307510_10004460_pt1 | contig 16461 bp, 6 predicted proteins | sample 12_EM_MG_FD_207224 | JGI IMG/M metagenome (GOLD analysis project Ga0307510, IMG submission 207224) | Populus trichocarpa ectomycorrhiza microbial communities from riparian zone in the Pacific Northwest, United States - 12_EM | ecosystem: Host-associated > Plants > Roots > Unclassified | place...
GAGTAATAAAAAGAGTTTATACTATACTTGTTTGAAATACCATTAGTGGATCCTCTAACCTTGACAATTATTTTATCCTTGTTTAATCCTTATATCAATATCACATCTCAAAGCTCTCTTCAACTCCATTTCTGTTATTATCTGTTTCTTTATTTGTAGTTTATACGGTTAACCTCCCTGTGGTTCGACCCCGGTCATGCCGAGTTATTTATTACTTCGACACTCCTACACTTGGGAGAAGACATCAACTCTTTGGTCGTGTCATTACACCAAGGAAAACGGCCTCCGGAGACTCCCGCAAAAACTTTTGTGCGGTCCAACAGTCAGATCAAAAGTTATGGCCCTTTTAAATTGTTATTCAGGTTTGACTGACAAGACCACCTCATCACCAAGTAGCGATTCCATAGCTACTCCAAGGAAAATGGCCTCCAGAAACTTCTGTAAAAACATTTGAGCGATATCCAATGGTCGGATCAAAAGTTATGGCACTTTTGAGCCGTTACTCTCTTCTACCGACTAGACCTCCTCGTCACCGAGTAGCGATTTCATAGTTACACCAAGGAAAACAGCCTTTGGAAACTCCTAAAAAAAATTTGTGCAATCCAACGATCAGATCAAAAGTTATGGCCTTTTTGAGTCATTATTCAGGTCTGGCTGACAAGACCTTCTCGTCACCGAGTAGCGATTCCATACCTACTCTAAGGAAAACGGCCTTCAAGACCTCTTTTAAAAATTTAAGGGTGATCCAATGGTCGAATCAAAAGTAGTGGCCCTTTTGAGCCATTACTCAAGTCTGGCCGATAAGACCTCCTCATCACCAAGTAGCGATTACATAGCTACTGCAAGGAGAACAGTCTTCATAAACTCTAGTAAAAATTTGAGCGCGATCAACGGTCATATCAAAAGTTATGGCCTTTTGAGCCCTTACTCTAGTTTAGCCCGATAAGACCTCCTTGTCACCAAGTTATAATTCCAAAGCTACTTCATAGAAAATGACCTCTGGAAACCCCTATAAAATTTTAAGGCCGATCCAACGGTCAGATCAAAGTTATGGCCCTTTTAAGTCGTTACTCTAGTCTGGCTCGACCAAACCTCATTATGAGCAAGTAGCGATTCCATAGCTACACTAAGAAAAACGACCTCCGGAAACTCCTGTAAACATTTGTGTGCAATCCAACAGTCGGATAAAAAGTTATGGCACTTTGGAGTTGTTACTCAGGTCTGGTCGACAAGATCTCCTCGTCACCGAGTAGTGATTCCATAGCTACTCCAAGGAAAATGGCCTCCGGAAACTCTTGTAAAAATTCGAGCTCGATACAAACGTCGAATCAAAAGTTATAACCCTTTTGAGACGTTACTCTAGTCTAGCCCAACAAGACCTATTTGTCACTGAGTAGTGATTCCACACCTACTCCAAGGAAAACAGCCTCTAGAAACTCTAAGAAATATTTAAGGGCGATCCAACGGTCGGATCAAAAGTTATGGCCTTTTTGAGCTGTTATTCTAGTCTGGCCTGACCAGACCTCCTCGTCACCAAGTAGCAATTCCATAGATACTCCAAGAAAAACAGCCTCTATAAACTCCAGTAAACATTTGAGCGGGATCCAATAGTCGAATCAAAAGTTTTGGCCCTTTTGAGCCGTTATTCTAGTCTAGCCTGACCCGACCTCCTCGTCACCGAGTAGCGATTCCATAGGTACTCCAAGAAAAACATTTCGTAACAATTTAGCCTTCATTATAACACAATAAAAATCTTTCATAGTACTCATACAAATATTTTGTAATGATTTAACATTCATTATATCATAATAGTAGATCCTTCGTGAAAATCGTACAACCGTTTCGTAACAATTTAGCATTCATTATAACACAATATAATTTTTTTCATAGTAGTCGTACAAACATTTCATAACAATTCAACATTCATTATATCACAATAGTAGATCCTTTGTGATTTTCATACCAATACTCCTTGACAGTTTAGTACTAGCTATAACACAATAAAAAAAAAACCTTCGTAATAATTCCACTTTGGGAAATTAACATTTTGCTGGAAGGGGTGGAAGCCACCTACCAGTTCATCTCGTGGGGTGTCTTTGTCCGGTCAAAGTTTTTGATCCCGGTCGCACCACCTAACACATCAATAATCACAAATCAGCACATTCGCATTTGATAGTCACATAACTCGTCACCATACATATTTTAAGAATACATATGTTTGCATTTAAGTGTTCCACATATTACACAGTCATACCATGAAATCATTACAAATGTTTAAGACTTTAAGTCATTTCTGACATGGAAGTCTGTCGTAGAAAATCGTTAGCGAAAGCTGACTCGCTGGTAACACAGAATTCGGCAGCGAAACTTATTCGTTGGTGACACAGAATTCAGCAGCGAAAACTGGTTCGCTTGTGATACAAAACTCAGCAGCGAAATTGATTCACTGATGACATAAGATTCGACAGCGAAAACTAATTTGTTGGTGATACAGAATTCGACAGTGAAACTGATTCGTTGGTGTCATAGGATTCGGTAGCGAAAACTGATTCACTGGTGACACAGGATTCGGCTGCAAAAACTGGTTAGCTGGAAGCGCAAACTCGTCAGCAAAAACTAGTTTGCTGGTGACGCAGATTCGTCAGCGCAATTCGTTCCTACAATTGACGCATGAAATCATCAGTGCACTTAGTCTATTGTTGGACTTGGAAATCGTTGGTGGAAATTGAGTCGCTGCAGACCCAAAAATATCAGCACGATCCAGATCTACAGCTGATACTGAATTTATTAGTGCACACATCCTACTATTGATATCAAAATCATTGACGAAAACTGAGTCGCTGCCAACTTAAAAATTGTCAGCGCGATTCAGTTCTACAGTTGACGCTGAATTCGTCAGCGCACACATGTCCTACTGTCAACAAAGAAATCATTGATGAAACTGAGTCGCTACCAACTAGAAATCATGAACGCAATCATCTCTACGGCTAACGTATAAACATGGAATTCATCACTAACATCTAGGTCGCTGGTAACACAAAATCATCAGCATACTCATTTGCGGCTGATGCAATGAACTCAGGATTTGACAACGATAACTATCATTGTTGAATCAGGAATCGTTGACAAAACCTAAGTCGCTGCCAACTCAGAAATTGTCAACGACACTGCTTCTACGGCTGTCACATAAATTCATCAGCACACGCACACAACCATGTTTTCTGTGTTTTCAATTGCATCATGTCGAATTCATCAACACAAATTAATAATCAAATCACATCATGTAAGGGTACTATTTTCATCATATGTCTTGTCCCTCTAAGGATCATGCAAGGTTCTTCCATTGTCTCCTCAATTCTTATAGCCGGTATTACTGCCCATTTCTTTTAGTTAGATATGCAAATCATCATATTCCTCACAAGCATAATCACAACAACAATTCACAATTACACATCCATTTCCATGATTCACAATCATATATGTCCATTCATCATACATGAAACCAAAGCATTAATCATAATGTAATTCTTATTTCAGCTCCAGCATATGGGTTATTAACACACAATTTTGGACTTAATATCAAACCAACACATTTTCATACAAGTTCTTCAACTACATATACAGAATTCATGTCATTAACATATGTACAATTTCTATTTCGATTTCATATGATCAAACAACTATAACAAGGTCATTGTAACAACTCTAATTATATAAACCCAAATTATATGATATAAATTCATAGTTACCAATTTATATATATATTATTGAAATTTCGGCAGAATTTCCTCTGTATTCTTTGATACCAAGTTATCGACTCAAAGATTTCTCAACCTGTAACATCAATCAAATTCTCGTCCCATCATTTGGACTTCCAAAACACAAGCATATAACAATATCTCATTTATTTTTGCTATAGAACAATTAGTTAAAGCTAAATAATTCATAGCATGCATCGTTTGTTTGTTTGTTTGTTTTTTAATATTTGTGCTCAAAATATGTAAACAGCCAACCATACATCTATCCTAAAAATAACATCATAAATACATCATATATAAGTCAATAAGTTAAACATTACAGTTCCTAAGCATAAAGGTGTATTACAAAAAAATATTAATTCTATCAATTACATCAATTACTTAACAAAATATTTATCCAGGCATCTACTTTCTGGTTCGAGGGTGCGAAGTACCTAAAAACATGATCACATTTAAACATTATTAAAAATTCCACATTTCAACAAACAATTAATTAAGGAATAACTATGCATGTACGTTGAAGTAATTCTCACCTCATTGAATGAATTATCTTATCCTTAATAGTTTAATAATTTCATAAATTCTTTTCCGGATAAAAAGATATAATTTACACAAAAAAAATACCAAGAGTGTCTCTAATAGAACCCACATATTTAACTTCCATATAAATTAATTAAGCTCACTATTTATCTATTACACCGATTAATTATCTCATTAACCCAGAAGTTTATTCTCTGAACATGTCTATTCATCAAAACAATATTTCCAGTAACCAGGAAATAAGTTCCTCAACTCACCCATTCAACAGGGCATTATTACTAGTAACCAGTAAATTTTTTTCTCTACTTGCCCATTCAACAAGGCATTATTTCCAGTAACCAGAATTCAACAGGGCATTATTCCCAATAACCAGGAAATAATCCCCTTGACCCGCCCATTCAACAAGGCATTATTTCCAGTAACCAAGAAATAATCTCCTCGACTCGCCCATTCAACAGGGCATTATTTTCAGTAACCCATTCAACAGGGCATTATTTTGTCTTTCCCTCTCTTTTTTTTTCTTTTAATCTTTATACCAAAAATCACAATCTACAAAAATTTCTTCTACTATCAGTTAAAATAAGCTATTTAATTACTTTAAGGTGTCCAACATCTACCTGGTGTCTGTGTGCATGAAGAGGTCCCTTGTTGCTGATTAGTACTTAAAAGTGTATTTTTATCAAGGTTTTATATCATCATATTGCACTTAAAATATCATTAAATTCCCTAAATTAAGCATGTTTTATAATAACATGTCTAATAATATAAGATACCTTTAATTTTATGGTAAATGTTCATCTTAAATGCAGGCCTATCACATAAATCAAAGGATTGATTGATGAGTTCAACTACTGAAATTGAGAAGACAAAGAAAGCGTTAAGCTTAGAAAAGATATGCTAGTTCAGTCCAAACTGGAACACTGTTCAGTCATTAGGTGAGTAGATCTTGGATTTTAATTTGGTTTATATGGATAGAAAGCTAAGACATAGGCCTAAAACATTCATGAGGAGTCAAAGACTAAATTCTGCTGTTTGGAAGTCCAAATCTTAGCAACAACGAAGAAGTCGGAATCTATCCTGCAGCTCAGACATTGTTCAGTGTTCAGCCCATATCTCGAGTTTTAGAAGTCCAAATGCACCGATTATTTTTTGTTGGAAAGCTGAGACAATTTCCTAGAACTTTCATGAGGACAATCTATTCAAATTCTGACGTTAGCAATGATGGTTTGTTCAGACAAGAAGATAAGGATTGTCACCAAGTCAAGATGTGGCCACCCACTTAACAATTAGTCATCAAATCAATAGTTCTAAATTTTGGCCTATAAAAGGAGGCATTTGCATGCATTAAGGCATCTTGGTTTTCATATCAAGATCATGCTCTTGCTTCCTTTCTTTATATTTTTGTAATGCTTAAGTTTTGCTTTCATTAATATCTTGTTTATGCCTTTCATTTCCTTTCCTTTACTTAGTTAACTTATAGCTTATTTATGTTCTTATCTTGTTTATTTATGTTTCTTTCTTTCATTATGTTTAGTTAAGTTTTTTATGTCAAGGTGAAAAGGTTACACTAATGGTGTAAGAATAAGTATAATATAAACTCAACATGGACTTTAATGTTTAATACTAACATGTTTTGTATTTGTTATCTTGTGTTCACTTTTAATACTTTGCTTGTTAAATGGTTAATCTAGATTTATGTTGTATAACCCTTGGTATAACAAATACTTGGCACTTTCATAGCCCAGACTGTATGGTATAACCGACACCTGTGCTATGAAAGGAACTTGATTTGTTGTTAACATAACTTATAATCATGAATACCTGACAACATTTACAAGTATTAGCATTATTCGAATAAGATAACTAATGTAATCATGTTAACAATTTATAATCCAATTGGAACCTCCTTTGTGTGTGGTTTCCAGTTGAATAATAAGAGTTTATACTATACTTATTTGAAATATCATTAGTGGATCCTCTAACCTTGACAATTGTTTTTATCATTGTTTAATCCTTATATCAATATCACATCTCAAAACTCTCTTTATTATTATTATTATTATTATTATTATTATTATTATTATTGTTGTTGTTCTTGTTCTTGTTCTTGTTCTTGTTCTTGTATTATTGTTATTTATAATTTATATAGTTAACCTCCCTATGGTTCAACCCCGGTCTTGCCAGGTTATTTATTACTTCGACACTCCTGCACTTGGAAGAAGACGTCAATCTTTTGGTCATGTCAGGTCCTGCAGCCTCCTCTGTATCAACACAATTTACTATGTTATTTTTCATTTATTTGTACCGGTAAAATTCTAATACCAATTATATATTTATTGATTATACTCAACACCCTTAATTAAGCTTAATTGAATCATTCAATTATTTATTTACAAAAGTCATTATTCAATTTAACCTATCAACATCAATTATCTTCAATATGGCAAGATCTCTCAATAATATTATCAAAACTCAATTTTTTTTCTAATTTTCTTCTTTTAACCGAAATTAACCTAAGGAAGAAAGTAAAGGTTTTGTTTTTCTTCTCTCTTTGAAAAATTCTTACTCCTTTCATAATAATAACACTTATAAACCTATTTCTTCCCATATTTTCCAAACAATTGTATTAAAACCTCAAATCCCCTAATTATTTCCTCTTTTGGCCGAAAGTTCAATCAAAAGGGGAGGAAAAAAATTTTGTTTCTTTTATTTAAAATTAAACACTTATCCAATCTTAATACATGTATTCTAACATGGTTCAATCATAATTTGCATCATTCCCATAATCTATAACATAAACCCACAGTTTCACATAATCACAATTCTACATAAACCTTCATCAAACATAAAATTAGAGGAATAAATTATTTGGAGCATGTTATTTACCTCACTTTGATAAGGATTTAAGGAAAGAATGTAAGAAAAAATCAAGTTTTCTTCTTCTCCCTCTTCAAACCGTAGCTTGAATTTCTTCTTCCAAAGCACTCACCACCTTAAAATCACCCCCTTTTGATGTTTAACTAAGTTAATCACTCTAATTACTCACTTTAATTGGTGAAATTAACAAGAATTTGTGTAGACAGATCACACAATTTCTCTCCCTCTCTTGGTTTCAAACTCTCAGCTAAAATAGAGAAAAATTGGAGTCTAGGTTATATTTATTTACACATTGGCCTTCATTACTTCTTATTTCTATTTTTGTCACTTAATTCTTCTTTTTACTTAATTACACCACAACGCCTTACCTTTTATTCAATTGTGTCCATTTATAATACCTGAAATCCTTTTATTTAACCTATTCGGTATTTTATTTTGTTCAGATTATAATTTATCAAGTTTTCACAGTCATCATCTTTGCATTTTATCCCTGTAACTTATATTCTATCCAGCCCTCACTATAGTCGGCCATCTGTCCAAGTTTGTGCATTCAAAACCATTCATGTTCATTCATTTTTCTTTTGTAAGAATCTGCACTTGTTCCCCTTGTTCATTATTCTACTTAGGTTCTTTATATTTGGTTGTTTTGTTTGGAATTAGAATGTAAGAACCCTAAGTTTAAGTTAGTCCTTCTCTCTATTCCAAAATTTAGGGTAACAACCATCCAAGAGAATGGTGTTAGTCTTACCTCACATTTTTATACAGCCCTAGTGTAAGGTTTAGTGGTTTCTTCTTCTTCTTCTTTTTATGTTCGGTTTTCTTCCCTCCTTCTCCTATTTTCCAACCGGTCCTAGGCTCCTTCTTCTTCCTTGTTTTCAGTTATCCATCCTTTTCTCTAACTCTCCCTTCTCTCTCACGCTCAAGGAGGTGAAATGCAGGCTGGTTGGGTTCGGTTTTCACCTTGAGAAAGGGTGTGTGTGTTCTAGTAATGGTTGTTGCCGGTTCTAGGAAAAGGTTTAGGCCCCTTTTTCCTCCATGTTTTTGGTCACTTCTCTTTCCCTCTAACTATCTTCTCACTTAGCACCCAAGGAGATTGACATGCGGCTAGTCGATTTCAGCTCTTTTTTTTTTTTTGGAGAGAGGTTGTTTTAGCATAGTTGCAGCTAGACTTTAGGGAGAAGAAGGCTCACCTTCTCTCTCCCTCCTTGCATTTATACCCCCCTTTTAAATGAGGTAGGGGTGTTTGGGTGCTGGTCACGGCTGTTCTTATCTCTCTTTTGGGTTATCTTAGGGCTATTTTATCCACCATAAATCCTAATCTAGGATAAGTCGGTTTTTCCCCAGCATTTTTCTTAGAGCAAGTTGGCATGCTACCTCTAATTCCCTCCTAGCATGAGCTGGCCTAATATAAATTTTTATTGGGTGTTACAAATAGAAATGACATTCCTTTACTCTAATTAGTAAAAATTTGGTTTTCCAAGAATTTCTCCATAAAGAATATAGGAGAAGTATATTAGGAATAAGGATCTATAGAGATAGATGTAGAAGATTACTTGGATTGTTCCAGTCCACGTACATAGACAAGATGCTACAATGATTTTGTATGGAAGAATCCAAGAGATAATATTTACCTATTTCATAAGAAATATGCCTCTCCAAATATATGTGTTCAAAGACACAGATTGGGAGAGATAAGATGGAAAATATCCCTTATGCTTCGACTATAGGATCTATTGTGTATGTGATGTTATGTATAAAACCAAATGTATCCTATACTTTGAGTATAACAAGTAAATACCAATCTAATCTAGATAAGAGTCACTAGAAGATAGTTGAAAACATTCTTAAGTACTTAAGAAGAACTAATAATGTTTTTATGATCTATGAAGGACATGAACTAAAAGTTCATGGTTTATCATATGCTAGTTTTTAATTAGATATCGATGACAATAAATCTCAGTCAGAATAGGTTTTTACTTTAAATGGTGGTGGTGTGAGCTAGAAGAGTTCCAAACAAGATACCACAGTTGATTCTACAACTGAAGCTGAATACATCTCTGCATCTGAGGCTACAAAAGAGGTTGTTTGGATCAAGAAATTTATCATTGAACTAGGTATGGATTCCGGCATTATTGATCCAATAACCATGTAATATAATAACAATGGAGTCATTACTCAAGCAAAACAACCAAGGTCTCATCAAATATCTAAACATGTACTTAGACGATTCCATTTTATTAGAGAAATCATAAAGAGGAAAGATATAAAGATAGAACGAGTATCCACTGAAAAGAATCTTGCAAATCCTCTTACTAAAGCATTGTCCTAACATAAACATGATCACCATATTGAGGGATAAGGTATTAGATAATGAATGATTGGTTTTAGTACAAGTGGGAGATTGTTAGTGAATATATCCTGTAACCAATCGGTTGGTTACATATAGCACTGATTTTATTCATGTAAAACATATTTATTATTAATAAAGGTTTTTTATCTTTAATATTTATTTATATTTGATTAATATATCTAATATTTGATTAATGAATATAGAGTAAAGATAAAGTCCATGGGACAAAAATGATTTGCAAAGAAAATTATAAAGTTGTTATAATTATGAGATTCTTATTGTATCAAATCATTGTTCTTAAATGTTCCTGATCAATGTTCTATTAAGATTGAATATTAATTAAAATTTTTGAGATTGGTGCTTATTATATTCTTTCCTTTATGAAAAAAAAAGCAGTTGCTCTCATAAAATGAGGTATAAGGGATACATAAGACTAATATGCAATGTTTATCAGATGACATATACATTGAACTGATCCGTAAGAGAATTCTATAAGAAAAGATCATTTATGTCTATGAAAAGGCTCTCGTTATAGTTGTTATGCTTTGATCTTGACTATATATTATTCTAATCAAGGGTAATAAATAGGTAAATATTGGGTATAGCATAAACTATATAAAGGTATTTGAGTAATCAAAAGAGGATTCATCACCCTAAATGAATTAGAAAAAATGTTTTATCTGTTCTCAAATAGTATTGGTTGTGAAATCTTTGACCAAGGTAGAATGAGTTTTGAAAAGACTTTCAAAATCTTATTCAAAGAATCAATTATTATAATGTTAAGAACTATAGCGATTTAACAAACTAGACATACTCTATACTAGACATTATACTTGATCTTCAAATATAAATCAATCAATTATTGACTTGATAATAAATTAAATTATTTAATTTACTTAATCTTATTTTATTTAGGATTATGATTTATATTTGGATTAACTTATTAAGGAACTTAATGGGTCATACATATAAGAATCACAGATCAGAAATTAAAACGGGATAATTAATCAAGTATGACTTGATTATAAATAAATTTTAAAAATTAAAGACTGGAATGTAATTAATATAACGTATTACAATTTTAGACCTATAAAGACAAATCAAGTAAAGGCAATTCATGTTGGGAAGAAGCGTCAATATAACCAAATTCTCAATCCACAAGTTTCAAAAAAAATTGACAATTAAAAATAGAGTCAATCATTCAACAAAAGTTAGATACAAAACTTATATAAACACATAATAGAAGAAATTTTTACATGAAAAAACTCGATGGGGAAAAAACAAGGGATTATATTACATTTAAACTCTTCTACTAATTCAAAGAATAGGATCACAAGGTTCTTCCCTAGCTCAGTTAAAGAATATACATCAAGTCACTAATTTCATCATTACAATGATGAATTCTATCAACAATAACAAATGACCTTCCAATTAAGAGTTAGATATCTCCAATAAGGTTTTTTAAAAATACTCAAAGGTGGAAACTTCTCAATGATCACACCTCTAAGTTGAAGAGCTCATCACTGGAAATAACATATCAAAATCTATCTTAATCATATAACAAATCACCTTCCAATTAAGACACGAAGATAAATAACATATTTTTTCTTTACTCTCTCACTTTTTAGCCAAAATCTTTCTCTCTTTTCTTTTCTTTTTTTTTAAATAAGTTAGCTCACAATGAAAATAAACAATTAGATTGGGTGAAAAGATGAAAGGAAGAGAACTTCAAGCTATGACTCTTTCACTTCAAAATAGAATGTTTTCATGGTGTTTTAATAAGGAACAATTAGGCGCACAAATTTTTGCGAAAGTAGAATGTACGTTTGGCAACCTCTCGAGCACTTCGGCTAAGAATGTTCGTAGAGGATATTAGAGAAAGGCAATGAGCGTGCTACAATCAGCACATTTGTGAAACAAACTATGTGTATTTCGTTAAAAAAAAATAAAGTATATTATTTCGTCAATAGTTAAAAAATAAAAAAGGTAATAAGCAAAAATAGCCGTGTGGTGGCATGGAGTTCACATATGTGGGCATCAAGACTCTTGAAATTTCAGCTTTTACCTGAAGACTTAAGATATGACACTTGTATTGCATCCATTGTTTGGTTTTCAATGGTGGGTTGGAAAATTCATTCTGATTATTTTCCTGAAGACTTGCAAAAATGAATTGTTTGCTGACGTAACCTTAGATTTTCGTTCATTATTTTCCTTCTCTTTTTCCTTTTCATTATGTTGGGAGATTGTGAGAACCATAGACCAATATCAGTATCCCACCACATGAGCCAATGATAATGTTATATATTCCTTCAATTTTTTTATATGAGGTTTCATGTCAATCTGATGGAAATAAAATTATTACATTGCCACCTCTTGTTCATGAAACCTCTAAAATTATCATCATATATCATGATTTATGATGAGAATTAAATTCTCTAAATCACTAAAACTGAAAAATAGTTTTGAAATATAGAGTTATCATCAACCGAAGCAGAAACGTGAGGACATACAGCCAGTTCTCATATAAAAATATTTTACAAGGAGTACATCACAATAAATAAATAAAGAATCGTTTAATTGTAGAATATATATTTTAAAAAACTAGCAATTCATTTAATTGTTATATACTTCTACAAGAATGGGATAATGGGAAATGAAAAGAAAAAAGAAGTTGGTAACTGGTGGAGCCGGCCTATAAGCTTTGTCCGTATTTTTTAAAATATTTTTTTAAAAAGAAATTATATTAAAATAATATTTAATATTTTTAATTTTTAATATCAACACATTAAAACAATAATAAAAAATATTAAAAATATTAATTTTAATTTTTTTCAAAAAAAATCAAAACTTTAGAAAAATATGATCCAACTGCACTCTCAAATAGTATCTTAGTGTGTGTTAGATATTGTGATAGGTTTTATGATTACGGTTTTAAAAAATAAGTTTTAAAAAGTACTTTTAATTGTTTCTTGTTGAATTAAAAAGAATTAGTTAAAATCATTGTTAAAATTGATGTCGAGTAAAAAATAGTTAAAATGTGTTCAATTAAAATTGTTGTTGAGTGTATCATTGTATCAATTAAAAAGTTAGTTCAAAGAAGAATATAAATATTATTATTATTTATACATGTAGTGAAATATTCAATTTGAAAAGGATAATTTAACCAAAAAAACTAATAATAAATATAACGATTGCAAAATTGTTCCAAGTAATAAATGTACCAATTGCTATTCTAGTTTAAATGTTTCATACATTAGGTAACAACAATACTAAAAAAATATTTTTCCACTTGTTTTATCTCTTTTTTTTTTAGCACTCAAAATAAGAGTCCAAATGTCCACCCTTAAAAGGGATCTCTCACTATTGTAATAGAACTTCTATTTTATATTCGTAAGAGAATGGAGAGAGAAGACATCTAATTAATGAAAAACAAATTTTTCTCTTTTTCTCTGTATATGATTCTAACCTTCTTTTCTCTTTCATTAAGTTCTTTTTAATACACTGCAATCCAAATCCCGCTAACATTCATATCCAATTTGAAACCCTTCCCCTTGAACCCATATCAGGCATCTGTTGAAGCCCTGTCATTTTGTTCCTTCCCACTTAAAGCATCTCTAAAGAAAAATACTATATTAAAGAAAGTGTTAAATTGATAAAATAATTTTTTAAATAATATAAATATAGCTTTTTTATTTATATACATTTCAATGATAAAAAGCTATTTAGAAGAACCAATTATATTTTAATATATTTTATGTAAATTAATTTTAATATAATTATACAACGTTGGCCAACGGATATATAACAAATGAAAATAACGTTGATCAACAGAGAAAGTGTATTTTCATTTACTTTTGCTTTTTCTATAGAAAAATATAAAAATAATATTTTTTATCTTGAATAATTATTTTAGTTATTTATTTGGCTGACCGGTTGGAATGTTTAAAAATAAATATAAAACCTAAAGTATAATTTTTTCATTTTATCTAATTTTTTAGCTGCCCTGTTTGGATATGCTCTTACCATTTACCAATTTCTTAGCACTCACACGGACGCCCACACACACTCAAATTTCAAGGAAAAAATAATAGGGGAGAGAGAGAGACGAGAGAGTCGTCGATTTTCTTTAAGGGCATTTATTTAAATTCCAACAGATGGGTTCAATTTCATTACATCAATCCAAAGATGATAAAGGTAGGAAGTTCAACAAGTTAAAGTTGAATTAGTTACATTTTCCATGTTTCAACTGTGAGAGTCGGGAGATGAGTTTAGGGAATGGGTTACAGTGGTGCTTGCATAACCATGGTTTTTGCAGATCAGCGATAAAATCTATGTTTTTGGACAAACAACTGCTTGTAATGGTTATTTTTGTCAAGATTTGTGGTTTTTTAACGGCCAAATGACAAGGACAAAACGCAGTCACAAACCTTCGCGTGAGAAGCTACCATTTGAACTTTTATTTTCATGTTTCAAAAAAAAATTATTTTTTTTAAATTAATATTTTGTTAGTATTTTCATATTATTTTGACGTATTTATATTAAAAATAATTTTTTAAAAATAAAAAAATATTATTTTAATATATTTTCTAGCAAAAAAATATTTTAAAAAATAATTGTTATCATATTTTCAAAAACCTTGTAGTTTTATGTTATCTACTATGGTTGAAATGCAAAGTGCCACAATTACCTTTTGTAACCAAACATGCTAAAAATTTTGGATGAGAGAAAATGCAACCCCAATCATAATTTTAAATAGTCTCTTACCCGTTTTAGGTATATAAATTAACATCTATAGAAGAAAAATCCCTAATACCTCCTTCAAAATATAGTAGATATTTTTTTAAATATTTTTTATTTGAAAATATATCAAGTTAATTTTTTTATTTTTCAAGATTTATTTTTTATATCAATACATTAAAACGATTTAAATACACAAAAAAAAAATTGAAGCTAATTTTTTTTTTCAAAAACATGGTTGGACCATAATATCAAATACCATCATTCGAGATATATATGTGTGTGTGTGTGTGTGTGTGTGTGTAAAACATTATAGGGCATGGATTTTTCATTGTAACCATACATATAGTTTAATGTTGATTGCTATAATGAAATTTTTCTTTGCCCTTGAGTAGGGAAAAAAAAACCTTGAGGGTGAGGGTACTTTGATCTTTTTTACTTACTCGTTGGTCATTAAAAAATTGTTATGGGGTGTCTAGGTCTTTTTATTTTTTTTCACAGTAAAAATATTATTTTACTCTCGGAGTCAACAAAACATAGAGTTGTTGACCAAACGCTTTTTTTACTTTTCATAAACTTGTAAACAGTAAAAATACTTCTTTACCCTTTGAATCAAAAAAAAAAATTGTTGGGCTGTTGAATAAGAGTTTTTTTTGTTTTTCCATTATTCATGTATAGTAAAGTACATTTTTTGCCTTAGAAAGGATAAAAAATAAGGTTTGCATTTTGGATATTTTTGTACTTTCACACAGGTTTTTTTTTGTAATTACCATGTCATGGGGACGTTTTGGTGTTCTCATGTTGACTTTTTAATCAAAAACATTGTTGGAACTTGTTGAGTACACGCCAATGAGTGGTGGCATTTACATCATTCAAGCAACGCGTATGATTTAGATCACTGGTTTTGCATGTCTTTTTAAAATATAAGTTTTTTCTAATTGTTTTGTTTGTGTTTGATTTTTCAAGATATTACTCTCAATCATCTATAATTGTTTTTATACCAATGAACTTTATTTTTTAAAATAAAAAATATTATTTTTTAAATAATATTTATGATGTGTTTGGCCTTGCGTAATCTTTTATTTTGGAGTGTTGATTTATTCAGTTGGTTTTATTTGTGTTATCTTTTAGGTCACAGATTTTTACAGTGTGGATTTATCTTTTATTGATTTAAATAAATAAGTTTAATGAACACGGTCGGGTAAATATCTCATTTTATATGATTGAATATCTTAATCTACTTTCATCTCTTAATTTGTTTCAATTTCTCTTTCTGTAATTGTTAATGACTTTTTTTAGTTTATTTATATAAAAAGTTATCGATTTATTTAATTAGATGTTTGTATAGGCTTTTCAATTTACATTTTTATTTTTTTATGTAAAAAAAACATATCGAAGTAACTTATATACCCAATATTTTTATGAGGAAAAAATTTATAACCTGCAGCGAAGGGTGAGTTAGATAGCTATTTTATTTTATTTTTAGTGATATATTAGCTTTCAAGGAACGATATACCACTTAATGTACCATACGCAGTTAATGTAATTATATCATTAAAATTCATCAATAAAAAATAAAGAGAAGTTATTAATATTATGCAATAAAGATAAAAATTGAGTATAAATACAAACATGCAAATAAATGAAGGAAAGTTATGGCCTTATCAATATACTAGTTTTATGATTGTTCGAGTATTTATATATACTTAATTATTTGATTATTTGATTATATTATCAAATAAGATGGAGGATAGACTAGAATGATGCTTTGATAAGTCGATCTGGACGCCACAAAGATCAATCTAGGATTTCGACGCCACACTCTTTGTGATTGAAGAGTGATAAGTCAGGTAGGGTTCTTCACAAAAATCAATTTGGAAGAACAACTCTTAATTCTGTGAATTAAGTTTCAAATCTTGGCCAAAAGTGCTTTATTACATATTCTGATACTATATTTATATTTGGAACATCCCTCCAAAGTTAGGAAAAATTCAACATGGCAGAAGTCAAGCCCAAAAAACAAACTTTGACAAACTAATCTAGACAAATTAACTAGCACATGTTTTTTTACTTTTCTAACATAAACAGACCAAATTTGAAACAACCATATCTTCTTACACAAAAGTCCAATGCAATCATGGTTGGACAATCTAGAAAGAACACGTTCTGAACTTGAAATCCACCTAGATTAGTCTTGTT
>Ga0307510_10004462_pt1 | contig 16457 bp, 11 predicted proteins | sample 12_EM_MG_FD_207224 | JGI IMG/M metagenome (GOLD analysis project Ga0307510, IMG submission 207224) | Populus trichocarpa ectomycorrhiza microbial communities from riparian zone in the Pacific Northwest, United States - 12_EM | ecosystem: Host-associated > Plants > Roots > Unclassified | place...
GACATAAATATAAGGCTTCCGGGCTCCGCTGACGGAAGTTCTCCCACTATCCATGACCACTATAATTACAGAACAAAATCGCCCTTTCTCTCATCACACTGCGGTGCCCCAGCAAGTCACGGGCGCTTAACAGAGCCTGAACGATGATAGTTTATTTAATTACAAAACTGCGATTGTCTTCACAATGGAGCCTTAGAGATTCCCACCCTATATCGCACTCAGAGGTACGTATCTCCCACTTATATCTCCTTCACGCCTCCCGGGATCGGCTAGATTCCAAAACAATGTTTCGGGATCCTCGGCCACCCAGGCTGCCATAATAACTCCTTATGAGGTCGTGAAAAACCACCTGACTAAAGCACCAGCCAACCTAGGGCTACCCTCCAAGGTTCCATCTGAGCCGTCCAAATACTTGAGAGCCCTTTCTCGCAACGATGGAATATTCTATAATGGTATCTCAGGCATCCTGTTTTCCTCTCATTATCGGCACAGCCGAACATGATATAGCGCGCTATGGTGTACGATCACGGTGTAAGTAACCTCCGGTATTTGGAAATCATCCGCGCCACCTTCATCCACCCCAAGGGAGGGGGATCCGTCGAAACGAAAAGGCCTATCACAAGTAGTGTTTGACAATAAACAAGCCAACCTGGAAATTAAAATCACTTTCTGAATTTTCTCACCTTGGATGGCCGGAGCTCAGCCTTGATTTGGCTTGGGAGTTTCCCATGCGAATGTGTTCATATAATATCAGTCGGCGGGAACCAGAACAGCTTCAAAAAATGTGGGTATACGGTTTCTTTCCCCTCTCAAATGCCTTTTGGGCTTTCTGTATCTTTGTTTTCGGGCCGGCTACCCGGACTTCTTTCTACCTTCCTTTATTACTCCTTTTGTTCCTATATGTTTTCTTTGATGTCTTTGCTCCTTGCTGTGGAATCCTGGTGGTAATAGCTGGACTGAACTACTGTGCTATATAGCCAAGCTCTGTCTTATTATTCGATAGTTGGCGGAAAGAGAACTCCCAACCATTGTCTATTACTACGTTCCCAAGCGATCGCATATTGCAACAAAAAACACAGGTTCAATGCCCCGGGCCGAGCCCAGCCCCGGCGAGCAACAGCACCTTAGCAGCGCGTGGGCTAGCTAGCTAGGTAGGCCGGTAGCTTAATTTGTGCCGCGGTCTGGATGCGGTACCTTGACGCGGCGTTGGTTCCAAACCTAATTCATATGGTATCATAACAAAAACGAAGAGAAAAGAAACAGGAAAAAACCATTCATCCCACCCTCCCACACTCCGCCAGCTCACTAGTAGGTGGAGCCGTACCCCTGCTGGGTTCTTTAATCGCTCTTCCGCCAATCTATATGAGGGCATCCCTGATATATAAGTTGAAAAGCTCCCCCTTACTTTTCCTTGATCCGTTCACATAGCTATTAGGAAAGAGCTCTATTATGCTATGTAGATTTTGGTCATGCAGTCCAGAGGTGGTCGGCGCCTATCTCGCAGGGCATGCAGTTGGGGTGTTGGACGTTGGGAGGTGATAGGGTAGCTTCTGCCCGGGAGTCTTGTAGTCTCCGGATTCCTGCTACAGAATATCTTCTTGGTGGTTTATCTGCTGGGATTCTTCGTGCTATAAAATTGATCGCGGGGCGAGTGAGGCTAATGCGACGTGAGAGGGCTGCACACTAAGCTCCCCCCACGCTCGGTGCTAATGTCTATAGTAGGGGTAGCTAGCATGGGTCGGCTAAGTGTGTTGTCGTAGGTTCGTTGGACCATATTATTTATGGTAACCGGTCTTTTATCGTGGGTGCGGTATACCGATAACTGGTGATAACTTCCTCAAGGATCATTGCACTGTTGTACACTGCATTTCTCTATCTAAAAGCACCACTGCGGTGTGGCTATTGTCTAGGGGGGAGGAAATGAAGAAAAGGAAGAAAAACTATACAAGAAAGGGAAGATATGCGTGAAGGAATTTTACAGGTGAAAAAAAGGTAAATATGACAGGATGAAATCCGCAAGCTATAATATAAACTCGGCCTTCTCATGACAATTGAAACCCCCCCCTACGGGCCAGACTCTATGGAACTCTATAAATGAAAACTCGTGAATCCTCACATGACTAGGAAACAAAATCACCAAAAAGGCGCAGGAGAGTATGAATTATGTGCATTTCAGGGTCGGGATTTGCCGGATTGACAGAGGGTGATGCCCAAGGCTCTCACCATGAGTAACATGCTCCGAGAGGGAAGGGGCGGCGGCCACTTTCACGAGGCGGTGTTTCCTAGGGTTTAAGTAATACTGGGGGTTACCGTTTTGCGAGACTGTAGCAGGGCTACCACTCTCTCATGTCCACTCCAAGCGGCATACCAGAGCGGCGTTTGGCAGTCAATATCTGGCTGGTTGGGATTGACTTCTTCCCTTCCGAGTAGTATCTTCACCACCCCCTCATGACCGTACAGGGCAGCATACAAGAGCGGTGTTTGGCTGGCATTATCTAGCTTGTCAGGGCTGACCTCTTCTCGCCCAAGTAGTATCTTCACTACTCTCTCATGCCCACACCGGGCGGCATACGAGAGCGGTGTTCGGTCGTAATTATCGTGCCTGTCCGGGTTGACCTCTTTTCGCGCGAGTAGTATTTTCACCACTCCCTCATGTCCAGTCCAAGCGGCATTCAAGAGCGGTGTTCGGCTGAGACTATCGTGCTTGTCCGGGTTGACCTCTTTTCGCGCGAGTAGTATTTTTACCACCCCCTCATGTCCACACCGAGCGGTATACAAGAGGGGCGTTCGGCCTTGATTATCTGGCTTATCCGGGTTGACCTCTTCCCGCTCGAGTAGTATTTTTACCACCCCTTCACATCCGCACAAAGCGGCATACAAGAGCGGTGTTCGGCCGTCATTATCTGGCTTGTCCGGATCGACCTCTTCCCGCGCGAGTAGTATTTTCACCACTCCCTCACGTTCCCACCAAGCGGCATGTGAGAGGGGTGTTCGGCCGTCATTATCTGGCTTGTCCGGATCGACCTCTTCCCGCGCGAGTAGTATTTTCACCACTCCCTCACGTTCCCACCGAGCGGCATGTGAGAGGGGTGTTCGGCCCTCATTATCTGGTTTGTCCGGGTTGACTTCTTCCCGGACGAGTAGTATTTTCACCACTTCCTCATGTCCATCCTCGGCGGCATACGAGAGCGGTGTTCGGCCGTTATTATCTGGCTTCTCTGGGTTGACCTCTTCCCGCGCGAGTAGTATTTTCACCACTCTCTCATGTCCTTTCTCAGCGGCGAATGAGAACGGTGTTCGGCCGCCATTATCTGGCTTCTCCGAGTTGACCTCTTCCAGCCCGAGTAGTATTTTCACCACTCCCTCACGTCCACACCGGGCGGCATACGAGAACGGTGCTCGGCCGCCATTATCTGGTTTGTCCGGGTCGACCTCTTCCCGGCCGAGTAGTATTTTCACCACTTCCTCATGTCCACGCGAAGCGGCAAAGGAGAGCGGTGTTTGGCCCTTATTATCTGGCTTGTTCGGGTTGACCTCTTCCCGCGCGAGTAGTATTTTCACCACTCTCTCATGTCCTTTCTCAGCGGCAACCGAGAGCGGTGTTCGGCCATCGTTATCTGGCTTGTCAGGGTTGACCTCTTCCCGCCCGAGTAGTAGTTTCACCACCCCCTCATGTCCACACCGAGCGGTATACAAGAGCGGTGTTTGGCCGTCATTATCTGGCTTGTCCGGGTTGACCTCTTCCCGCCCGAGTAGTATTTTCACCACTTCCTCATGTCCATTACGAGCAGCCCACGCAAGCGGTCCACCACCCAAAAAATCTTCTTCATTGATATTATAACATTCCATCTCTATTAAACCAGCTACAACCTCTGAAATTCCGAAGAACGATGCGCAGTGTAGTCCGCTGAACCGAGAGGGAGGTTTAAAACGCCAAAGTGGGAAATCTTTTACTTGTGCTAACAGTAATTTTGTCGATATCTGGCTATAAGGCCCATTTAGTAGCTCTAGTGCAAGTGATCTTGCGCGGTCCGTGAGCTCCCTTTTTGCATGTACTCCCCAGTATACTGAACAATATTCCAGAAAGCCTGCGTTTTGAGTACCAGGGGACGGCGCGGTCGAAAGGGCTTTGACTTGTTTAGAATTTAGATAGGTCAAACAGATTTCTGCCATCGCCGAGTGAGGTCCACTGAATATATCGGGATGAGTGGAGAGGTACTCCTGAAGGGTAAAGTGGATCAATCGCACAGTTGATGCCTCCTTATCTACGGTAATAAGACCTTGACAGCAACTCACTAATGTCGAAATCGAAGGGATGTTGCCGGGATCGAAATCAGTGGAGCCTAGCTCGACTGCTAGCGCATAGCAGAGCTCATCCGCTCGTAGCGGCCGTTCCGCATAGCTGATCCACATCAACGCTGTCATCCCAAGTCTCGATCTGTCGCCATCTTGCGCCTTTATTCTCTCGATTGTTGCGCCATAAACATCTCCCAACTCCAACCCACTCGTCATTTCGTTTAGCTTTTCTCGTCTTCGTGAGATTGTCGATTCATGTAAGATCGCATCAATGTTTAGGGAGACTAGTAGAAACCTAGATGCTTATCTATTAGCGGATTATGTGTGGCGGGATTCCTGGCGCCATTGCCCATACGTACATTTCCGACATATTTTCGGGAATCTTTTCCAGAATGTCTGCCTCTAGGTTCTCATCCATGGCGTCTGGGGCTTCGTCATCCTCTAGTCTAATACGAAGGTATTCGATGATATCATCTTTGTTGGGGCCTACTGGCACACTTATCACTCGTCCGGCAAGACGCTTTTCGATCTCGGCCCGAACATGAGGTCTTCCGATAATGAATATTCGTGTGCGCGGGGATGTTGCGAGGATTTGTTTTAGCGAATTGAGGAGCTTGAATCGATGAGTGGTTGCACACTCGTCCAAAGCGTCAATACATACAAATGTGCGCCTAGAGGACGTGATGGTCTGTAGCATCTTTACGATATCCGATAGTCCCGGTTCTCGTCCACCAATGACGCTTTTCTGCTCTTCAAAGGCCCGTGATATTTCCTCTGGAACCCTTTCCATTCCACCAACGACCTGCCTCAGCAAGGAACCCAGAACACCCACCACTGACTGCTCCTTTCGCGCTGCGAAATCTAAGTAGAAGCATGTAACGGCTGTATTTTTTCCTCTGGCCTGGTCGCCCAACCTGTCTACTACCAGCGAACTGACATCGTGGCCAGCCTGTTAGTACTGGTCCTCTCTTCCGTTCTCGAGAACGATTCTTGTTACCTGATAAATGTTTTGCCTACCCCCGGGCCTCCATAGCAAAACAAGACTGCCTTATCACATTCACCTCCCTCACTGCAGTCATTCCAGGTTCTGAATTCTTCAGTCTGCAAAAGCCATTCCCCCACATTGTCGGTGCGGCGCCCTTGGATGTCCCGGTGGCGTAGTCTAGGCTCTAGGGGCGATAACCAGGTCAGGATTTGAGACCGATCGTCGGCAACGACATTGATATTCTGTACGTTAAATGAGTTCGTATTATTGGAGAGGTTGGTGATATTATCGATGTTATACTGAGGCATCTTCCGCTCTTTGGTGATTGGACTGTTATAGACTGGGGGTTGTTGGGTATGGGTGGATTCTTGGGGGCTGGGGGAAGCGGGACCTTGTAAGGAAAAAGCGGGGGTCTACTGGCGTTAAAGCAGCCTTGCCGATACCACATAGAATACTGAGCAAAAGTGTCTTACCATAAAAGCGGCCGTTCACAAAACCCTTCATGCGCCGGTGGTAGCACAAGGCTAACAAGATCTATGCATAGACTATTGCAGCCTTGGTGGCTGACACTGAAAAAGCGATCGTTAGTGGAAGCCGCAAACATCAACGCAGTGATGATCCCGTATGTTTAGCTTCAGACATAAATATAAGGCTTCCGGGCTCCGCTGACGGAAGTTCTCCCACTATCCATGACCACTATAATTACAGAACAAAATCGCCCTTTCTCTCATCACACTGCGGTGCCCCAGCGCTTAACAGAGCCTGAACGATGATGATTTATTTAGTTACAAAACTGCGATAGTCTTCTCAATTGAGCCCTTGGGATTCCCACCCTATATAGCACTCAGAGGTACGTATCTCGCACTGATATCTCCTTCACACCTCCCGGGATCGGTTAGATTCTGGGACAACGTTTCGGGATCCTCGGCCACCCGGGCTGCCATAATACCCCCTTACGAACTCGTGGGAAGCCACATGACTGAAGCGCCAACCAACCTAGGTCTACTCTCTAAAGTTCCGTCTGACCTATCCAAATATTTGAAATTCCCTTCTCGCAAATATCCTATAACGGTATCTTGAGCATCCTGGTTTCCTCTTATTATCGGCACGGCTAAACATGATATGGAACACTATGGTATACGATCATGGAGTGAGTAACTCGGGTATTTGGAAATGATCCACGCCACCTTCATCAACTCCAAGGGAGGGTGGATCTGTCGAAACGAAAAGGCCTATCACAAGTAGTGTTTGACAATGAGCAAGCCAACCTGGAAGTTGAAATCACTTTCTGAATTTTCTCACCTTGGATGGCCGGAGCTCAGCCTTGATTTGGTTGGGGAGTGCCACATCCAAATAGGTTCATATAATATCACTCGGCTGGAGCGAGAATAAAAATGTTGGTATATGGTTTCTTTCTCCTCTCAAATGCTTTTTCGGCTTCCTGTATCTTTGTTTTCGGGCCGGCTACCCGGACTTCTTTATACCTTCCTTTATTACTCCTTTTGTTCCTATATGTTTTCTTTGGATGTCTTTGTTCCTTGCTGTGGAATCCCGGTGGTAATAGCTGGACTGAACTACTGTACTAAATTTATATAGCTAAGCTCGGTCTTATTATTCGATAGTTTGCGGAAAGAGAACTCTCGACTATTGTCTATTACTACGTTCACGAGCGATCGCATATTGCAACAAAAAACACTGGTTCAATGCCCCGAGCCGAGCCCAGCCCCGGCGAGCAACAGCACCTTAGCAGCGCGTGGGCTAGCTAGATAGGCCGGTAGCTTAATTTGTGCCGCGGTCTGGATGCGGTATCGTGACGCGGCGTTGGTTCCAAATCTGATTCATATGATATCATAACAAAAACGAAGGGAAAAGAAAGAAAAAAACACGATTCGTCCCACTTTCCCATACTCTGCCAGCTCACTAGTAGGTGGAGCAGTGCCCCTGTTGGGTTCTTTAATTGCTCTTCCGCCAATCTGTATGAGGGCATCCCTGATATATAAGTTGAAAAACTCCCCCTTACTTTTCCTTGATCCGTTCACATAGCTATTAGGAAAGAGCTCTATTATGCTATGTAGATTTTGGTCATGCAGTCCAGAGGTGGTCGGCGCCTATCTCGCAGGGCATGCTGTTGGGGTGTTGGCCGTTGGGAGGTGATAGGGTAGCTTCTGCCCGGGAGTCTTGCAGTCTCTGGATACCTGCTACGGAATATCTTCTTGGTGGTTTATCTGCTGGTATGCTTCGTGCTATGAAATTGATCGCGGGCGAGTGAGGCTAATGCGACATGAGAGGGCTGCACACTAAGCTCCCCTCACGCTCTGTGCTAATGTCTATAGTAGGGATGGCTAGCATGGATCGGGTAAGTGTGTTGTCGTGGGTTCGTTGGACGATATCATTTACGGTAACCGGTCTTCTATTGTGGGTGCGGTATACCGATAACTGGTGTTAACTTCCTCAAGGATCATTGAACTGGTGCACACTGCATTTCTCTATTTAAAGAAATTGATTCTATGCGGTCTATCTATTGTTTAGGGGGGAGGAAATGAAGAAAAGGAAGGAAAAACCCATATAAGAAAGAGAAGATATGCGGTCGGAATTTACAGATGAAAAAAAGTTAAATCTGGCAGGGTGAAATCTGCAAGCTATGAACTCGACCTTCGCATGACAGTAGAAACCTCCCCCCCCCGAGCTAGACTCTATGGAACTCTGTAAACGGGAACTCATGAATCCTCACATGGCTAGGAAACAAAATCACCAAAAGACGCAGGAAATTATGGCATATGTGCATTCCACGGATGGGATTTCCCGGATTTACAGAGAGTGATATCCAGGACTGTCGCCATGAGTAACATGCTCCGAGAAGGGAGAGACAGCCACTTCCACGAGGCGGTGTTTCCTAGGGTTTAAGTAATACTGGGGGCTACCGCGTTGCGAGACTGTAGCAGGGCTACCACTCTTTCATGTCCACTCCAAGCGGCATACCAGAGCGGTGTTATGCAGTCAATATCTGGCTGGTTGGGATTGACCTCTTCCCCGAGTAGTATCTCCACGACTCCCTCATGACCGTAAAGAGCAGCATACAAGAGCGGTGTTTGGCTGCCATTATCTAGCTTGTCGGCGCTGACCTCTTCTTGCTCAAGTAGTATTTTCACTACTCCCTCGTGTCCGCGCCGGGCGGCATAGGAGAGCGGTGTTCGGCCGTCATTATCTGGCTTGTCCGGGTTGACCTCTTCTCGCCCGAGTAGTATTTTCACTACTTCCTCATGTCCATCCAAGGCGGCATACAAGAGCGGTGTTCGGCCGTAATTGTCTGGCTTGTCCGGGTTGACTTCTTCCCGCCCGAGTAGTATTTTCACCACTTCCTCATGTCCACGCCAAGCGGCATGCAAGAGCGGTGTTCGGCCGTTATTATCTGGCTTGTCAGGGTTGACCTGTTCCCGCCCGAGTAGTATTTTCACCACTTCCTCATGTCCACACCGAGCGGCAAAGGAGAGCGGTGTTCGGCCGTTATTATCTGGCTTGTCCGGGTTGACCTCTTCCCGCCCGAGTAGTATTTTCGCCACTCCCTCATGTCCATTCTCAGCGGCAAAGGAGAGCGGTGTTCGGTTGCCATCATCTGGCTTGTCCGGGTTGACCTCTTCCCACCCGAGTAGTATTTTCACCACTTCCTCATGTCCATTACGAGCAGCCCATGCAAGCGGTCCACCACCCAAAAAATCTTCTTCATTGATATCATAACATTCCATCTCTATTAAACCAGCTACAACCTCAACAATTCCGAAGAAAGATGCGCAGTGTAGTCCGCTGAACCGAGAGGGAGTTTTAAAACGCCAAAGAGGGAAATCTTTTACTTGTGCTAACAGTAATTTTGTCGATATCTGGCTATAAGGCCCCTTTAGAAGCCCTAGTGAGAGTGACTTCGCGGAGTCCGTGAGCTCCCTTTTTGCATGCACTCCCCAGTATACTGAGCAATATTCTAGAAAGCGTGCGCTTTGAGTACCAGGGGAAGGCGCAGTCACAAGGGTTTTGACCTGTTTGGAATTTAGATAAGTCAAGCAGATTTCTGCCATCGCCGAGTGAGGTCCACTGAATATATCGGGATGAGAGGAAAGATACTCCTGGAGAGTAAAGTGGATTAATCGAACAGTCGAGGCCTCCTTATCTACAGTAATAAGACCTTGACAGCAGCTCACTAATGTCGATATCGAAGGGATGTTGCCGGGATCGAAATCCGTGGAGCCTAGCTCGACTGCTAGGGCGTAGCAGAGCTCATCCGCTTGCGGCGGCCGTTCCGCATGGCTGATCCACATCAACGCTGTCATCCCAAGTCTCGATCTGTCTCCATCTTGCGCCTCTATTCTCTCGATCGTCGCACCATAAACATCTCCCAACTCCAATCCACCTGTCATTTTCCTTAGTTTTTCTCGTCTTCGTGAGGTTGTCGATTCATGTAGGATTGCATCGATGTTTAGGGAGACTAGTAGAAACCTAGATCATCTATTAGCGGATTGTGTGTGGTGGGATTCCTAGTACCATTGGCCATACGTACATTTCCGACATATTTTCGGGAATCTTCTCCAGAATTTCGGCCTCTAGACTCTCATCCATGGCATCTGGAGTTTCGTCCTCGTCTAGTCTGAGACGAAGGTATTCGATGATATCATCTTTGTTGGGGCCTACTGGCACACTTATCACGCGTCCGGCAAGACGCTTTTCGATCTCTGGCCGAACGTGGGGCCTTCCGATAATGAATATTCGTGTGCGCGGGGATGTTTCAAGGATTTGTTTTAGTGAATTAAGGAGCTTGAATCGATGAGTCGTTGCACACTCGTCCAAAGCGTCAATACATACAAATGTGGGTCGTGAGGACGTGATGGTCTGTAGCATCTTCACGATATCCGGTAGTCGCGGTTCTCGTCCACCAATAACGTTTTTCTGCTCTTGAAAGGCCCGTGATATTTCCTCTGGAACCTTTTCCATTCCACCGACGACTTGTCTCAACAAGGAACCCAGAATGCGGGCCACTGACTGCTCTTTTCGGGCTGCAAAATCCAAGTAGAAACACGCCACGGCTGTATTTCTTCCTCTGGCCTGGTCGCCCAACCTGTCCACTACCAGCGAACTGACATCGTGGCCAGCCTGTTAGCACGATTCTTTCCTCTGTTCTCGAGAGCGATTCTCATTACCTGATAAATGTTTTGCCGACCCCAGGGCCTCCATACCAAAACAACACTGCCTTATCACCTTCACCTTCCCCACTCCAGTCATTCCAGGTTCTGAATTCTTCAGTCTGCAAAAGCCATTCCCCCACATTGTCGACGCGGCGTTCTTGGATGTCCCGGTGTCGTAGCTTGGGCTCTAAGGGTGATAACCAGGTCAGGAGTTGAGACTGCTCGTCGGCAACAACATAGTTGTTCTGTACGTTAAATGAGTTTGTATTATGGGAGAGGCTATTATCGATATTATATTGAGACATCTTCCGCTCTTTGCTGGCTGCACTGTTATAGACGGGGAGTTGTTCGGTATAGATGGATTCTTGGAAGCTAAGGGAAAGGAGGGCCCCTGTGGGGAAAAGCGGGGGTCTTCTTGCGTTAAAGCGGCCTTGCAGATACTGCATAGAATACCGAGCAAAAGTGTCGTATCATACCATAAAAGCGGCCATCCAAAAAAACCTCCATGCACCGGTGGTAGCACAAGGCTAACGAGATCTATACATAGACTATGGCAGCCTAGGCGGCCCACAGTGGAAGGAGCGATCCTTGGCGGATCCCCAAACATCAACGCAAGTGATAATCCCGTGGGGTGAGCTTCAGATATATATACAAGGCTTCCGGGCTCTGCGGACACAAGCTCTTGATGGCATTATAATCCCAGTAGTTGAGCACTATATTGGGAGCCGAGATAGCGGAGGTAAAGGGAGCGCTCACATGTATGAAGGAACACTGAAGTGTGGGCATCAGGAACGTTTTAGGGCAAGAACGGATGTATAGGGAATATGCAGAGACATAGATCTATCACATGTACGAGCAAAGTTTTCACTATCATACTTAAGGTGAACCGTAACTAGCAACCTCTATAGAGAATACACACCAGAGCCTCTCCGGGAATGTACTGCCGTGGGATCAAAGCTTGGATTGGCACGGTCTTTTTACGTAGTAATAAAAGGTTATTTAATCCATCCGTCAACACACGACCGCATGATTGATAGCACCCCCATCGGCTCTCCCGCTATCCATGACCACTATAATCACAGAAGAAAATCTCCCTCTCTCTCATCAAAATCCAGTTCCCCAGCAGGCCACGGGAGCTTAACAGAATTCCAACGATGATGACTTATTTGGCTACAAAACTGCGATAGTCTTCACAATGGAGCCCCTGTGATTCCCACCCAATATCGCATTTAGCAGTATCGTACGTATCTCACACCGATATCTTCTTCATGCTTCCCGGGATCGGTTAGGTTCCAGAATAATGTTTCGGGATCCTCGGCCACCCAGACTGCCATAATAACCCCCCATATGAGCTCGTGAAAAACCACCTGACTGAAGCGCCAGCCAACCTAGGGCTGCTCTCAACGTTCCATCTGACCTATCCAAATATTTGAAAGCTCTTTTTCACAACGATGGAATATTCTCTAACGGTATTTCGGGTACCCTGTTTTCCTCTCATTACCGACACAGCCGAACATAATATAGCAGACTATTGTATATCGTCACGATGTAAATAACTCCCCGCATTGGCAATCATCTACCCGATCTTTATGCATCCCAAGGGAGGGCGGATCTGTCTAAACCAAAAGCCCTATCACAAGTAGTGTTTGCCAATACACAAGGCGATCCGGAAGTTTAAATTACTCTCTGAAAACACTCACCTTGGATAGTCGGAGCTCAGCCTTGATCTGGCTTGGGTGTGCCGCATGCAAATCGGTTCATGAAATATCACTCGGGGAGGGAACCAGAATAAAAAACAAGTCCAATGCCCCAGACCGAGCCTAGCCCCCCGATGAGTAACAGCACCTTAGCGCGTGCGCTAGCTAGCTAGGCCTGTAATATAATCCGCACCGCAGTCCAGATACCATGGCACGGCACTAGTTCCAAACCCGATTCATTTGATATCATGCCAAAAATGAAGAGAGGAGAAAAAAGAAGGGAACTATTCACCCCACCACTTGTAGGCGGAACTGTACGCCCTGGCGGGTTCTTAATCCCTCTTCCGTCAGCCTGTGTGAGGGCGTCGTTAGTATGGGAGTTGAAAAATTTCCCCTTGCTTTTCCTTAATCAGTTCAAGGAGCGATTAGGAAAGAACTCTGTTATGCTGTGTAGACCTCGGGCATGCTGTCCGGAGGTATTTGCCACCGATCCCGTAGGGCACGCTGTTGGCATGTTAGCCACTAGGGGGTGCTGGGGCAACTTCAGCCCGGGAGTCGTGTAACTTAGTCTCTAGAAACCTACTAAGACAGCATCTCTTCTTTGTGGTTTCTCCACCGGTATGTTTCGATAGCGGGGCGAGTGAGGCTAATGGGTGACATGAGAAGGCTGCGCACTGGCCACCCTCCATGCTAGTGTTGTTAGCTCTTTAGCTATACGATAATGTTGAGGTACGGTCACCCACTTAGGTCATGTCTAGGGGTTAGCTTAGTGACTGCCTACCGTGTGTGGGTTAGGTCTATCATTGGTTGTGCGGGAGTGGGCTTGGCACGGGTGTTTCTTTTAGGTATGGATACTGTACCGCACGGCGCACGTGTCCGAGCTGCCTAACACCTCAACAGAGATATCAACTCAACGCAAGATTTACTCGGGGGTAGACGTAAATGATGAACAGGGGTTTGAGGTCCCCGTGCTCATGATCGTCAGAGGGCAAAAATGATTTAATTTGGAGGGTAAGATGCTAGGAAGGGTAAAAAGCTTTGACATCGCCAACCCCTGTCCATCCCATCACTACATGTACGGTAACCTTCATACCCGAGCACCTCCACCAAGACATCAGGCCCTGTTTACTCCACGCTATCTTGCCGATTATGTTAGAAAAATATACACACATTGAGGCAAGAATTCAAGCTGGTTGTTTAAAGCCTTTAGAGCTCGGAAAACCAAATATTCCCGCGACCGTTGCGGAGTATTGTGTCGGAAGGGTATTTACGGGCACAAGTGGCAGGGCGACCACTTCGATCTCAATGGCTAGTAGCAAATAAGCAGGCAATTGAAACGGGCTATTTAGAAGAGGAATACTCATTGGAAACAAACTAGAAGAGTTTGCTGTTGCTGTCGACCTTTGAAATCAATTCTTGATGCAAATCTTCTGTAGAGCGGATATCTTCCGTTGAGTTGCTAGGCACGTTGTCTTTGGAACTGAGCTCGGTTACATACCTTGGCATTGGAGAAAAAACCGGGGGGCCGACATGGCATCGAATTTGAAGTAACTTTAATTAGCGCAGTAACGTTCTATCCACCTACCGTACGCGGACTACCCTCGTCCACACCCACTCGCGTAAAATAGCTGAAAGGAAAGCTCTTGCTCGCAATAACAGGATGCTCTATAATAGTAGCTCGGAAGCACTGTTTTCCAATCTTTACAAACACACCCTAACATAGCACATCAGAATAATAGCACCACAGTACTGTAGGTATTTCCTATGGGAGTCACCCAACAACCGGCCCGGGCCGGCGCTTGTACTCGGGTAAGCTCTAGTAGCCACCACTGGATTTAAGAAGTGGAAGGCTCTCTGCACATATTCCCCCCTTGTTCTAGTTTCTTGTCTTTTTCTACAAACAGTGCATACCACATCCTAGTTTATCCATCAACCCATCGGCAGGGAAGCCAGGTTGGCTAGTTTTAGTCTAGGAGAGAGCCGAACTACCGTAGAATCTGGTCTTATACAGACCGTTGCCAATGTGGTGACTCGCATGACTATACCATCTTGGGCAGCACAACCCGGCTCAGCTTTCGCTTTGATGTTTTTTCGCTATTTCTTCCACGTATAGTATAGTCCAATGCTAATTTTACCTACTTCCAACTTGGCAACGGTCTGTATAAGACCAGATTCTACGGTACCGGTACGGCGGTATCATACCATCTTCCTTGCTTTGCGCTATCATGCCCTTACCGCACATGCGCGTTTAGTACTGCACTGGCATGGCACATAGACATAAGTTATAACAGTATCATACTGGGTTACAGAATTGCGTTTTTTTTGGTTGATCAGGATGGATAACACATACGGTATTGGAGGGTTTGGGAAAAAATGATTCTGGGTAGGAAGGGAATGATTCTGGAAAAACAGGGTTTGCGGCGCTGAAATTGGCCTTTTTTTTTGTGCTAGTGAGGTACAGTAGTGAAAACAAGACTTTCGGGCAACAGTATCTACTCTACCGAACGGGAGAAGTACGGGCAAACAACTGTCACTTCCAAGAAATCTCAAGTAGAAAAGAAAGCCACACAAGTTACCATCAAGTCAAGCTCACTAAGCTACTTCGCAAACCCAATCCAGACTCGGAGAATCGCACAAAAGAGAGGAAATTCCCGCCGCAAGAAAGCCCAACCTTGCAGGTTGTCCGACTAACTAGGTACAGGTCCAATTTCCCTCCCTCAAACCACAGTCAAAACGGTTCCTCTGTTGTACTGTGTTCCTTCCTCACGATGGTCACTGCTGTGTTCGTTGAAAGGGAAGAGAGCGCGAGAAAAATCAAAGAACCTAACTTACATCGAGCCCCCTGTCTGTCAAGTCTAGGCAACAGCCACCCCTGCAGAAACGCGACATCTCTCCAAGCCAAGATCATGACCAGCTGGCTATTTAGTCTAAGTTATTTGCAGATAAGCAAGAAAACTACAGGTTAAGAGAGTCAAATTTAAACCGTAACAATACCGCAAAAACTGGCATGAACCGTCACCGCGCTAGTATGTTGAAATAAAGTCATGGCTGATGTGAACCCATGTCACGACAATCTAAGACACTGATTAATAATGGTTCAAATGACGATAGAGAAGTTGTTTTCAACGACAAATGACTCTTCAGAGAGGTAGAAACCCGTATTCATCGTCAGGTATGAGTCTATGAAGTGATATAGAAGTAGAGAACGGGAGAGAAAGTAGGAAGTATCTACAAGCACTTCACGGTAGTTTGACTCTATTTTTTCTTTCTTTCTTTCTGAACTCTCCCATCTCAGCAGAAGAGCATACCTTACTTCAAGAATCCTACGCCAGACGAAATGACGATAGACTTAATGGATAATCATGGCCAAGCTCTCTCTGAGCTTCAACAACGGGCAACCAGGAGAACTGTTCGAAAATCAGTGGATCGGCCAGGTCCTACCTCCAAGTCAGTAATAGGTAAGCCCCGGAAAGTCCAAAACAAGCTACCAAGAAAGGAAGTCCACCGGTCATATACACGCGAGTTCAAACTACAAGTTTTATCGTACTTACACAATCACCAAATTCCAATAGGTCCAACCCGCTATCGCCCACCTACTGAGATCGAAGTTTCAGCCCACTTTCTAGTTTCCCGTGCAACTTTGCGCGATTGGATCAAGCCCGGGAGTATGGATACTATCATAAATGCACCAAAAGGCACTAGAACGAGTCGCGGCTCAAAGGGCAAGTGGCCTGAAATAGAGGAAGAGCTGTATGCAAGCTATCGTGTTCGCCGAGATGAGGGGAAAGCTGTACGGCGTGCTTGGTTTCGCAGAAAAGCAGAAAAGTGTTTTCACTCTTCCTACCCTCAGTCAGCTACTACCTTCACTTTTACAAATGGGTGGTTTTGTGGTTTTTTGTCACGGTATCGAATTACCCTCCGCTTTCCTACCAATATATCCCAGCAGCTTCCAGCAGACTATGTCAATCCATGTATCAACTTTGTTCGATTTGCAAGACGCAATGCTCAACTTCGGTCCGGCGATGAAATGTTAGTAGTTGGGCGCTTATTACCCTAGCGGGAATAGCTTGCATAATTATGCGCGAGGTATATGTCACCATAGGGGAGAGCATATATCCGAACCCAAGCTTCCTGAGTAGGGACTTCCCGGAGGCATCTGGGAGACTACTCAGGAACCTCAAAGAGGTCACGTTTCAAGATATGGCTAACTGATTGGAACGATGATTAGAGAACCAGTTCTCTACTCTTACTAATGCATACGCATTATGCATTGATAGATGAGTATCGGACTTGATCACTCCATACTCATGA
>Ga0307510_10004463_pt1 | contig 16456 bp, 21 predicted proteins | sample 12_EM_MG_FD_207224 | JGI IMG/M metagenome (GOLD analysis project Ga0307510, IMG submission 207224) | Populus trichocarpa ectomycorrhiza microbial communities from riparian zone in the Pacific Northwest, United States - 12_EM | ecosystem: Host-associated > Plants > Roots > Unclassified | place...
TGGCTGGTGGTGCGGATGCTGCCGTTGTCAGCAATCACTGGGCCGAGGGTGGTGCCGGTGCGCGAGAGTTGGCGGAAGCTCTGGTCGCTGCTTGCGAAGGCGAATCCAAATTCAAGTTTCTTTACGATCTGGACCTCCCCATCGAAGAGAAGATTACTATCATCGCAAGGGATGTCTACGGCGCCGATGGCATAGAGCTGAGCGATCTCGCCAAGCAACAGATCGAAACGTATACCCGGCAAGGCTATGGGGATCTCCCTAGTTCGTATCTCCGTCCTGTCGATTGTTCGCTGTGTCCGTTCGCGACTGACCAAGTCGTGTAGTCTGCATGGCGAAAACGCAATATTCGTTCTCACATGATCCGAAATTGAAAAACGCACCGACTGGTCAGTTTTGACGTAAATTCACCAGCTTTTCATTTCTTTCTGACTTTTTGGTTTCAGGGTTTGTCATTCCGATTCGTTCGGTGAGACTCTCAGCAGGGGCAGGCTTCCTGTACCCTCTCCTGGGTGACATGCAAACTATGCCGGGTCTTGGAACCAGACCAGGTGCGTCCCTCTACTTTCAAAAGTCTTTACATTGACTGGACGCGTGGTGGTCTCGCAGGGTTCTGGGAGGTCGGTCTTGATCCGGAATCAGGGCGGGTGGTCGGCCTGTTCTGATCATGTCCACCACGAGGACATTTCTTGACCTGATCGTCGTCGGGAAAGTGAATCGCTCGCGAGGCTCTTGCAGCTCTCCCGGTGCGGTACCGCTGATCGATGAATGAGACTCAGAATGAGAAGTCTGGTTGAGGAAATAGTAATATGGCACCATTATTGTGTATTTGTCATTGTATAGTGTTTGATTACACCGATTGCTTTTACCCCCAGGAGGCGCACATCCATGATAGGTCATGGCAATTGCCTTGCGGATTGGTTGGGAAGGGAATCGTGTTTGAGGTTCCTTTCCATTGATCAAGCGTGATGGTTGCCTCTGAACATGTCGACCTGCTGATTGTACTTATCGCCTGCTGTGTCCGTGTACAAGGTGTTGATGCCAGTCGTGTGGAGGACAGCACTTGGTTGGCGTTCGAAAGCGGCGGAGCTTAGGACATATGGGTGGCCAGAACGGCCAAGGACGAATGAGTTTGTCAGTCCGAATGGGAAAGAAAGAAAGACATGGTGAAGAAAAGGGCACGCCACACTTCCCATCTGTCGTAGTGGTCGGATATACGAATGGTGGATAGTAGCAGCCCTTCCGAGTCATCGCCACGTCGTTGTTATGTTTCCGACAAGAGGTGACCAGAAGCATTTTGGATGAGAATCTGTCTTGATTTTTGTCGACTCAAAGGATCAACTTGAACGTCGTCAGTACCTTGGTAAATGGCCGGGCTCGGTTTGTAGAAAAGGCGTTTGGTAAAATGTCGTGCACGTTTTGACTCATTCAAACACTACCGTGACTTCGGCTCGCTCTCTACGCCCGTGCCCTCATTGTGTACGCCGCGCAGGGCATTACGGTGGGCACTGGGATCTCTGGACGCCGAAAATTGACGTGGCACAAGCCAGACGCCTCGCAGCGCTTGGTTTTTCCCTGACAAACAGTTCTTACCGCAATGTTTGGGCGGTCGAAAGAACTGAACCCCGATCGTGAAGTTGTGGTAGTTGCAGTCTGTCACGGTGGAGTTTGGGACAAATGGTGCAAAGTCGAGACGGGTATTTCGGAAGGTCATGAGCAACCGCTCCCGCAGTGAGTCTGCGAGCAAGCCGAGGTGTTGCCCTGAGCCGCAGACTGTAGGACATACCTCCACGCAGAGGGGATAATGAGTTCCGGTGTACAAAAAAGACGGGATAAGGAAATGCGACGGCAGCAAGCTGTCACGGCATGGCAAGGGTGCCCGAGCTTGTTCCAAACTTGAAGCTGGTGAGACTCGCCTTTCTGGCGTAAAAAAAAAAGCAAACGGAGGGTGCGAGAATTCACTGGGAACAGGGATTTGGCATGGACGCTGACTCTTACCCTGCCCCTAACCCGTTAGTGGGATGGCCAAATCCAAATCCGCGTGGTGTGATGGATAGTAGCGCGATGTGGGCAGAGCAACTGCGACGTTCTACTGTTGCCGTTGCCGTGCGTGAGAAATTTATCTGGCTTCAAGTTATCGCATCTTCGGGACATGGGCAAATTGGTCGAGTTACGAACTCAGTTCAGCTCTGGCCACTCATAGAGCACCAGAAATAAAGTTTGCCGTGACCGCGCATCAGTTAGAAGACATGTCCAGTTCAGCAATATAAGCGCGGAGTGCCTACGGGAACCAAAAGGCAGCGTACTTTACTCCTCGCCCCAACACCGTATCAATGACCTCAGGCCGATTCAAATGCAAAAACGAACCAACTCTGGGGAATCAAGTCGCCACCACACGAACCCTTCTCCGTCTTTCGACAGAAGTACTCATCGAGATTTTGGGTTACCTCCCAGCCGCAGATATGATCTCAGTGCAGCAGACATGTCGCACGATCCACGACATCATCGCTGGTACCACCTACCTGCAGTACGTCCTGCGTGCCGATATAAATGGTGTCGGTGACTTCCTACTTCCCACCTTTTCATACTCCGAGCGCCTTGAACTTCTGCGGCGTCATGAACGGTCATGGGACGGTCTGCATTTCGACCTATTTACCAAATGCGACTGCATTTCCGAGTCCGACTCAGACATGCCTGATTTCACTCTTCAAGACAGTTATTTGATCTACCGATATTCTTACCCGGAGGACGGGGTACTACGATACGAATACACGGACCTCTGCTCTGCTCCTCGCAACGAGGATTTGCGTTGGGTCCACGTCACATTGTGTGAAACCGAATGTATTCCTCCCTTTCCATGCCAGTGGCGGGTGATATTTGCAGTAGATCATGACTTGGTGGTAGCCGTGAGGTTTTGCGTTCTTTCCAATTACTTTTTGAGTGCAAAACCTGACGAGTCACAGCAATCGGCACGACGACGGTTCTTCCACCCCAGTACGGCTTACCTTCTATGAATTCACGACGGGTGCACCTCATCCCCTCTCATCAAAACACACTGTGTCACTCCCACAACATTCCGAAACTCTTCACGTTGTTCTAGACGCAGAAGTCCTGGGCGATCACGTCATGGTAGTAGTATGGGTTACCAGATCCAAATCTCTCATCTACCTAGTCTCGTGGAAAACAGGGACCATGACACTTGTGAGTGGTCTCAGCAAGTCATGCCTCGTTGTTGACTCGAAAAAACCCCCGAAGCTTCGTGAGTCTCCAGACGAGCAAAGAGTGTACCACAATGGAAAGGTGTGGGCTGCGGTCATCAACAGCAGTTCGGTCGCACTGATAGACGAAGTCGAGCATCGCGTAGAGATCTGTAAACTCGAGATCCCTACCCTTGGCCCATACCTGCAAACACTGTGCTTCTTTGACCTACCACCTTTGGTGAGGTCAGTCGCTTCCCTTTTCGTGTCCGGCATCCATAAGGAGTATGTCCCAACCTCGAAACACTATGCACAATCCAGGTCTTCTCGGGGATGTCATCTCCCCTTCTACTCTCCTACAATCGGTACAATAGCGCTTTGTCTCCGGTTTGCATTAGGGATGACCGTTTACCACTCATATGCGTTGATCATCAGTGTCCCAGCACTCCTCTCCGCCATTCCCACTGGTGTGCGCAACGTGCCATGGGTGGACTGGGCCCCTTCTAGCGCGCACATGTTCAAAATAATGACACTTAAACCAGCTGGCCCTTTCTGGATCACAAGCACCCTTGGCCTGCCGCTGGAGGTACGCCGTTATGACCTGCGACATACGCAGTCCATCCAGTCGACGGCAGAGGATACGTCGTCATTACAACCGCCAATAGGTCCCGGCACAATTGATGGAGATTGGAATAGCCCCAAGACACACATATCATACCGTGACGCCAGAGTGCCCGCGAGTGATCGGGACATATACCGTTACGCGGACATTGTGGCGGATAGGGAGTGGGTCATTGTGGTAAAGCCCTTGGACGTGAGTTCCGTATACACATCGTTGAAGCATTACGGGTGGTAGTCTGATCACATGCGCCGACAGGAAGAGAGAATTTCTGTCGCCGTGTACCATGCAGGTTAAGCACTGGCACAAACTATCAGGGGGTGCGACCGGGACTCGCAATACCTTAGTTTGAAATATAATGTACAGTACGACCGTTGTCGCAGGGTCTCCGAACAACTACGGAGGTCGCAAGGACCCCTTCACCAATACAGGCTGCGTGGCAAATTGCTAGTTGCGACGAAGGTACACCCAGGGTGAGGGGAGGAGAGATAGACAACTGGTTCACAGGTCCAAGCTTGAAGGTACACGTGTACTATAAACCACTGAACAATGATGAATCTCGTCAGGAAACGACGATGGCCAGTGTTGGTAGCCCGAATTCTCTCAGAATCCCAGATCAAGGGACGAACTGTTCCTTATAGCAGTGAATAGCCTGGGCTAAGGATGAAACGGGGTAATGCCAGAATTGTCATGCCTAGAGTGGCGTGTCTTCCGTGAGTCGTCCACGAGACTGTCTTCCGTGACTCGTATTAGGATGAGAAATCAGCCTGAGAGTATCAATCACGGGGGCAGGTTACGCGTTGCAAATATTGGGTGGCAGAGTTGCGAGCAGTTCGAATCGATACGGACTATTAGTCGTCACGTCAGAAACTCCGAACAAAGGCCTCGGTGGTCAGCTCTCAGCCGATGACCGATAGCCGAACATAAGTCGGAGATGTAGTCATTGTAGTGTTGAGATTTGATGCGGACTCAGCAGACCCGAACAACGATGCGGGGCCCCGGGCCTAGGTTCAACGTCAACGACAGGCCGTGCAGACTTCAGGCAGTTCGCTGCCTTAACCCCATTGAAGTTTGCCTGCACCTTGGGATCCCTATATTGAACATTAAAGAGCCACTTTAACTATTGTGTTCGGTGTGCCCGTTTCCATCATGTATACCCCATAGTAAGAGGCTTGGTATCTCGAGCAGGCAGAGCTATTGGACTAAGGACCGACATATAGTAATCGTATATAGAATAGTGTGAGGTGTGAGGAACCCGCCCCGTTCCCGCGCAGCTCTCGAGAATCTCAGAATTGGTGATCGAAATTCGTCTCGACTTGCACCTGTGTGTCACCAGCACCGTGTGCAGCGCCGCGCCTTGCAGCATCGCCATATTGGCCACCTTCGGGGGCCTCGGGGGCCTCTGGAGCGGTTGCCCCGCTCCTTTCCGAGCGGGCGTCATCGTCACCGACTGTGGAGCGATTGGATCGTTTCTTCTTCCTCCGTCGTGTTGTATCTTCGGGCATGGTATACGCGTCTTCGGTGCGCGCAAATCGATCTTTCTTCGCCTTCTTTTTCTTCTTTAGCGTGCTAGAGCCTAGATCAGGACTTGCACTCGCGTCATCAAAGTTCGCTGGATAATGCCAGCGCTGAGAGCGGCTTTCGCTGCTTCCATTGCTTTGATTATAATACTGCTCGTCCTGCGCATTCCAGAGCTCGCCATCACCACCTCTGCGACGGGTCTGGTCGGTAGACGAGGAGAGGCTAGCAACTTCGGGATTTTGACCCTCCTCCACGGGTTGATTGTCAAGGGTCGAGTTGGGTAGGCGTTCATCATAGCGGCTTGCCCACTGTGAGCGACGTTCCTTGCGTTTGATGGCGGCAGTGTCGACGAGACCGTAACGCTGTGCCCATTGTGGTGTGCGACGATGATTCTTGTTGTTACGGATATTTTGGATGTAGAAGTTATGTACGTGGCCTGGAAAGTGGGAGTTGGGAAGGTGTGGATGGGGTAATAAAAGATATCACCGACCAGGGATATACCCAGCTAGGGTGAGCACAAGGTTAAGCCAAAAGTCACGTCCGAAGCCGAAACGGGCGGCAACGGCTGGGTGAAGGTCGATAAGAATGAAAGAAGGGAAAGAGGTGAGACTGACCAAGGGGAGGAAAGAGGGTCCCGAGGACGAATAGAAAGGCGTCGTAGCCGTGGTGTCTCTTTGGCTTGACTTTCTTCGGCGGCATACTGTGGTTCGTATTGGAGATGTTGTGAGGTGCATAGCCACGCGAACGGAGGATGACGAGGACACCCGGAGCGTGGCGGGCCGGGATTGTGAGGCGGTGATAGTTGCATGTTGTTGCGTAAGGGATCGGGATTGATATTGATTGAGGTCCAAGGGCGTCAGTTCACCGCCCATCCACTGTTCTGATGCAGTATGGACTCATCTCCCACACACGGTCGCTCAACACCAAACTCACCCGTCCTCGCTCTTTCAGATGTCGTTCACGACTCGCCCCCTTCCCAATCTCCTTTCCAGTATCAATCCTCTCCCTCACCCCACTCACCGTCCACCTCATCCCCTTCTATCCTCTTCACTGCCTCCAAGCCACAGGACGGCCATCCCCACCTCAATTTCCTCTCCACGAGTAGGGGTACTCACACGGGGCTCAACGTTGATCTTCTAGAGCGTGAACTCAACACTCTTCTGAATCAAAACGCGACCGTTGCCCAGCCGTCTACCAACGCGTTCCATCACAAGGCGCAAGAGCATGACGTATCCTCGTCTACTCATTCCCCCGAAGTCGTACACCAACCTCTGCAACAACAAGCCCTCCCTATGTCCGAACTTGACTTTAATGATCTCGCCGCCATGCTTCAGGCCGTTGCAGCAGAAGAGAACGCGAACAAGGACAAGACACGCGCTGCTCCCGCTTTCCATTCTCTCACAGCAGATGACCCCCCTCGCCCCATCTCACCCAGAATCAACGACGCGCAAGCGGCTCTTTCCGATGACTCACGGTTCCTCTACGGCTCCGATACTCATAGCGATAACCAAGATGGTGACACCCAGGGACCGCGGAAGCGCCAACGTCTAGCCTCTGACGAACACGAGTTGCCCCCTACATCCGATGTACAGAATGACTTTGGCGACATTTCGGACATTCTGAACCACCTGGTGCAGTTTGAGCACCCACATGCAACCCTGAACACTGGGCAAGACCCCCGAGAAGCAGATGACGTCGTCGGACAGGTCGTACGACCACCTTCTGGCGCGCATTCGCCTATTATCAGCTCTGACCAACATGGGTCTACTGTGCAACACTCAGAGCCACGGCAACAACCAAGGCCACAGCAGGAGAAACGACATTCCCCGTTACCCACCGTCCCTACAACATCCAGCGGCGACCCGCCCGTCACCGCACTCCGTGACAACAGCACGTCTGGTTTCACAGCGCAATCTCAGTCCTCAATACCCACCGTTCGGCATAAAGACCTGGAGACTCTTGCAGGTGATCCGCCAGTTTCAGATGGCAAGAAGCAGTCGCATGCGTGCGAGGAGTGTCGAAAGAGGTTCACGAGGCGTAGTGATCTGCTACGGCATATGCGAATACACACCGGTGAACGACCATTTGTATGCACTCACTCAGGTTGCGGAAAGAAGTTTATTCAGGTATTAGTTCAATATCGTTGCACCCCACCGTATATAGGCTGACGTGCACTCCATGTTGGATAGCGCTCTGCGCTTGATGTGCATATGCGCGTACACACTGGTGAGAAACCGCATGGCTGCGAGTATCCAGGGTGTAACAAGACGTTTGGTGACTCGAGTTCACTTGCCCGACATCGAAGAACACACACGGGCAAACGACCATACAAGTGCGAAGATCCCGTTTGTGAAAAGACATTCACGAGACGAACAACGCTGACGGCGCACATGCGCACACACGATCCTCATTGGGAACCTGATCCCAACATGTACGTTCTCGTCTTTCAAGACGATGCTAGCTTCTCTACTGACTGATGCATAGTAAATATGACTTCAAGCCCAAGAAGCGGAAGCGCAGTGAAGTGGACAATCATGAAGGATCCTCTGATGACGATGACTTGGAGGAGTCCGTGCGCACTATATCGGCACTGTTACAAGGTACAGAAGGGAACGTCGCGATTCTTCCGCAGCGTATACTTTCTGTTGGTGTGAGCAACATGCGCACCCCACTGGATGGAGATATAGGCGACGACGACGATGGCGAGTTGGCCTCGCGGGTAGCAAATATCAATGCGCGGATAATTGCTCACACAATGGCTGAGGATGGGGAGGAAGAAGAGGTCGATGAGCTTGTAGATGAGCTAGAAGGAGATGGTGAGGAGGAAGAAAGAAGAGGGGGGCGGAAGTGCGTTCGAGAGGTTGTGGGGGGGAAAGGGTGGGATGAAGGGGACGACAGCGACGCGTTCTCCGTTCCGCTAAGACCGCGGAAAGGCAGGGAGGAGGTGACTGTCTACGCTGATGCTGGTGTGGATTGCTAACGTCTTTGTGTGGGATAACGTGACTTTGTCGGGTCGGGTACCTGTGCCGGGATAGTGGGGCAAGTGACCCTCCTTTTCAGCCGTGGGTGCATCGCAGCATGGACATCCTTGCCTAAATATCTCGTGGTCCAAATCTCTTTCCAATCATTGTCTTTTCATTCCGACCACCACCATTACTGTCATGTTCATCGAACAACAACCCCCCAGTACGGTGATCATCACCCTCACTAGGTACGTTTCCAATCTCTATCTTCTCATGTCATCCATCTTGACCATTCCCTGTGTTCTGTCCAACCACATCCTCTCCGAGCAGATTCATCTGGGTGCTGCTTTCACGGGCGATTTGACTCTCCTCCTGAATTCCATTGGATTTGCTTCCAAGTTCATTGCTAACAATGCGCAGGGCGCGCCTGGTTAATCTGTCTGTCTCCCTCTTGGTCCCGTGAATGCATCGTTATACCCATAACTAACTTTCACGATTAGAGTCGGCTTGGCCGATGATACTAATGTGCATGGCAAAGAGCAAAAGAAACTGGATGTGCTTTCGAACGAGATCATGGTCAATTCTCTTCGTGCGTCAGGTAAGACAGCTGTGCTCATCTCTGAGGAACTCGACCAAGCTGTCATCATCGAAGACAAGTACAAGGGAAAGTTTTGTGTTGTATTTGATCCACTTGACGGAAGTAGCAACATTGACACCGGTGTTAACATTGGGACAATCTTCGGCGTATATCAAGTTGTGAGGAATTTGATTAGTTGGCAACTGCATATGCGACGTGCTCACCTTACGTTTCAAACCATAGCGCCCGGGATTGCAGGGCACAATTGAGGACGTCTTGAGGCCCGGAAGTGAAATGGTTGCCGCTGGTTATACGATGTAAGCCTCCTCTAGACCTTAACGAATTCGTCTACATTCTTCTAGGTATGGCTCTTTTGCAAACCTTATTCTCTCCACGGGGAATGGCGTCAATGGTTACACACTCGACCCTTCGCTCGGCGAGATCGTTCTCACTCATCCCGATATCAAGATTCCGCTGCGCGGCAAAATTTACTCATTCAATGTGGGTAATTCGCTGTGTTTCCACCTTCCGACCATCAACCACCTCATCAGCATCAAGCCACTGTCCAGAAAACCATATTCCGCACGATACATCGGAAGTATGGTCGCTGATGTACATCAAATGATCGAATGCTGCTCTATGGTGGAATCTTTGGGTATCCAGACGATAAGAAGAGCAAGAATGGGAAGCTCAGATTACTTTACGAGGCATTCCCTATGGCCTATTTGACAGAGCAGGTATGTGAAATATGACGGTCGTCTCTTGGTTGGTGGTTGCAATCAATTAACTTTACGTTATCAAGGCTGGGGGAATCGCCACAACTGGCACTCAGCGCGTCCTCGACATCGTGCCAACCAGCATTTATGGATGATCAAGTATATACTTGAGTAGCAGGGATGACGCGCAGGATGTTATCAAATTCCATGAGGCAGAGGCGAAGTTCGGGTGACGCCGGTGTTGCGCTGAACGCAATAAGCTCATCGAGAAGCTCAATAAGCGCCTTTGCTTTCAATCGGAGGGTCGAGGTCGGAAGTTATTGATCCGTCACCAGCAAGCACCGGATGAAACAAATAAAGAACAACACTGTTATCTTATCGTATCAACGGGTGTGATCAACTATCTCAGCCTCGTGGGTCATGACACATGCGTCCCTCCTCACTGGATGGACCCGTGGGGAAACGTACTGATAAGAGGAAAGTCAACTGACGTCCTTGAGAATGCAGAAGTAATATCTCACCTTCTCATCATACTCGTGTAGTACCTCGGCGGCGATAATCGCTCGGTCTTTGAGCAACGCCTCATAAGTAGTCATTAGGATGCGTACCTAGAGGGACGAACCATACATGAGTCAGAGGGGAGAAAAGAGAGAAAAGACAATAGTACAAACCTGAAAGCTGATGCCGGCCATGACGGCGGCCATCATGATCCAGTTCCCCGCGTTCCACAACATCCACAAGACCGCATGAATGGGCGAGTAGATGCAGAAAAGCACGAGCTCTCCCTCGCTCGGTGTCCACACCTCGAGCTCCTGTACGCGCTGACCGCCGTAGGCACTGCTTCCTGGCGAAGAGGACGCTGTGATGCCGAGCAGGAAGCGCCAGAAGGCGAGGAACGTCCCCCAAGCGTATGTGCGTAGGCGGCTGGCGAGCACGGGCGGGTCTGTCGGGGCCGAGACAAAGCGTGCGTGCGGCGACGAGACGGGTTCGTGCTGGAGGTGGAGGTGATAGAGCTTGGTGCGAGTGAACAGGAAGAGGGTATTTAATGATGCGATAATGATCAGGAGACATGTTGTGGGCACAGTCTTTATGTTTTCAAAAAAAAAAGTCAAGTAGTGACATTCCTTAGCCCAGTACGCTGAAGTAATGCAATCAGATACGTACCCAGTCGAACCATGCGACGTTGTTGTCTTCGCGGTACATGTCCTCCCAGCCGATATCCGAGTCTGGGATGGATCTGATCTGGGAGACGCGTATGCAGAAATGGATGAAGTGTAATGTGCCACCAATGAGACACGCCGATGTCTTGGGTGCGGGTAGCGGGACATTGTTTGGAAAGATGGATATCTCAAAGGCGATCCGGGATGGCAAAGCGGTGACTCTTAACCCCTCAAAAAGTCAGCAGCTAGAAACAAAGCGAAATGGGAGTATGGATTCACCTTTCATACAAACTCTGCTTGCGCACGGCGCGCTTGCTTGGTGTTCCTTTCACGCTTGGGCTGCCGAGTTCGCTTTGACGTCCGCCACGACGCTTAGGACCTAGGGGGTAGTACGGTGGAGAGCGCAGTCCGCGCGCGGCCTCCCAGTCGAAGGGCAAGCTCGCAGAGATTGAGGGGGATTCGAGTGGGGATCGACTAATCGGATAGGAGGCGCGTGCCTTGGGTGTGTTAGGGAAGGGGGCGGCAGGGGATGGAGGGGTAGAGGTAGAGTTGCTCATACGGTTATTAGAGGGATGGGATTGGCGTCTTGGAGACGCCATAGCGTTTGCCTGAGCAAGACGACGGAGGTCCATGATGTGAGAGGGCGCAAAGGCCGACTGGGTAAGTTGGTTTTGCAGCACGGACAAGGCAATGCAAGCCTCGCGTCTTTCACGCGTCTGGTCACGTCACCCAACCGGGTTTCGGATTTATTTTATTTTTATTTTTTGTGGGAATCTCATATTCCCTTTCGAAGAAATGAGGCGCACACGAGGCATTGTTCGTATTTGTGCCACGTGGAATTTTTTGTTTGTACACCATTACGTAATATACACAAATGCACCAAAAAGGAAGTACAGACAATGGTATTTTAAGGGCTGGCCATTTCGGGCCCAAGTTGAACTTTCGATTCCCCCCAATTTACTTTCTTCTCTGTACACATCCATCATCCTCACCTTTGTCCGTCAGGGACTCCGTATTCTTCACCTTTTTGCACACCTTTCCACTTCATCTCTTCTGTCTTTCAATCATAACTTCCACTCAGCGCGCCCGCACTTCCACATCCTTGTCGCCTTCGAACTCGATCAGCGTCAGGATGGCTCAACCTTCCTCTTCTCATCGTGATCGCGACCGAGAACGAGAACGAGAGGGTCACTCACATCGTTCAGACCGTACTGCCCATCGTCACCACAGAACCATTTCTTCCACCACCCTTCTTCTCGTCCTTTCCCTCATCCTTGCCGTCCTCGCCGTCATGCTCTCCCTTCCCAGCCAGGGCTCCTCTGCCAATGCACCTGGGGACCCCGCTACTCAAGGTGTTTGGAGCGTGCTAACGCCCAAGCGGTCTCAAGCTCTTATTGCCCGCGAAAGAGACGTTGCAACGCGTGAAGCGGAGGTCGCTCGTCGCGAAGCTGAGATCCTTGCCGGTGCTCCTGGTGGGGTTATTGGGACCGGCCCACTCCAAGTCCCATCACCCTGCCCTCCCTGTGTGGCACAAGCGACCTTCGAACCTCCCCCGGTTCAGACCGTTATCAAGGAGGTCGTTCAGGACAAGGAACTCACCCCTCCAGGGTGGTGGAAGGAAAGCAACGTGCGGTTCGACGACATCCTCGACCGTGAACTTAAAATCGCCGAGCGCGAACGCGAGATCAGTCGCCGCGAGGAGACTGTCAACCGCCGTGAACATGATGCAGCTCGTCGTGAAGGTTGGATCATGGAGCAAATTGCGTAAGTGATCCAAGGCCTGCATAACCTAGAAGTCCCTAACTGACAATTCTTAAATTCAGTGCTCTCGGTGGTGAAACTGCAGTTGAGGAAGAATACATTTACGAACCGGTTGGAGCCAAACCACCACGTAGGCCATCCAAGGTACCACCGCCTCTCTACCGCCGTCCCGAGCTCTGAGACGAAGGAGGTTCTGGATTCGTCTCGTTTTCCCACTTCCGTCAGTTGAAGTCTCTGTGATATCCTTCCTCCCACACTCCTTCGTCCGGGCTTGGGGGACAACGGTTTTTTTTATCTCTCTCTTGTCCCCCTCGTTCCCTGTAGCCTTGGACCCTTTTTGGTCACGACGCGTCGAGTCGCGTCGTTCGGAATCAATCTTGCTCGATCAGGTTGACGCGTCCACACGTGACGTATTAGTTCCGTCTCGTGTGCTGTGCTTTTGTGGTTTGATCGCCTGCTCGGGCAATTCCATGTTTCATTTGTCGACCAAAAAAGGGCTCCAGGGCTACATTCCCCACAAATAAGTCCGAGAATTATTTTCGCTGACGTATATCTCTTTCTTTAGGATATCCTCCCCGTCGTAATTACCGAAATTGAAACTGCAACCCGTACCGTAACCCAAGTTCAAATTGAAACCCAGTTCGTGCCGAAAGAACCCGCTATGCGTCCGCCACCCGCAAATACCCGCCGCGTTGCCAATCCCACTCCTTCTCCGTACACAACCTCGTTCTCTACCATGTTACCGAAAACCACTTCGGTTGAGGTGCTGATAGAGCATGAGGAAGCTGTCGTACGCGAGGAACCGGTTGAGGTGGAGGAGGAGTATATTGAAGAACCGAGGAGGCGTACAGTTCGCAAGTCGCCGCCTCCTCCTGCTTACCCACCCGCTGCGTATAGGCCGGCGCCAGAGCGCTGGTGGTAAGTATTGTGCGGTGGTGGTTTGTTGGCGATCATGAGACTGAACTGGGCTTGTATTGACTATTCAAATTTCTTTTTGCTATATTTTCTATTGTCGCTGCTTGCGGCGCCTTGGTGCTATCATCGAGTTACCTTCATATTTTGACGTTCATCACCCTGCGATACCTACTCCTCTTGAAATTTACTTACTAGTGCCTACGAACTCTAACGACAAATGGAAGGTTACTCCTAAAGTCTACGGCTATGCCCGACTGTTTCGATGATGACACTTGTATTTATTCACGGTCGTGTAGAAAAGAAAATCAGAAAAAAAAACTGCCTCATCTATCCCCATCGTAATGGCTCTGGGATGACGTGGAACAACTGTTAATTTGTTAATGTTTGGTGACCAGATTTCTGGCGCGTCCTTTCCAGTTGCCCTGTTTCGCTCACGCACGCTCGCACGCTCCCTGCGCGTCCTCACTCTAACTTAATCCTTTACCGCGCCTTGTCCGTTCTTTCTCGACAAAGTGACTCGTCATCCACGCGGCCCTATCCCCTCTAGCTCAAATGGCCACTGTCCCCCACGAGAAACCCCCTACTTTAGGTCCGTACACGGAGAAAGCAGTCCCATCCAAAAACTCGACACTCTTCCCCTCATTTTCACCCCTCGCAAATGCCTACTCTCGGCTCTCTAGCTGGCGCTCAGCGCTTGCATTGCCAAATCCGGGCAGCGTAGAGAATTTGCAGAAGGAGGTTAAAAGTGAGCTTTTTGCTGTCTGCAAGTCGGTTGGGGGTAACTTATACGTGTAACTCAGCAACACATTTGACCAATTTCATCTTCGATGGCGCGCGAGCCGACCTCATGAAAGGACTTTCTATGGACCCGGCTTTCCAGGTCACCCATTCCTTTCAGCTGGCCTCGCAATCCAGTCCCCCAACTTACTCCTTCGGCGCGCTGTTCGCCAACGCCAAAGTGGGTTACGACATGCTAACTTCCGACGTGTCATCATTTTTTATGCTAATATTCCTCCGCAAGGTCCTTCTCCAGGGTAACGTTGATCACGAAGGCAACGTCTCCGGACGGTTCCAGCAGAGCTGGTCACCATCACATACTTCCAAGGTGCAGGCGCAGGTATGTATGGTGCTGTTTGCGCGCTCTCCGAAAGCCAAACTCACGTTGCTCCGACCTAGCTTGGTATGCAACCTGGCCACACCATGATACAATTGGAGCAGGACTATTCAGGTCTGGACTACACATTGAACGCAAAAGTGATCAACCCGTCACCGTTAGACGGTTCTGGCATCTACGTCGGGAGTTATCTCCAGTCCGTCTCGAAGAAGCTAGCGCTGGGAGTCGAGACACTCTATCAACGGGCTGCGCTCGACCAGGCGGAAATGTCATCATCGTACCTTGCCAAGTTGATGGGCTCTGATGGGAAGTGGATTGCGACAGCGCAGTTCCAGCCGATTGGCGTGCTCCAGGCGACTTATTGGCACAAGCTCAGTGAAAAGGTAGAAGCGGCCGCAGATTTGCAGGTCATCGCAGCTCCGATGCGTCGTGATGCGATTGCCACAGTCGGCACCAAGTACGACTTGCGTATGTCGACATTCCGGGCACAGCTAGACTCGACGGGCAAGGTGTCGGCGTTGCTTGAGCAGCGATTTGCTCCTAGCTTTGCGTTCACGGTCGCTGGAGAGATAGACCACTTCAAAGTGCGTGTCATACTTCTCGCACCGTTTTGTTGTACTTACTCTTGGGCCCTTTAGAATGCCGCTAAAGTTGGTGTTGGTGTGATGATCGAGAGCACTAGCTTGACGCCGGAGGAGATGGGAATGGTACCGCCACCGGGGCAAGCACACTTTTAGGGTCATTTACGATTTGTTCGATCGATACTCTAGACTAATGGCATAGCATAACCCTACTCATAACGAAACCGAACAAATGAATGGGCAACAAATGAATGGGCAATCCGGGCCAGACACGGTTGTCCGGACCGTTGCGTGAGAAAGAAGACGACCAAGTCGAGAAATTCGGTCGCTTTTTTTGTTTCGGTTTAACGCTCTCAGATATGGCTCCACTACTTGCGGTGAAGAATCTTTCTTGTGTCTGGCCAGAAGGCGATCCTATGTTCGAGAATGTTAACTTTAGCGTGAACGAAGGTGACATCATTGTCTTACAAGCTCGCAGTGGTTCTGGGTGCGTCGTGTCCATTCCCGTCTCCTTAACCTCAACCATTCATCGTCATCGTCATCCTGCATCTTCTTTGTCCTGCAGCAAGACTACCCTCTTGAAGTGTATAGCTCATCTCTATCTTTATCATGGGACTGTAGAATTCAGGGGAAAGTGAGTCGTGTTTTCTGTTTTCACAATCGTGCCTTACACGAGCGCCGGATATTATTAGAACCCCAAAAGCTTATGGTAAGCTTGCTATCTAGAAGGACGCAAAACATCCACCCGCGAATGTCACGATATAGGTGTCCCTACGTACAGAACCTACGTCCAGTACATTCCGCAACGACCTTCGCTACTTCCGGGTACACCACGCGATCTATTCGACACTCTGTCCACATTCCGCGCACGGCACGCCCTGGAAAGCGGTCCCGCCAATGACGTGCATTTTCGTCGTTCTTTGGGTTTGGCCGAGCAATGGGGCATAGCGAAGGAGCTCTGGGACCGGCCATGGAGCCAGCTCAGCGTCGGAGAAGCCCAGCGATTATCGCTCGCGATCGCACACGGGCTCAACCGCGCCGAAGTCTTGATGCTCGACGGTGAATACTTTTTTTGCCTATAGCGACGCGTTTTCCTGTCGTCTCATTTTAATGCCAACCCTCCCCACGGGTTGCTAAATAAAAACTACAGAACCGACGTCCGGGCTCGACGGCAAATCGTCCAAGGCATTGGAGGATACGCTCATGGAGGAAATCAAGGATCACACCAAGGCCCTCAAAGCTATCATTTGGATCACCCATTCGGAAGAGCAGGCGGAGCGCGTCGGCACGCGGTTCATGCAGCTCACGTCGAAGGGCATCGAAGAACTGCGCAGA
>Ga0307510_10004464_pt1 | contig 16456 bp, 7 predicted proteins | sample 12_EM_MG_FD_207224 | JGI IMG/M metagenome (GOLD analysis project Ga0307510, IMG submission 207224) | Populus trichocarpa ectomycorrhiza microbial communities from riparian zone in the Pacific Northwest, United States - 12_EM | ecosystem: Host-associated > Plants > Roots > Unclassified | place...
GTAACTAGAGTTTTGATGTGACTTTAGAGTTTTTTTCTTCTTTGATCTCTCCTCTCTCTTTACAAAATACAATGATGAGAGAGGAACGAGAAAAAAAAACCTAGAGACACATCGAAACTCCAATTATAACACCACCAATATCATTTAAAACATCTCAAAGAGATGAATTCAATAACACCAATGAAAGTCATCAACGATGAATATAATGGTCCACACTTATCGCCAAAGGCAAGTACGGCACCCGCAACTTTTAAAGGGCAATTGTGACACACTCGGATTGTCACTGGCGACTTTATTTAGTGTTATTAGATTAGTCTTATTGAATGTTTTTAATAGTACCAGTAGTATCATAATCAAAGTATCAATGTGCTTCTTGTATCTTTTTTTTTATTTCTCTCCCCTCTCTTGGTTGTAATATATGTTAGCTCATTTTAAACTTTTTTGATATGTCATGTTTTTTAACAGTGATAAGCTTGAATTTTGTGTTTCTCAGTTGCGGCATGTACAAATTATGTTATTTTGCTAATTCTTTTTTAAATTGTGTTATTTTACAAGTTTTTTTAAAAAATATATCATGCTAATAAGCAGAAGTAGCTATAATTTTGGTGAGAAAAAGAATTCTTCACACATAAAAAGAAAAGGGCATCCATCACTGAGTCCATCAATATATATATATATATATATATAAAAGTAAAGATGCACAAAAAAAAAACCTTTAAAAAGCTCTATCGAGGCTACTTGTTAATGGCCCAACTGATGCATAAATAGGAAAGAAAGAAGACTGGAGGAAGAAAAAAACAAGGAGATGTTGGGCTGAACAGTACGGACAGATGAGGTTGTGGGCAGCAACACTACCAACAAAAACGAATCAAGAGAAGAAGAATTGATATGGAGCCAGCAACAGTAGTAGAATTTTGCTGGTAAATAGGATCCATTAATTGTGGAGGAAAAGAAAACAAATCTTAGTATAGAAGCTTTATATCAAATTAAAAAAAAATAGAATAGTATTTTGTATAAAATAAAAGGCTTAACATAATATAGCAACCTTTCTCTATATCTATATCTATGTATGAATAGAGTAATATACAGATAATAATATATTATCATATTATACAAAATAACTCTATATAAGATAATTACAATATTCACTATCAGAATTTTTATATTTACCAATAGAATTTTTTGTTATTATCGACATAATTATAGATAAAAATGCTCTCTAATTAAATTATATGTCGATAATTTTTTATATGTCAGTAATCAGAATTATTGATGGTAACCTATAAGCTATTATTGTGAGCTTCATGTTTTATGATTAAATGAAATCATCATCTGTTTTTATTGAACTTTTAATTAATGTCAGAATGGTAGCACCTACGATTTAAAAAACCCCAAGAACACGAAATGTATCTCAACAACTAATAACAAAATTTACTTAGATAGAGAAAGATCGATTATTTTGTCCCATTTTCCTAACTTTTTCCTCGAAGAATCCTCCAACTCCAGCCAAGAATATTTATACTATATTTGCCACTTGTGTTTAGCCTCTAGTTAAACCCTTTTAAAAACTGTCAACCTAATTTCCTTTTTAAAAGATTGGATACCTCTTTTATTTCTTAAAGGAAGGAGACACGTTATCGAGCCCAAGGTTAAGCCACCAATGGTGTTGCCAGAGTCTTCTTCACTTCTCCGGAGCGGTTCTCTTGCATCTACATTGACACAAGATGATTCTGACGCTTCTATATATATATATATATATATATGTTCTCCCAGTATAAACTAACCCATACTTAATTTGTATACAATTTTTTTTTTTTTTGTACAAATGAAAATATTCATGACGTCTATTTTAAGAGCATTAATTAGTAACGAGTTTTTTTTTTATTTTTAGTTTAACGTGGGTGTCCGGACCAGCTTGCGCGCACTTCGACTAATCCCACGGGCCCTGAAGTTAACGACCATGTAAGCCCCCAGTGGCCATCATATATATGAGCAACCACAGGGTTCGAACCTGAGACCACAGAAGGAGCAAACCTCTTGATCCCAAATTTTTATCACTGGACCACCACCTAGATGATTATTAGTAACGAGTTTTTGTTATCACTGAAGGCGTTGATAACAAATTTTCATTACCAACAGCACTATTGGAATCTCAGTTGATTTACAATATTATAGCTCTATATGGCTATGTTTGTTTTCATAGTTCGGGATGGCATGGCCTGTATTTTCTCGGATCTTTGTCTCATCAAGATGGAGGCAGCTAAATAATCTAATAAAATAATATAAATTTGCACAAAACGACGTCTTCAACCCGTCCGGAAAATTAGACTAGCTAGTACAGGAATATAGCATTAGAATTTGTTTGTAGCATATAAGAAAATTAATTAAGAAACAGTCAACTGTGTCTTTCTTCACTGAAACTACGCTCTATTTATTTATGGTGAGATCTGAATTTTACTTAAACTATAAATTTTAAAATATTTACTGTTAATTAATACATATATATATATAAGTTCTTCAATGCTAAGATATTGGTGGTATATATAAAAGGCGAGTGAAACAAATGAAAAAAACAAGAAAAAGGCATTATTTTGCCCACTTCCTTTTTTAATCGTCGGCCACAATATATGCTTACTATTTATTCAGCTAGGACAGATCATTAGTTTTTAAATCTCTGTTCTTGTCTTTAATTAATTGAGTTTCTTCCTGGTTACTCTAATGATGATTCTAGAAAGCTAAAGATTCTTTGTCCCCAATTCGGTCCTTCAATTTCTTTCAAGGGAAGCCCTCAATATATACTTATTCTCAATTGTATTTATCCAAATCTATAAATTTTATCACTTAGGTTCCAAAGATTCTCTACATTTCTTATCTCTGTCCCTTTGCCTCTCTTTCTTTTAATAGTTTGAGTCTAATTTATATATATATTTCATGCACTAAAATAGTGCCAATTTGAAGAACATTAATTGAAAAGTTAATGAATATTAGTATTTTCAGTATAATTAATGTGTTTATTATGCACCAAAACGAAAATAATTTAAAAAACAATGTTGATAAACATGAACGAAGATACTTGGAAAACAATTGATAAAAAATAAAATAAAATAAAAAACCTTTTGAGATGATTTGGTAGCTGCCCCTCAACTTACATGTTCCCTTTTCTGGCCTTTCGGAAAAGACAGCACTTCGACAAGTTCATTGAAATTGAGAGGCAGGTATTAATCATCAGTTGGCACGTCACTCTCTTTCGATTAATCATCTCCTATATAAGTTGTGTCCAAATGTCAAAATATTTCTGGGGACACTACGTGTTTCTTATGTAACAACTTTAATTTGTCGAATTTGATTTTTAAAAATTATTTGTTGGAGTTTTATATATTTTAGGTATTTATATAATAGTTAATTTTAAAATTTATAAAATTAATTAAAATATATATAAGTTGATCAGAACATTTATATTATAATAATAATAAAAAAGTATGGTGCTAAGGCACCACCTCCCCCAAAACGTACCTTGATTTTGAAGTTACCTTGATATTAACATACTTTAATTTAATATTTGAGATCTTTCACATTAATTTATCCCGTCTCCTGACTTTGAGTGAATGCTAGAAAGACAAAATAAAAAGAAATAATATGATATCATTAATTTTCTATTAGTTTTAATGTGATATAATTATATGTTCATAATTAATATAGGAAAGCAAATGTGACATCACTTAAAAGCGTTCGACATAATTTTCAATCTTTAGTTGTGAGGCTGATCCCCTACCACTCCATTATTAAACAATTCTTTTTTTATTTGACAATAAAAGTATTTTTGAATCAATTCAAGAATTAACATAGTAATTAAATAAGTTTTTTTTATTTAACAACAAAAATACTTTCAGATAGATTAATTAAACTAGGATTAATTTTTTTTCTCAAATGATTTAGTGCAACTTTGCATTAATTTTAATATATTAAAAAAATTTATAATTTATCTCAATACTAACTCTAAGATTTATATACAGAAATCAAAAAAATAAAATAATAATATCTCTAAATTAAATTATTAAACAATTAAAAACCACCTTGCTCTCTCGTTGATCAGCCATGACATCCATGCCATGCCACCCAATTTCTCTCGCGGCTCAGGCTTAGCTAGCAAGAGCCGTATAGCCAAGCCAAACACTTGGCTCCACGTCAGTGACCTTTCAAACGATTAGCTCCCTGCACACGGATTCATTCATATTGGACACGCGTCAGCAGTGGAGCCGATTGTTTTGTTTCTTCATGGCTAAGCTAAATCAAAAGCCAATGTTTCCGTGGACCCCATCAGCTTATGTCAGCTTCAATTTGCCTTTAAAAAAAGCAACAAAGTTTTAAACGCCATCATAGTGCCCACTGACTGGAAAGCCAATCCCTGTACACATACGGTATTTTATACATAAAACATACGGTTATGGACGAATACACCCTTGAACAGGTATTTTCCATGCCCATGGTGGGTTCCACCAATTTTGCCATAAATATGAGCCCCCTACGCTGCAATTCTTCCGTTTCCTCCTCCTTCCTCCCTCCCTCCCCTCTCTATCGAGCAATTTCTATAGCCATGCTGTCCACAGTTTCGGCCACTTACCCATTGGTTGAACCGATGCTCGACAACCCATTTCAGTTCTTTGAGAATGGTTTTACGCCTTGGGACTGTTTCGACCCCTTTCCAAGTGCTCCTCAATCACCAAAACCTTTTGGTTCGAGTTCCGGTTCGGATGAGTCCAACCTGTTGGACCAGAACCCTGACAATTCAAACTCAAACTCCGGCTCCGATGAACCAAACCCTCCGGTTTCGGTCATAGACGAAAGGAAACGTAGGCGGATGGTATCAAACCGGGAGTCGGCAAGGCGGTCTCGGATGCGAAAACAGAAGCACATGGACAACCTAAGGAACCAGGTGAACCGGCTTAGGGTTGAGAACCGTGAACTGACGAACCGGTTGCGGATTGTTTTGTACCATTGCCACAGTGTACGAACAGAAAACGACTGGCTCCGGTCTGAATATAGTATGCTCCGAAAAAAGCTGTCGGAAACAAGCCAAATCTTGATGATGAGGCAACTCCAACAATTCACGTCCGCATGGCCATGCAATAATATTATTTCTGCCACCGAATAAATACCTCCATCATTAATCACTTATTCATAAGCTATTTAATAATAAAAATAAATCATGAAATTATTCACAGTTAAAACAGGAAGAAAAAGAGGCTTTATTCGTAGTTGCTGCTATAAAGCAAAGAAAAACATAATGGAGGGGCTTTCGGTGATTTTTGGTAAAGGGTGTTTTCCAGGGCAAAATACTTGGCTTGTTGTCTTGTAAAAAGGATAGTTAACTAGTGTTTGATTATTTTAAGCAATATCATGCTCTCTTTTGCTGTTCTTTTGAGTTTAAATTTAGCACTGCTTTTTAAGCTCCACTTAATTAGATTATGAAATATATATATATACTATATAGAACATAATCGGCCGGCCATATGTGTGATGATGGGCAACTTCCAAAGTTAATGTTGGTATCTTCCAAAGTTATTTGAGGGATAAGGTTCTTTCCAATTTCTAATGAGCTTGTTTTTTTTATTATAAAGGAGAGGTATAATTTCAAGATTCTTTAGAAAAGAGGAGATTAATTGGCTTCTTTTATTATACCCATTTTATTTAATCAAGCATTGCTATGGTATGCCATAATTATCTATTAGTCTGGGTTCACACACACACATATATATCTCCTCTTCACCCGCATGCCTTCACAAATAGCATGCATCCAATGCTTGATTGAATTACATACAAAAGGAGTTAATTAATTATAACCCTGTCCCTGTAATTAATTTATTAAAATTAATGAATTTATTATTATAGTATAAAAAATAACTAAATACCATTTTGACCAGGTGTTGATCATGTTTAATTGATTTGGTAAGGATTGGTGAATTCCTTTCTCTCTTGGTTGATTTGTAACAAGCACCTGCGTAGATGAGAAGGCAATGGGGGCAATAAAGTAGGTATCGCAATACATCACAAAATTCTCCTTCTTGAAAATATGTACTTCTCCAAACCCAGAAGCAAACACCGGACACCTCAATCACAAGAGGCACTCCAATGCGGATCTTGCCGTGAACCTTTATCCAAGTGTTTCAGCTCTAGCCCTTGTCATAATTAGAAGGGGGGAAGGAAGTCTTCGTGAGAAGAGATTGATGGAGGAAGTGATCAAAACGATGGATCAGAACCTCTGGGATGCGCGGACTCATTCCCAATAGTATATAAAATGCTGGAAATAAAGTAAAAAACGGCTCCCATTGAAAGTATATAATGGTAGGAGTGTTTAAAAAACAAACCGATTGAATTAAAAAATTCAATCAAAATAACTATTAAAAAAAAACTAAAAAAACCAATTTAAAAACTAGAAAAATCACCTAGTTCAGCTAGGTTTTGATTTCAAAACTCTGAAACCGATTAAATGAATTTAAACTAACTAAAATACAGGTATAAATAGAAGCTTAACCTGATCCTATAACATTTTTTCCCTTTTAATTTTTGTTTCAGCAACCCCCTCCCCCCCCCCCCCCCCTCTCTCTCTCTCTCTCCCTCCAGTGACTCGTTTCTCTCGTCTCTCTTTCCCTTTGTTCTCTACTTCTCTTTGTTCTCTTGCAAAGTTAGAAAAGGTGCTTCTACATTACAAAGTCAAAAGGTGGGTGCACTGATTTACCCTTTTGTTTTAATAACAAAAACAAAATTGGAAGAGATCTTATTAGGAGGGGGATGGCGCATGATTTATATTCAAGGCCCTGCATCTTGATTTTAAAATTTTAAATTAATAAACCATTAATTTGAAAGTGTTTTTGTTTCTAATGAATTGGTCTAGCTTGTGATTATTTAATATTTATTGTTAGATTTAAGAGTATAAAATGTTGATTCTTTGAGTTTCTGCTTCTGTCAATAACGGGAACTTCCAAGTAATCCAAAGCCATGTGTTGGTGTTTGTTTGATTTGACCAAGTTGTCTGTAATTTTTGTTTTCATGTTAGTATCTTCTACCTCTCCTTATATTCCTTGGACTGGATCAAGTTATCTTCTCCCTCTACTTGTTTGGAGCTATCGATTTTTTTCGATTTTCAAAGAAAATAAACCTGATCCAAATTGAACCGAATGAATTCAGTTTGAATTAATTTTTGGTTTAATCCATGTTGAATTTTTTAGAAATTACAAATCCTAGTTCGGTTGGAATTTCTAGTTAAAACCAAACCGAACTAAACCAAACCATTATCACCCCTGCATAATAAAAATGTGTCCAACCACTCCTTCTAGTGCTACATCGAAGAAAGCAACTCTTGGTATCGAATCATGAGCGAAAAACCTATAAACTAGAGGTGATTATTTTTAGTTCGGTTCGGTTTTTATCAAAAAAGTAACCAAACCGTTTTTTTTTACCGAAACCGGTTCAAACCGACCGGTTTCAATTCGGTTATTTTAGAACAAAAACCAGTTCAAACCAACTGGTTCGGTTGGCTCGGTTGTTTTCGGTTTGGCTTGGTTTTTTTTCCAATTTGGCTCGGGTTTTTTTCGGTTTGGGTTCGGTTCGATTTTTTCAGTTTCAGACTTATAAAATCAAAACCGAACCGGTTGGTTTTTTAAAAATTCTAATCGGTTTTTTTTCACGGTTCGATTTTTTTGTTTTTTTCTGGTTCTGTCAATTTAATCAGTTTTTCAGTTTTTTTACTCACTCCTACCATAAACTCTCTTAAGAGACCGGCATTCAAAAAGCTTTTCTTTCTCTTTCCGTACTATTGGATTATTTTTCCTTTTTTCCAGTTTTAGGGATTGAATAAGTAGTTTCTAAAACTATGAGCACTTATATAAATTACTTGTGCTCAACTACATATATTAAGTTATAATAAAATATATAAATATATTTGTTCCAATATTCAAACAAATACAAAGAAAATCACACTTGCTAATTTCAGTGAATTATAGTTTGGGAACTTCTCTTCTAAAATCTACATTTTGCATTCCGTCACTGTTTTTTTTTTAATTAAACGTGGGTGTCCGGGTCAGTTTACGCGCATCTCGACTAATCCCACTGGCCCTGAAGTTAACGACCATGTAAGCCTCCAGTGACCATCATATGAGCAACCACATGGCTCGAACCTGAGACCACAGAGGGAGCAAACCTCTTGATCCCAAGTTCTTACCACTGGGCCACCACCTAGATGGTTTCACTGTTTTTATTATACGAGCAGTTTGCTTAGACCGACAAATAGCTATTCGACCTATCCAAATTGGTATGGAGTGAAACAAGAACAAAAGACGAAATATTACATATATATTTGTTCACGCCAAGAATAAAAACCTAATTAACCAAGTATCTCAAGGCTGATAGCTGAGTTCAAAGTTAACATGATTGGGTTTTTTTTTAATACAGTGATAGTGGCTTAACTAGTTTGTCCAGTTCAATAAATTTTCTGAACTTTGAAACAAACCTAGGCATGTGTAAGAAAAAATCCTATTAGTGGACTTCAATTATAGAGTTAGGCGGTGTAAGATTAATTAAAAAACTGAGCTCCAATCCGGTTGCTCATCGTAGAAAATCAAAAGAATTTTTGCCAACCAAATAACCCACAAAATGCCTTGCTCCAAACCTTTTTATCTTCAAGTTGCTGATGCAATTCAGCTCCTTCCAGATTTGAAAGAAGCAGCCAGACTTGATGTAGATCAGAAGTGCTTAGTTGTCTTTTCCAAGTAAGATTCCAAGACCAAACTTCATTGTTCCAGTACCCCATTTCAATAAGTCTACTTGCTGGATTGAGGGACAAAACATGAAGCCGATGGAATAGATATTTAAGAATGCCACAAGCTAGCCATCGGTCGGTCATTCCAAAAAAAAGATATCTTTCTCGTTGTCCATTTTGTATCTAATACTTTCTCTGATTGGAGCTGAACTGAATTCTACTGTATTGGTTACAAAATGAATACCTTGCCAAGTATCAGATAAAGGAAGATATATTGAAAGAGGGGAGCCCTTTCTCCAAGGTCCGTCTATACTTCCTGATTATGAAATCTTCCCAACCTTCCAATCTTTTATGCTTCTTGATAATGAAAGCCATTTGAAATATATAATTAAAAGTGACTAATGGCTTTGCAATTTAAAATGAAGATATCAAGGGCCTAGAATTGTCATCAAAGCGAGGCAATCCAACAAATTTAAATAAATAAATAAAAAGGCTCTCGTCACTCTCCAATTTTGTTGCCTTTTCATTTCAAGGACAAATTAAAACTATATTATATGCTCCTGTTGTTTGTTGTTAATTGTTAATGGTTTAATTAAGAAATCATGCTAAGGCGCAATGGATTCCTCTCACAATTCTTTAAGTAAATGGAGCACCGATACCTTTCTATCCCCCAATTAATTACTCCTATAACTCTTGTAAATGTATGTGCGTGTGTATCCTACTACTAAATTCTATAGTGCAAACGTTTTGGGATAGCAATCATAATATCAATGACTAATTAAACAGTGCTTCTTTTGAGTGCTAGGTAAAAAAAAATTAAAGTACTCAACAACCAATCAATATCAATACTTATTTAATTATAGATCCATTTTAAAGAGAAACATACATAAAGATGAAAGAGGAAATCATACGTACCTTAACTTATCAAAAATAATAAAAATATCTCAATTTAAGTATTATTTTTTATTTTTTCCCTCCCTGCTACTTATTTTTATCTAACTTCTGTTGAATAAGTATTTGTAATTACTTTATTAATATTGTTCATACATTTATCATGCATGCACTGGAATGAAAAGTAGATCCCCTACGAGTCTACAACACCCGACTTTGAGCGAAGAATTTTAAGCCAAATTACCAACAAAAATTGGAATAGATTGAAACAAAAGGCATGATCGAACAGAGGTAGTTCTTTTTCTTTTTTTTTTGCAGAACAAGAACAGACTCCATTCTACACTGATGGTGCAATTCCCCTTCAGTCTTCACACAAAAGCTTTTTCAGAAATGTTGGATTGTGTTGAGGCTCTTGACTATATTTGCCCCTAATTTTTTTGGGCCGAGTCGTTGTTGGGGTTTGAACAAAGATGATAGATCAGTTGGAAGGAACTTTTCCAGAGTTATTTTTCAGTTTTTGCTCGAGTAAGCTAGAGGCGAGTCAAGCTTTTAATTAGAGACTCCAACTTTTCTTGAAAATGGAAGTTTCAATGAGCATAAATACCATAATAGTTTCTGGCATTTTCTTTCTCCATATTTTTCATCCGATCTTTAGGTCTGAATTAGATAAAAAGTTGCCTTCTCTTCCCAGTTTCCGACAAAATAAACATGCGTGGGGGGTTATTATCAATGGGAAAAGGTATTGATTATAACCCATCTCAAAAAACCCTAAACGCCATACTTGAGGTTATGAAGGTTTGGCTCTGCTCGTCTCTTCTCTTCTTCACTGGTAAGTCGTAAAGACAAGCACATTGTAACGTCCTGGGGCATCTCATATTTGCCACGCTTTGACTTGAAATATCATCTACTGATCGATTTTTCTTTGTTTTTAATAGCACACTAGGGTTCGAATATTCCTAAATCAACAATTTAAAGAAATTTATGGAATAATTAACATCTCATGACCCAATCCAATGGAAAAGCTGGATCTTTCTCTTCATTTGCTAGTCACGTGTCGGCTTAGCTCTGTTTGCTGCCATAGCTGCCATTCATCAAAAACAAATAGCTGGTAATGTTTGTTTCATGATAGATATAAGGACAGGCAATGGTTTTAATTACCTTTGTTCACTGATAACGATTTTGCATAATTTTCATTGTTTATTGGGTCTTGAAACTACGTGTCAGTAAATTTCGGATAGTCCATGGAGATAAGAAGATGGACAGGCAGACAGAAAATATAGCCAGCAGGCCCAGCACAGAGCTAATTATTGTGACAACCTAACCACCACTTTTTGGCTTCCCTTCAAACTTTCGAACTCCATTTTATAGGGAGATTGCCATCTCTATTCACTTATCTCGAGAATACGAATTTATCACTATTAAAATTATTTTTTTATTATCAATATGATTTATTGATAAATTTTTTCTATTTTCATGTGATTTTAAAAAAAAAAATTCAAAAATTATAACGTGAACAAAATAAAAAACTAAAAAAAAAACATAAAACAAAATCAAAGTAGAATATAAAGATTAAAAATAACTTTTCCGTCTTGGATTTTTTTTAATTATATTTTAATATTATAAATTTAAATGATATTTTATTAAATTAAACCGCAATCAAGTTCTAAAGACCTTCACATTTCAAGGGAATAACCTGGAAATGTGATATGGGGTTTTTATGATGGATTGATATTTTTGTGGTCTTGATTATTGTATACATTATTATTTGCAATAAATATTTAGCTAAGAGTGAGGACAAAATCTCAAATAAATCAGAAGATTAAGTACTGTGATGATGAATAACCTGAAAGTTATTGTTCTCAGTAGAAAATCCAATCGTCGCTGGGAATCGAGAAATCTTGTTGTTATCTGCCATTAAACAAGAGTTCGAAAAAGTCAAGTTATTCAACGTCCACGTTATCAAGAACAGGAAAGTTAAGCCTTTTATTTCCTTTTTCTGATAGGACTTGACAGAATTACGCTACCCAGATCATGATATTGAATGTCCATTCCCTTGACTTATCATGTTTTCCCTTGCAATCGACTCCAAAAAAATTGCTTTCATTACTCTAGCCATCAACCAAGAAAATATTTAACAAATTTTGTATGGTTAAGTGGTTGTAGTCATGCCCCCAATTCTGAATTCTGCGACTACAAGTTTAGCACAGCCCTATCAGAATCTGGGCTATGCTTAGAAAATACAGATTGTTCTTTTCATAGTTTGATAAAAAAAGCCTTTGACTTTCAAGAGTTCAATTATTTGATTTCTTGGTTTACAATCATAAACAAAAACATCGAAACTCCTCCATTCAGTAATTTGATTTCTTGAGCATTTTAGAAAAGTGGGGAAAATTAAGAATTAAACGTTAACTTAGTGAGGGTAGAGCAAGAAATGGTTAAAGGGTGGAATTTTTGGAGGTTGTGGAAAAACCCTCCAAAATCTATCCGTGTCTGTATTCAAGAAATTAAATGATGGGGTTTTTTTTTTTGTTTTTTATTTGTTTAAGTTTTAATAGCTAAGTTATTTTGATTTTTTATTCATAAATATTTTATAAAAATATATTTCTTCTAAAGAAAACTGGTTTCTAAAATTAATTTATCTATTCCTTTAAATATTTTGAAATTTTAATTGGTAGTCATGTTACAACTTATTATAATTTATTTTAATTAAATTAAATTATTTAAATTTTACAAACAACGAGTAATCTTTGACCAAATCTTTTTTTGTATCATGAGCATATTCTCCCATGATATGAACAAATGGGGGATTATAGGGTATTTTACCAGATTTTTTTAAATATTTTTTTTTTAATTCGACACTCACTTTCTTTGTTTTTCCTCACACTCCATAATTGTATCCTATCATTATACATTATTTACTATTTTATTTAATTTTAGTTTTGATTTAATTATAATTTTAGTTTATATATAGTTCTTGCATACTTAAGAACATGCTTGATTATTTGTTAACACTTTAATTACCTTTTGAATGGTTTTACACCCTTTTTAACATTTTATTTTTCAATCCTTGTTTTACACTCCTCTTAGCATATTTAATATTGCATTAATTTTTACTTTCTAAATTATTTTTAAAAAAATCAAATTAATATTATTTGTGCGTAATTTTTTATGGTTTTGATGTATTAATATTAAAATTAAAATATAAGATATAAAAAGTATTATTTTAATATATTTGTAATTAAAAATTATTTTCGAAAAGAATAAATCACCACATTATAAATCAAACACTTAATCTCTTGACATTTAATATCAAAAAATCATCTAAACCCAAGTAAAAGCTTTTTAGACTTAAAACTTGTATAGATTTATATTACCTTGTGCTTAATTTTTATCAAATAAATAAAAATTGTGATATTCGAACTTGTGGCCACTTGAATATTAATATTCTGATACCATATTAAAGAATTATCTCAATTCAATAACTTAAACTGTTAAATAAAATCTCAATATATAGTTTATATTACCACATTCAACCCCAAATTAAGCAAATGCAAATACATCATAATTCGCAATACTCAAAAGACGAATCCTAACTCAGTTAAACAAAAACTAATTCCATATTTTTCAGGAGGCTCCCCTTGGCTGTTCCCGGTGCCGCACCTACCATTAATTCTATTCTTCAATCTATGGCCGCCATTAAGTTTGTACATATATTCTTTTATCTCCTTAGCTAAATTATGGCCACCAAATACCTATGAACCTGATTTTCTTTTTCTTCCCCTTCATCACCTAATTCTTTGAATTGGTTTAAAAGTTAATAGCAGCTTCCCTTTCACGTTTCCCTTGCTTGCCCTTTTGGTTTCTTTGCTGTTAGAGAGTGTAGAACGTATGCTAATATCTCTTGCAACCCTCTCAATATAAGGGCAACCTTTCTTCATTTATGAAAATATCCCTTCACAAACAATGAGCCATAGGAAGGTTTACTCACAAGGTAGCATACCCTTTTCATGGGAAGACTCGCCTGGAGTCTCCAAGGTCATCCACAAAGAATACACAATAGATATAGGGCTAAATGCCGTTAACATATCATCCCCTACATCCCCTATTTTGTTTCCTCGTGACTCCGATACCTCCTACAAGGTCTTAGGCAGTCATGGCATAAAAATTCCTCTCCCTCCATGCGTGAGCGCGAAGATAGAGCCTCCACGAAGAAGCAAATCAGTGAAAGGGTTTAGATGGTGGCAAGAAGACCCTTTCCTTGCAGCTTACAAGGAATGCACAAAGAATGGGAGAAATGGCAAGTTGTCAAGTGAAAGCAAGAAAAATGTCAGGTCTAAACTAAGGAAGAGCAGACTTATCTTTTCGTGCAAGGATTCATGTGATGTTCAGGATGATAATCTGGTTATGCTAGCTAATCTTCCTGCTATCCCTAGAGATAGAGTTCGAGGAAGATGAAATATATTTGGATTGGACTAGGATTAGTTTCTCTAGTCAAATTAAATTCTTAAACTAATATATGAAACTATATTCTGTCTGCATTCTTACTTAAAAGAGATTTAAACCCATTGCATGTGTGATCCATCGATGTTGTTGATAATATTCTACTCTTAAGTAACACTACTAGAAAATCAGACAAAGCTTTCTCAGCATTTAAAGAAAATTCTGTTGATATTACAAATTGCCGACGGAATATCGTCATCATAAACTCGCTCATCATGGTTTTTATTTTATCAATAATTTTATCAATAATTTCTAATACTAATAGAATCATTAACGAAATATTCCATCAAAGAAACCATTAAAATATAATCAAATCAATAATGTGAGTGTGAAGTATATATATCTTGTACATCACATCGGAGGTGCCGGAGAATTTCATTGTTGGTAGTTAGTAGTTTATACTAGAAAAATTGCACTGGTTTATTGATGATTTTGATTCTCTGTTTCTCTGTTTTTTTTTTTTCTCTTTAAAAAATTCGCCAAGTGACCTGAAAATTACCAGTAACTTTATATAGCTAATCTCTTTTAAAGATTTCTCTATTATGTAAGCCAACCTGCTAGCCGGACCCAAGATATGACCCAATCACAAATAATCACAGCTTGTGGATCCAAATAAATAAGTGGGCCGAGGTGATCAAAAGCCCAACAACTAAGGATGGTAATGTAATTTCAAGCCCTCCATGATTGCTCTGTATATATAACGCTGTAGAGTTAGGGTTTGAAAGGCATGGAGGAGCGGCAGCCACCTCTAGAGTCTGAACTCTTTTAAAATCCAGGCGTCCTGCTCTTCATTTATTTGTGCTCCTTAACTTATATTTTTTAATCTCTTTCCCTTTAGTTTCTGCTGCCTCGAGAATGATTGCTCATTTTTGTGTCTGATAAAACTTTGAGGCTGTGATGACTGATTACGTTTCTCGATCCTGAATATCATCATGTTAGCTCTTATACGGACCAAAGTGAGAGCTAGTTTTTCATTTGTTGACAGCATTTGTGCGTGTCTGAGCCTTTCTTCTGTTGATTTCAATTTATTTTTTCTATATTTTTATCGGTTTTGGATTTTGAAATTGTGAAGGCTGTTTGGTTTTGGGTTGCAATGATAATAAGATCAATTCCTCGTACTGAATAATGCTCAATTGGGCATGACAGACTCCTTGCACCCATAGAATCTGAGCTCCCATTTCCGTTCCTTCAAAATCAAAAAATTGTTCTTTGTGTTGTTTTTGTTTTGGATCATGTACAGTATGGAGTTAGTGTTTGTGATTATGTTAATTGTTTTTTAAATGTTTTTTATTTAAAAATATATGAATATAATATTTTTATTTATTTTAATTTATTTTTAACATAGTATATTAAAATAATTTAAAAATATTAAAAATTAATTTTAAAAAAACTCAATCATAGTTTTAAAATCAGACAAAAAAATCTAAAATCAGACATTAAAATCAGGCAATATGTAGAGTCTACCCATTGCAAGGGCAAGGTAGGTTATGGGCATGGAGAGTGACTCTAAAAACAATTTTTAAAAATTAAAAAGATGTTTTTTATGAAATTTTATTTTAAAAAAAAAAATTAATGGGCCGATTGTTGGTTTTGATGTTAAGCTTGGATTGATTAGTTCCTTGATTCAACATGGTTTTTTATTGGAACTTATTTTCCTAGGAATTTGACTATGAGTTTCAATCTTTCTTTTCCCTTGTTAAAATTTAAAAAATAATAATAATTTTTTTAGTTATTTTGCATCGATTTAATGTGTTAATAAAAAAGATAAAAATAAAAAATATTATTTTAATATTTTTATAAACAAATTATTTTAAAAAACAACTACTATTATATTTTTAAACACCTGACTTATCTAGAGTTCTTGTAATATACAACATCGACGGGTAAGGATTGGTAGCTAATCTTATTAGTAGTATTGGTTGCTGACTTGTGAAGCGTGTTTAAAACCCTGAGAGGGTCCTCTGGGTGGAAGCCCTGGAAATGGGTGGACTAGAAGGCGGGTTAGTGTGCTGCACTACTTTGAAAAACGTGTTTTGAGGTCATGCGTGGTCATCAAGAACAAATATGTAAGGATAGTAAGGTCTAAAATGAACAGTATCCAATAGGTTAAGCCGGATTATGAAAATTCTTGAACTTTATATTTTAAAATAAAAAATAATAACTCTATAAAAAATAAACAATTGAAACATTTCACAGCTATAGAGATAAATTTAATAGTCATGTCATGAGATATGTAAATTAAGAACAACAATCTTTAATAGTAATTAATGTATTCTTATATCATTTTAGTTTTTCTATTGGAAAATACTA
>Ga0307510_10004465_pt1 | contig 16455 bp, 16 predicted proteins | sample 12_EM_MG_FD_207224 | JGI IMG/M metagenome (GOLD analysis project Ga0307510, IMG submission 207224) | Populus trichocarpa ectomycorrhiza microbial communities from riparian zone in the Pacific Northwest, United States - 12_EM | ecosystem: Host-associated > Plants > Roots > Unclassified | place...
GCCGAGGTTCACCAGGCGGCCCTCGGAGAGCAGGATGATCTTCTTGCCGTCCGGGAATTCGATGTGGTGGACCTGGTCCTTGATCTTGTCCCACTTGAAGTTCTTCAGGCCGGAGACTTGGATCTCGCTATCGAAGTGGCCGATGTTGGCGACGATGGCGTTGTTCTTCATCGCCCGCATGTGGTCGACGGTGAGCACGTCCTTGTTGCCGGTGGCGGTGACGAAGATGTCGGCCTTGCCGGCCACGTCCTCCATGGTCTGGACCTCATAGCCCTCCATGGCCGCCTGCAGGGCGCAGATCGGGTCGACCTCGGTGACGATGACGCGGGCGCCGCCGTTGCGCAGCGACGCCGCCGAGCCCTTGCCCACGTCGCCGTAGCCCAGGACCACCGCGACCTTGCCGGACAGCATGACGTCGGTGCCGCGGCGGATGGCGTCCACCAGGCTCTCGCGGCAGCCGTAGAGGTTGTCGAACTTGGACTTGGTGACGCTGTCGTTGACGTTGATGGCGGCGAACGGCAGCTCGCCGCGCTCATGCATCTGGTAGAGGCGATGGACGCCCGTGGTGGTCTCTTCCGACACGCCCTTGATGGCGTCGCGGATCGCCGAATAGAAGCCGGGCTTCTCCTTCAGGTAGCGCTTCATCACCGCATAGAGGGCTTCTTCCTCCTCGTTTTGCGGGTTCGAAAGGATGCTCGGGTCCTTCTCGGCCTTGGGGCCCAGCACGCAGAGCAGCGTCGCGTCGCCGCCGTCGTCGAGGATCATGTTCGGGTAGCCGCCGTCGGCCCACTCGAAGATCTTGTGGGCGTACTCCCAGTACTCCACCAGGTTCTCGCCCTTGATGGCGAACACTGGGGTGCCAGTGGCCGCGATGGCGGCGGCGGCATGGTCCTGGGTCGAGAAGATGTTGCACGAGGCCCAGCGGACGTCGGCGCCCAGCGCCTGCAGGGTCTCGATCAGCACGGCGGTCTGGATGGTCATGTGCAGCGAGCCGGCGATCCGGGCGCCCTTCAGCGGCTTCTGTTTGCCGAACTCGGCGCGCGTGGCCATCAGGCCCGGCATCTCGGTCTCGGCGATGTCGATTTCCTTGCGGCCGAAATCGGCGAGCGAGATGTCTTTGACGACGTAGTCGGTCATTTTTAGCCTCGGAGGGGTCGGAAGGTTTGGCGGCTCTATAGCCGCGCCGGCCCAGAGGCGCAACAATCGCATAAAGAATTCTTTATACGTCGCTCAGGCGAACGGGGCGTCCGTTCCGGCCAGACGATCGAAGGCCTTGGCGGCCTCGGCCGCCAGCTTCGGCTTGCCCGCGACGCGCAGGCCCACCAACTCGCCCGCGGCGAAGGCGGCGTCGGTCTCCAGCGGCAGGGCGGTGAGCAGCGGCCCCGCGACCGCCAGGTCGTTGAGCGCGCCCAGCACCTCCTGCAGGCCCTTCACCCGCCCGATGAACCGGCCCATGGCTTTCTGCGGATAGAGGCCGGCGAAGGCCTCGGCCGCATAGCGCAGCTTCTTGGCCTCGATGCGCAGGTGGTGGCGGGCGGTGTCGTCGGCGCGTTTCAGATGCCGGCCGCGCTTCAGGACCTTGTGAAACTGCTTCTTCAGGGCCTGGCCGGCGAGGGCCTTCGCCGGCTGCGGGCGCGCAGCGTCGATCCAGTCGCCGGTCTCGACCCAGGCGGTCGCGTCGATCATCAGGCCGCGGAAGCGCGCGCTCGCCGCGGTCTCGGCGGCTTCGGCCCAGGCTTTCTTGCGCGCGGTCGCCAGCGCCTCGGTGAGGGCGTCGAGACCGGGCGGCGGCGCGGGCAGGTCCCTGGTCTGGGCCGCGGCGCCGTCGGCGAAGACGTCGAGGTTGCGCGCGTCGTTGAAGCGGCCGGCGAACCATTTGAGGTCGGCCTTCACCGCGGCCAGCTGGTGGTCGGCGACCACCGGCTTGAAGGTGGAAAGCGCGCTGCGCAGGCGGCGGACCGCGACGCGCAGCTGATGCACCGCCTCCGCCGCCGGCTGGGCCCGCAGCACCGCGGCGTTGGCGGCGATCTGGCCCAGCGCATTGCGCGCCACGGTCTGGAAGGCCTGCGCGGCCGTGGCGTGGCGCGGCAGGCTCACCCGCTCGCTGCGCCTGGCCTGCAGCGGCGCGCCGGCCACCAGCGCCTGGCCGCGCGCCGCCTTGCCGTCGAAGGAGATATAGAGGGGCGCCGCCCTGGAAAGCTCGCGCGCGAGGGCGAAGAGGGCCGCCGGCGGGCCCGCCTTCAGCTCCAGCTCGACCTCGCAGATCGGCGAATGCCGCGTGCCGCCGATCACCTCGCCCTGGTCCAGGGCCAGCTCGATCTCGGCGCCTTCGTAGCGGAATGTCCGCTGGCGGCGGGTGACCCGGACGTTGAAGGCGGGGTCGAGCCGGTCGCCCTCGGGCAGGAAGTCCTTGAGCGGGCCGAGGTCGCGATCCGGTTCGTCGCCGACGATCGGCGCCTCATGCTCTTCGCGGGAGAGGCCCTCGCCGCGTTTCAGGGTCTGGACCCGGCGGCCCTTGCTCTCGCGGACCCTGAGCGACACGCCGGCCTTCTGCAGGGCGAGGTCGGGGGTGTCGAAATAGACGCTGATCAGCTCGTGGCTCTCGTCGTCGCCGGCCGGGGCGGAAGCCAGCACGGCGGCGAGATCGGCCGGCGCGCAGAGGAATTTCAGCTCGACTTCGCGATCCGGGCTCATGCGGGGCTCTCCGTCGTCCAGACCCCATAGCACTGCATCGGCCGATGTCGGAGTCGGCCTAGCTAATCCGCCCCAGCAGCCCTATCTCAAACGCCTCCAGGGGATCTTTCGTGCCGCCGATCATTTCCGTAGCCGGTCTGTCGAAAACCTATGCCGGCGGATTCCAGGCGTTGAAGAACGTCGACCTGGCCATCGAGAAGGGCGAGATCTTCGCGCTGCTGGGCCCCAACGGCGCGGGCAAGACCACGCTGATCGGGATCGTCTGCGGGATCGTCAACCCGACGTCGGGCACGGTGCTGGCGGACGGCCACGACATCATCCGGGATTTCCGCGCGGCGCGGGCCAAGATCGGCCTGGTGCCCCAGGAACTTTCCACCGACGCGTTCGAGACGGTCTGGACCACCGTCAATTTCAGCCGCGGCCTGTTCGGCAAGCCCAGGAACCATGCCTACGTCGAGAAGGTGCTGAGAGACCTCAGCCTCTGGGACAAGAAAGACGCCAAGATCATGACGCTGTCGGGCGGCATGAAGCGCCGCGTGATGATCGCCAAGGCGCTTTCCCATGAGCCGCAGATCCTGTTCCTCGACGAGCCCACCGCCGGCGTCGACGTCGAACTGCGGCGCGACATGTGGGAAATGGTGCGCGGCCTGCGCGACAAGGGCGTCACCATCATCCTGACCACCCACTACATCGAGGAGGCCGAGGAGATGGCCGACCGGATCGGGGTGATCTCCAAGGGCGAGCTTATCCTGGTGGAGGAAAAGGCCGCCCTGATGCGCAAGCTCGGCAAGAAGCAGCTGACGCTGCACCTGCAGGAGCCGCTGAAGGCGGCGCCCAGCGACCTGCCGCAATACGACCTCGCCCTCGCCAACGACGGCGCCGACCTCGTCTATTCCTTCGACGCCCAGGCCGAGAACACCGGTATCGCCGAGCTGCTGCGCGAGCTTTCCAAGCGCGGCGTCGACTTCAAGGACCTGCAGACCGAGCAGAGTTCCCTTGAAGAGATCTTCGTCAGCCTGGTGAGGGCGCGCGCATGAGCACGCCGGCCCTCAATGTCTACGCCATCAAGGCCATCTACCGCTTCGAGATGGCGCGCACCTTCCGCACCGTCGTGCAATCGATCGCAGCCCCGGTGATCACCACCTCGCTCTATTTCATCGTCTTCGGCGCGGCGATCGGCGGGCGGATGGCGAGCATCGACGGCGTCACCTACGGCGCCTTCATCGTGCCCGGCCTGATCATGCTGTCGATCCTCACTGAAAGCATCTCCAACGGCTCGTTCGGCATCTACATGCCCAAGTGGTCGGGGACGATCTACGAGATGCTGTCCGCGCCGGTCTCCGCCTTCGAGATCCTGCTGGGCTATGTGGGCGCGGCGGCGTCGAAGTCGGTGATGCTGGGGCTGATCATCCTGGTGACGGCCCGGCTTTTCGTGCCCTTCCACATCGAGCACCCGCTCTGGGCCGCGGCCTTCCTGGTGCTGACCTCGATCACCTTCAGCCTCTTCGGCTTCATCCTCGGCGTCTGGGCCGACGGGTTCGAGAAGCTCTCGATCGTGCCGCTGATGGTGGTGACGCCGCTGACGTTCCTAGGGGGCAGCTTCTACTCGATCAGCATGCTGCCGCCCTTCTGGGGCAAGGTCGCGCTGTTCAACCCGGTGGTCTATCTGGTGAGCGGCTTCCGCTGGAGCTTCTACGGCGTCTCCGACGTGGGCGTGGGCTTGAGCCTCGGGATGACGCTGGTCTTCATGCTGATCTGCCTGACCGCGGTCTGGTGGATTTTCCGGACGGGTTGGCGGCTGAAGACATAGCGAGGCTTCCGTCCCCTCGGGGGAGGGCAAGACCGCCTACTCGTCTTCGTCGAAGCGGTTGGTGACGAGTTCGACCAGGGCGTCCAGCGCCTGTTCGGCTTCCGCGCCTTCGGCTTCGATGTCGATGCTGCAGCCCGGCCCCGCCGCCAGCATCATCAGGCCCATGATCGAGCGGGCGTCGACGGTGTGGCCGTCCTTGGAGACCCGGACCTCGGCGTCGAAGGTGGAGGCGGCCTTGACGAACTTGGCCGAGGCCCGGGCGTGCAGGCCGCGCTTGTTGACGATCTCGACGGTGCGGGTCGCGCCCTCGCTCACGCCCGGGCGCTCATTTCTCGCCGGCCAGGACGTAGGAGGCGACGGAGATGTATTTGCGGCCGGCCTCCTGGGCGCAGGCCACCGCGTCCTCCAGGCTCTGGCGGCTGCGCACGCTGGCGAGCTTGATCAGCATCGGCAGGTTCAGGCCGGCGATCACCTCGGCCTTGGTCTGTTCCATCACCGAGATGGCGAGGTTGGAGGGGGTGCCGCCGAACATGTCGGTCAGCAGGATGACGCCGGAACCCACGTCGACGCGGCCACAGGCGTCGAGGATGTCCTTGCGCCGGCGCTCCATGTCGTCTTCCGGGCCGATGCAGATGGCCTCGACCGCAGCCTGCGGCCCCACCACATGTTCCATCGCGAACACGAACTCTTCCGCCAGCCGCCCGTGCGTCACGATCACGAGGCCGATCATGCCAACTCTTCCAAGGGTATCCCCACCCACGCGGTGAAGGAGAGAGGACCGCGAGCCGTGCTAAATACGCCTCTTGTGGCCCTCGTCAAAGAGGTCCAGCGCGCGACCTAGCTTCGCAGGCGCCGATGGGGCGCGCAGGTCCAGCTCGATGAGCCGGACGGAAATCCCGAGTATCTCGACCCATTGCACGTCAGGGATGCGTTCCGGGGCGCCGGCGCGGGCGACGAGGACGATCTCGGCCATGGCGAGGGCCGGCGCGGCCACCACGTCCAGGCCGCGCACCTCCAAGGCGCCCGCGAGCGGGTCCGGCGCGCGACCGTAGAGCCGGCCGCCGGATCGCCACAGCACCACCCGGTCGTCGGCGACAAGCCGGAAGCCCTCGGAGAGCGCCCTGAGCGCCAGGTCGCTCTTGCCCGCGCCGGACGCGCCTTCGATCAAGGCGCCGCGCCAGTATCCACCGCTTCGCCGGGCGATCAGTCCGGCATGGACGAGGTCCGTCGCGGTCAAGGCCTGGCTTCCGGCAGCACCAGCAGGAAGACCGCGCCGATCACCAGGCCCTCCCCGGTGACGCGGTTGCGGGCCTGCAGCGAGCCGCCGTGGGCCTCGGCGATCTGGCGGGCGATGGAGAGGCCGAGACCGGAGTTGCCGCCGAACGCCGCGCCCTTGGGCCGCGAGGTGTAGAACCGCTCGAACACGGTCTCGAGGTTTTCCGGCGGGATGCCCGGGCCGGCGTCGGACACCGTGGCCAGCACCCGGCCGGCGGCCCGTTGCACCGCCACCACCACCTCGCCGCCCGGCGGGCTGAAGGAGCGGGCGTTGTCGATCAGGTTGCGGAACACCTGGCCCAGCGGCCCTTCGCGGCCGGAGACGGCGATCGGCTCCATCGCCCCGGACGGGTGGAAGCGCACCGTGACGTCGCCGGGCTTCGCGGTAGCCTGGTAGAGCGCCACGATGTCGCCGATCAGCCGCTCCAGGTCGATGCGCCTGGGGTGGTCCCTGGAAAGCTCGGCGTCCAGCCGCGAGGCGTTCGAGATGTCGGTGACCAGCCGGTCCAGCCGCTTCACGTCGTTCTTGAGGATGCCCAGCAGGCGCTCGCGGGCGGCCGGGTCTGTGACGAGGTCGAGGGTCTCCACCGCCGAGCGGAGCGAGGTCAGCGGGTTCTTGATCTCGTGGGCCACGTCGGCGGCGAAGCTCTCGATGGCGTCCATCCGCTCGGAGAGCGAGGCGGTCATGGCCTCCAAGGATCGGGTGAGGTCGCCGAGCTCGTCCTCCCGCTTGGCGAGGTCCGGCAGCGAGATGGCCCGCGCGCCGGCCAGCCGCACCCGGTCGGCGGCGCGGGCCAGCCTGAGCACCGGCTGGGCGATCAGGTGGGTGAGCAGCAGCGACGAGGAGAGCGTCACGCCCACGGCGATCAGGATGAAGGGGATCAGCGCCTTGCGCTCCCGCGCCACGATGGCGTCGACGTCGTTGGCCTCCAGGGTGAGCACCCCCAGCACCGCCTGCACGTGCTGGATCGGGATCGAGACCGACACCACGCGTTCGTTGTCGTCGCCGCGGCGGGTCTGGGCCCGGTGGGCGCCCTTCAGCGCATGCGCCACCTCCGCGGCGAGGCCCGGGTCCGGCCGCTGGACCCGGCGCTCCGGCGCCGCGCGGATATTGAGGTCGAGCTTCAGGCCGCCCTCGCCCGCCCGCGCCCTGGCCGGCGGCAGCACCTTCCACTCGACGCGGTCGGTGACCCAGTCCGAGTCGGCCACCACCCGGCCCCGGGCGTCGAACAGGCGCGCCCGCTGGGTCTTGGGATTGGCCAGCATCTGCAGGATTTCGCCCGCGTAGATCGGGTCCATCATCGGCTGCGGTTCGCCCACCGTGGCGGCGCGGTCGATGATGGTGGCCATCAGCTCGCCCTGGGTGGTCAGGCTGTCGATGCGCGCCTCCACCAGGCCCTGGCGCAGTTCGTTCAGCACCAGGGCCCCGGCGACCAGGATCGCCAGCCCCAGCACATTCAGCGCAACGATCAGCCGGCCGAGCCTGGATCCCGGCAGCCAGTTCCGGCGCGAAGGCCTCCTGTCACGGGGACGAGGGCCCGGCTCAGGTTTCGCGGTATCTGTATCCGACGCCATAGAGGGTTTCGATCGCGTCGAACTCGGGGTCCACATCGCGGAACTTCTTGCGCATGCGCTTGATGTGGCTGTCGATCGTGCGGTCGTCGACATAGACCTGATCGTCGTAGGCGGCGTCCATCAGGTTGTCGCGGCTCTTCACGAAACCGGGCCGCTGGGCCAGGGACTGCAGCAGCAGGAATTCCGTCACCGTCAACTTCACGGGCTTGCCTTCCCACAGGCAGTCGTGGCGGGCCGGGTCGAGGGTCAGCTTGCCGCGCTTGATGGCGCGGGCGGCGTCGACGCCGGCCGGGGTCTGCGGCTCCTCGCCCTCGACGCCGGCGCGCCGCAGCACCGCCTTCACCCGCTCGATGAGCAGGCGCTGGCTGAAGGGTTTGTGCATGTAGTCGTCGGCGCCCAGGTTGAACCCCAGGATCTCGTCGATCTCCTCATCCTTGGAGGTGAGGATGATCACCGGAAGGTCGCTGGTCCGCCGGATGCGGCGCAGCACCTCCATCCCGTCCATGCGCGGCATCTTCACGTCGAGGATGGCGAGGTCGGGCGGGTCGTTTTCCAGCGCGGCGAGGCCTGCGGCGCCGTCGTAATAGGCCTTTACGGTGTGGCCGTGGCTTTCCAGCGCGAGGCTGACCGACGTCACGATGTTCTCGTCGTCGTCCACCAGGGTGATTTTGGCCATCTTGGGTTCTATGTCTCCTTGGAGAGGTAGCGAAGCTAGTCTCCCGGCACGATGGCCTCAATGGGGCGCTTCGCAGGCCATACGGTAACGCCTGTTAGACCATTCGGCTGCGTGGATAACCATGGTCACCGGACCTTAAAGCTTCCGGGGATAGGCTATCGGGCTGAGAGGGGACCCTGAATGGCCGGCGGACGCGTGCACTTCGAGCTGTTTGTTCGGAAATATCCGAACTCCGACTGGAAGCTCGACATGGCCTCGGAAATCCGCGCCACGATCATGGACACCGCCAAGGAACTGGTGGGATGCGGCTCGGTGGTGGCCGCGCGGGTGTCCAAGGAAACCCTCGATGAGGAGACCGGCGAGTTCGCGTCGGTCAACATCCTGACGCTGGGCGTCCCGGAGAAGCGCTCAAAGCCCAGGGTTCCGGAGAGCACCGAGCCCCTGTGCGTGGCGCCGCAGGACCTCTACACCGTCCACGCCCGCGAGCGGATCGGCCGTCTCCTGGAAGAGTGGCTGGAGCGCCGCGGCGCCACCCCGTTCGAACTGCTGCACCGCCCGGACCTGGTCGAGCAACTGGAAGCGAGCGGCGTCGAGATCACCCACGCCCTGCAGAAGGTCTCCGTGCCCGAGGCCCACGCCCGGGGCACCACGGTCGCGGCGATGACCGCCACCTTCAAGAGCCTGGCCGACCGCTCCATCGAGCGCCTGATGCGCGATCGCGCGCGCCGGGTGCTGCCGCATGTCACCGTGGAGACCTTCGCCAAGGTCGCCGCCCATTCGGCCAAGGATCCCGAGGGCGGCTATCTCCTGGGCTGCGGCGTCGCCGGGCGCCTGGCGGACGCGCAGAGCTGGAGCGAGAAGGTGGCGTTGCTCCTCGACCTCGCCGACGCCGCGCCGCCGCCCGGCGCCGCGCGGGCGCTGGCGCTCTCGGTGCTGAACCAGTCGCTGGCCGAGATCGTGGGCTCGAAGAAGGGCCTGGACGACATCCTGGGCGGCGGCCTGGACCTGGGCGCAAGCCTGGCGGCCATGACCCGCCTCTGCGCCGCCGAGGTGATCGACAAGCTGGTGGAGATCGAGGCCTCGGTCGCCAAGGTGATGCCGGAGCTGTCGCCGCGCGCGAAGCGGCTCGCCGGCTGGCTGGGGACCAACGACTTCACCGACGTGCGCGCTTCCATCGGCATGCGGGTGCTGCGCGAGCTGAACGGGCCGCGGCGCCTGCGGCCCTCCGACGCGGTCGGGGAGATCGACGTGTTGCGGGGCCTCGCTATGGCGCTGACCGCGGCGGCCGGCAAGCTGCTCCCCATCGACGACGTGCAGGCCGCCTTCTCGGCGCGATCGCGCATGCTGGTGACGCGGGATTTCGTCGAGGTCTATCTCGGCAAGGACCGCCCGGCGCACGACGAGGCCCAGGCGCTGGTCTGGCTCACCGAGAACATCATCGGCGGCGGCAACAAGCGCGAGGCCGGCCGCTGGCTGAACACCCTGATCTCCGGGCTGAAGTTCGAGCGTGAATACCGCCAGTCGACGGCCCCCATCGCCACGCGCCTGCTGGCGCTCACCCGCATGCAGCGCTCGGTCAGCCGCTGCGGCCTGGTGGAAGAGGATTTCGGCCCGATCCAAGCCAAGCTCGGCGAGTTGGGCGGGCTGATCGAGGTCGACGCGCGGCTGATCGCCCAAACGCTCGGCGCCGCCGCGCCGGCGCTGCAAAGGCTGACCGCGCTCTTGAAGATGGCCTGCGGCGAGACCGCGCCGCTCGGCCCCGTGGCCGACCGCGCCCGGATCGAGGCGCTGAAACTGGCGCGCCACGAGTCCGTCCGATCGGAGCTCTCGAGCGACCCCGAGCAGGTGGACGCCATCCGCGACCTCCTGCAGCACGCCGCGCTGGCGGCGTAAGAATCACCCGCGCCCGCTGGACTTCTCTGCGAACGGGTGGCTGAGCTGTTCGGACGCAGATCGAGGCGAAGAAGCTGATCCTGACGCGGGGCACGCTGATGGACGCGACTTTGGTGGCGGCGGGCTGGGGCGCCAGTGGACGGAGGCTTCAGCCAGGCCAAGGGCTTCCGCGGTCTCGCACCCGCCCGATGTCACACCCTGGCCCGCAACCAGGGCGCAGAGGAATCATGAAGAGGCCGGACGGGCGCTGCGCCTAGTAATACCGATACTCGTAGTGGCACTTCTTGTGCTTGGCGATCTCGTGACCGGCCAAGGCGCCCGCGCCGGCGCCGATCAGGGTGCCGCCGGTCTTGCCGCCGCCGCTGGAAACGGCGTTGCCGAGCAGGCCGCCGGCGACCGCGCCGATGACCGTGCCGCGGGTGTTATGGGCGCTCGAGGTGGAGTGGCAGACCTGGACCCTATGACGGGTCTTGGCGTCGGCGGCCATCGGGGCGGCGGCCACGGCAAGGGCCGAGCACACCAGGGTCGCAGTGGTGAGGAACTTGTTGCGCACGAGATGTCTCCTTCGGTGCAGTGGACACGCAGGGTCTCTAAACCCCGTTGCACGCTCAAGGTTGCATAGCCGACATAGACGCAACATGAACGGGGCGGGCGGAACCGAAGCGCGGGCGACGGCTTTTCTGCGAGGTCCGCCGGCCTGCCCGCCGGCGTCTGGAGAAAACGCCCATGTCCATTCTCGCCTGGATCGTCCTAGGGCTGATCGCCGGCTTCATTGCCTCAAAGCTCGTGAACCGCAGCGGCGGCAGCCTGGTCCTCGACCTCCTGCTCGGCGTCGTCGGCGCCTTCGTCGGCGGCTTCCTGTTCACCCGCTTCGGGTCGGCCGGGGTCACCGGCCTCAACCTCTATTCGATCCTCGTCGCCACCATCGGCGCCGTGGTCGTGCTGTTCATCTATCACGCGCTTTCGGGCCGCCGCGGCATCTAGCCCCAGCGTCTCAAGGCCGAAACGGCGAAGCCCCGCTCCTGCGAGCGGGGCTTTTTGTTGCAAGCTATCGCGCGAAGGCCGCCTTACCGGTTTTCGGCGGCCGGGCCGCGGTCCAGTCGATGGGCGCGATGCGGGGGATCAGCAGGGTCCAGCTGGCGACGCCGGTGAGGGCCACCAGGCCAGCGGCCGCGAAGGCCCAGGTGAACTCGCCCGTGCGGTCGACCACCATGCCGGTGACCAGCGGGGCGACGATGCCCGCGGCATTGCCGACGCAGTTCTGGAAGCCGACCCATTTGCCGCCGGCCCGCGGTCCCGCCAGCGTCTGGCCGATGGCGTAGAGGTTGGGGCTGTTCATCCCGAAGGCCAGGCCCGCCGCGAAGAGGCCGGCGACGGCGACGCGGGCGTCGCCCAGCGCGCAGGCCGCCATGGCGGCGGCGGAGAGCAGGTGGCTGCCGACGATGAAGGTCTTGCGGACGAGGTTCGCCGAGCCGCCCGCGGTCATCCAGCGGTCGGTGAGCCAGCCGGTCGCGAGCGAGCTCGCGGCATAGAGGAGGTAGATCAGACCGCCCAGCTCGGCCATCTGCGAGACGCTGAAGCCGCGGGTCTTGACCAGGTAGATCGGTAGCCAGGAGATCACGAAATAGAGGATGTAGTTGCTGGCGAAATGGCCAAGGCCGGCGCCCCACGCCTCGCGCCGGGCGAGGATCGCGCGGAAGGGCGGGGCTGTGTCCGGCTTGGGCGCATCGTCGTGGCGGGAGAGGTGGCGAGTGGCGACCAGCCAGGGCCAGAGCCAGACCAGCGACCCCAGGCCGAAGATCAGGAAGACCGGACGCCAGCCCACGTGGGCCATCAAGAGGCCGCCGGTGAAGGTGCCGAAGGCCGGGCCCAGCGACAGGCCCACGGCGATCAGGGCGTTGGCGAAACCCAGCCGGTGCGCCGGCAGGTGCTGGGCGATGATCTTGGAGCTGCAGGGAAAGGCGACGCTCTCGCCCAGGCCCAGCAGCAGGCGCAGCACCGCCAGCATGGCGAAGCCGGTGGCGAGGCCGGTGAGCGCGGTGGCCGCGGCCCAGAGCGCCAGGCCGATCGCCAGGGTGCGGTAGGGATTGATCTTCTCGGCCAGCCAGCCGGCCAGGATCTGGGCGGGAGTGTAGGTCCAGAAGAACAGCGAGACGAGGAGACCGAAGCGGGTGGCGCTGAGCCCCAGCTCGTCCTTGATCAGCGGCCCGGCCGTCGCAAGGTTGCCGCGGTCGACGTAATTGATGAAGACCGAGAGCGCGAGGAGGACGATGACGCCGGTCCCCAGGGTGGGCGCGCCCGATGCCGTCTTAGCCATCACGTTCCCCGAACGGCCCGCCGATCGCAGGGCTTGCCGGAGTGAACGACGAATCCATAGCGCTTGTCATCCCGGAGGCCGCGCACCCGTGAACCGGGTCCCGGATCTCCAGCCCGCTGGCGCAGCCTCCATCCGGGATGGCTAAGCGCTCCTCAAGGTGCGCTCCACGCGTCGGTCGGGGATGAACCAGGCTGCGGCGACCATGACATAGAGGCCCAGCGACACCAGCGGCTGGACGAAGGCCATGCCGATGGCCGCGGCGTAGATCGCCAGCGAGAGCTTGCCCTTGACGTCTCGGCCCATGGCCTTGGCGAGCGGCGAGTCCGGTCCCTCGTGGCGGATCATCAGGGTCATCAGCAGGGTGTAGGCCATGGCGGCCATGATCAGCACGCCGCCGTAGAGCGCCACCGGCGCGGCGGCGAGGTGGTTCTCGCCCATCCAGGCGGTCACGAACGGCACCAGCGACAGCCAGAACAGCAGGTGCAGGTTGGCCCACAGGATCGGCCCGCTCACCGTCTCCACCAGCTGCAGCATGTGGTGGTGGTTGTTCCAGTAGATGCCCACGTAGATGAAGCTCAGCACATAGGAGAGGAACACCGGCAGCAGAGGGCGCAGTTCGGCGAGGCCGATCCCGTGCGGGACCTTCAGCTCCAGCACCATGATGGTGATGATGATCGCCACCACCCCGTCGCTGAAGGCTTCCAGGCGCCCTGTTCCCATCGGTCCGGCTCCGCAACGCGTCGGCGGCTAGCTTGCCCCCGACTCTCGCCCTTGGCGACCGCCGATCCGATTATTGGCATTGAGATCTATGCGGGCCGGCTGGCGGACCTGAACCGGTAGGGTAAGGTCGCCACCTGGCGCAGGAGAACGACCATGGCCGACGACCCGCCTGCGAACGAGACGCCGATCCAGAGGGCGCTGCGCCTGAAGAAGGCGGCCATCGCCGCAAAGCCGCAGCCGCCGCGCGGCGGCAAGTTCCAGCGCGAACAGGCCGCGGCCGCGCGCTCGTCCTCGAAGTCCAAGCCGTGGATGTCGCGCTAAAGGCGAAGGCTGTTCCCGAACGGTTGCACACCAGCTACTGTCAAGGTTGAGCTTCCTGGGGCGGGAGATCGATGGGAACGCGGGGACGCCCGGCGCGCGAGCGCCTGGGATCGGGGCTGGCACGTCAGATCGTCATCGGCATCGCCGTGGCCTGGGCCGTGGGCGCTGAGCCGGCGCTGGCCGCGGATCCGTTCGGCGCCCTGAGGGGCATGGCCGGCAGCTTGCCCACCGGCCTGCCGATGACCACGCCGAAGCCGCCGCAGCAGCAGACGGCCGGCCAGGCCGGTTCCGGCGACACCGGGGCCATGGCTATGCGCGCGCCCGCCGCCCAGGCGCCTCTGCACAAGCTGGGCACCGACGCGGTGGCGGTCGTGGACACCGCGACGCCTGGCGCGCCGGTCCAGGCCATGGACTACGTCTTCGCCAAACAGACCATCAGCCTGGGCCCCAAGGGCCGCGTAGCCCTGAGCTACCTGTCGGGCTGCCGGATGGAGACCATCCAGGGCGGAACGATCACCGTGGCGCTGGCCGGCAGCAAGGTGGCCGGCGGCAAGCTGACGGAGCGGGTGACGCCGGGCTGCCGGGCCGCCACACCGGTGGTGCTGGCCTCGGCCTCCGAAGCCGGGGCGACCGTCAACCGGGTCACGCCGTTCACCGGCCAGAACTGGGACGAGCGCGCGCTGAAGTCCCCCACGCCGGTCTTCAAGTGGGACAAGGCGGTCGGCGCCACGACGCTCCGCGTGAAGGACATGGACAAGGACGGCCAGCCGGTGCTTTGGCAGGGGCCCGTCAGCAAGGACTGGGTCGCCTATCCGCCCGCCGGCGCCAAGCTGGCGGCGGGCATGCCCTACAAGGCCGAGGCCCTGGCCGGCGACAAGGTGGTGGCCGCCGCCCTCTTCTCCTTCGACCCGGCGCTCGATGTGGCGGACAGCGTAGCCAATCGTGTCGTCCCGCTTTCCGCGCCTTAGGGACCTGCCCGGCCGGATCGGGCCGTGGCTGCAGCGGCGGCGGCGAAGGATCACCGCGGCGGTGGCGCTGGCGCTGCTGACCGGCTTCGTCGCGACGCTGCCCGCAGCCCGGACCTTCGACCTGCGCGGGCTCGATTTCCTGCTGCCGCTGCGCCACGAGGTCTTCGGGCCGCTGTTCCCGCCGGCGAAGTCGGACGTGGTGATCGTGGCGGTGGACGAGCAGACCTTCAACAGCCCGCCCTTCGCCGGCACCCCCAAGGTCGCCTGGACGCCCTACCTCGGCTACGTGATCGACGCGGTGGACGCCGCCGGTCCGAAGGCGATCGGGCTCGATGTGATCTTCCCCACGTCGCTCGACCGGCCCGAACTTCTGCTGGGCTATGACCGCCCGTTCCTGCTGGCGCTGCGCCGCGCGGCGGATGGGAACCGGATCGTGATGGGCCAGGCGCGGCTGTCGGGCCAAAGCCTTGCGCCCTACCCCGGCCAGATCATGGCGGCGCGCGGCCAGGATAACCTGCGCCTGCTCAACCTGATGATGGACGATGACGACGTGGTCCGGCGCTACTGGCGGGCGTTCGCCAACGCGGAAGGCGGCGAGACGCCCTCGTTCGGCGTCGAGCTCGCCAAGCGGGCGGGCGGGCGCATGCCGAAGCACGACTTCATCATCAACTTCAACACGGGCGCGGGCGACGTGCCGGTCTACAGCCTGGTCGACCTCTACGCCTGCGCCGACGCGGGCGACGAGGGCTACTTCCGCCGCGCCTTCGCCGGCAAGGTGGTGCTGTTCGGCGAGGCGCTGGACATGGGGGACAGGTTCCGCAGCTCCAAGCGGCTGGACTGGAAGGAGCAGGCCGACGCGCGCGCCGCGCCCGCCCGCTGCAAGATCGCCGCCGACCCCGGCCGGTTCTCGGCGTCGATGAACCGCCTCTCCATGCCCGGGGTGATGATCCACGCCGCGGCGATCAACACGCTCACCAAGTCGATCCCGCTGCACCAGATGGGGACGGGCGCCACCTTCGCCGTGATGGTCGCAGCGACGCTCGGCCTCGCCTGGGCGTTCTTCATCCTGGCCCCCGTCCCCGGCGCCGTGGCGGGGCTGCTGGCGATGGCAGCGGAGATCGTGGCCTCGGTCCTGGCCCTGCACGAACGGATCGTGGCGCCGACGCTCAGCCTGCTGGTGGCCATCGCGCTCACCTACACCCTGGTCTACGCCTACCGCTTCGTCATCGAGGACCGCGAGAAGCGCTGGGTGCAGCACGCCTTCCGCCACTATCTCGCGCCGTCGCTGGTCGACCAGCTGATGGAGAACCCCGACGCGCTGAAGCTCGGCGGCGAGCGGCGCTGGATGAGCGTGATGTTCACCGACATCGCCGGCTTCACCACCATCAGCGAAGGCCTGAAGGACACGCCCGAGAAGCTGGTCGAGCTGATGAACCGCTACCTGACCCTGATGTCCGAGGTGGTCGCGAGCCACGACGGCTATGTGGACAAGTTCATCGGCGACGCGGTGATGGCGGTCTGGGGCGCGCCGCTGGACGTGGAGGCCGCGGAGCGCAAGGCGGTGGACGCGGCGCTGGACTGCCAGGCGGCGCTGGCCGCGTTCAACCGCGACGTGGTCGTCGACTACCTGCCGTCCGGCAAGCTGGGCACCCGCATCGGCATCGCCACCGGCTTCGCGATCGCCGGCAACATGGGCTCGGCCCAGCGGCTCAACTACACGCTGACCGGGGACATGGTGAACCTGGCCGCCCGGCTGGAGGGCGCCAACAAGGAATACGGCACCTCGATCATGATCAGCGAACTCACCGCCAAGGCGGTGGGCGAGGCCTATGTCCTGCGCCGGCTCGACCGACTGATCGTCAAGGGCAAGACCGAACCGATCGTGGTCTTCGAGGTGCTGGGCCGCGCCGGCGAGGTGGCCGAGGACGCGCTGGCGCGGCGGGCGGAATTCGAACAGGCGCTCGAGCTGCACGACGACCGGGACTTCGCCGACGCCCGCGCGGTCTTCCTGACGCTGGCCTCGGAAGATCCGCCTTCGCGGGTGTATGCTGCCCGTTGTGAAGCTTACCTCGAAACGCCCCCCCCGCCGGACTGGCAGGGGGAGTTCGCCCTGAAGACCAAATGATGGGGGAGACCATGGGTGACCACATCGACCGCCGCGGCCTGATCGCCGGCGTCGCCGCCGGCGCGGCCCTGAGCGCGACGC
>Ga0307510_10004468_pt1 | contig 16452 bp, 13 predicted proteins | sample 12_EM_MG_FD_207224 | JGI IMG/M metagenome (GOLD analysis project Ga0307510, IMG submission 207224) | Populus trichocarpa ectomycorrhiza microbial communities from riparian zone in the Pacific Northwest, United States - 12_EM | ecosystem: Host-associated > Plants > Roots > Unclassified | place...
GGCACAGTGGTACATATCTCTGCCGGTTGCGCGGCCCTGGCCGGTGCGCTGGTGCTCAAACGCAGAAAAAGTCATATCGACCGCCAGGAGACGCATCCTGCGAACATACCGTATGTACTTATCGGTACGGGTCTGTTGTGGTTTGGCTGGTTTGGCTTCAACGCAGGATCTGCCTTTGGCGCCAATACCCTGGCTGTCTCCGCCTTTTCCACTACGAATACGGCAGCTGCCGCGGCTGGTCTGTCCTGGATGTTCTTCGACGTCCTGAGAGGCAAGAAACCTTCTGTAGTTGGTTTCTGTGTAGGTGCGGTAGTCGGTCTGGTTGCTATTACCCCGGCCGCGGGATATGTCGCTATTCCTCAAAGTATCTTTATCGGCGTACTGGCAGCCATCATTTCCAATATGGCCGTTCACTTCAAAGCCACTAAGACGGTACTGGATGATACGCTGGATGTGTTTCCCTGTCATGGTCTCGGTGGTATCGTAGGGATGCTGCTGACGGGCGTTTTTGCTACGACGACGGTGAACAAGGCTGGCGGCGCCGACGGTCTTATGTATGGCAACCCGTCTTTCTTCTTCATCCAGGTGAAGGCAATGCTCATCGCTGTCACTTACAGCTTTGTCGTTTCTTATGCCATCTTCAAATTCATCAACTTCATCGTTCCGCTGCGTGTTAGCCGCGAAGAGGAAGAAGAAGGTCTTGATGCAAGCCAGCACGACGAAAAATACACCCAGGGCACTTTGCTGGTCGCCACGCCAAAAGGGCTGGAAGAGCATGAAATAATGTAATTGTCTTTGAATACAGAACAAAAGGCCGGTCAAAAACCGGCCTTTTTTATTTTTCTCCATTTTCGAGAAGGCTTTGCCGGCGGCAATTTGTAAAATTGTCAAAAAACATGAACAATCAATGGAACGAGTTCCGGCTGCGGGTGAATATCCGCGTGCCTCTGGAAAAGGCATATGCTGCCTGGTCGACCCCGGCAGGTCTTGAGTCCTGGTTCCTGCGGAAGGCCATTCTGAAAGACGACCACTATGAGTGGTACTGGTTTGGATATTCCGAGGATGTGGTAGAGCGGGGTACTATTACAGCCGCCAATGGCGCCAATCATTTTGCCTTTACCTTTTCCCTGGGCTGCCAGGTCAGCATCAGCTTGTATACCGAGCACGAAGAGACCATTGTAGAACTGGTGGAAAGCGGGCTACCCGATGATGAGGCAGGAGTAAAGTATTATGTGGCTGATTCGAAGGGCTGGATCTTTTATCTCACTAATCTGAAGTCGGTGCTGGAAGGTGGGCTGGATCTGAGGAATCGAAAAGCGGAGTTGACGAATGTGATTACGGCTTAGAGGCAATATCCTTATGCGCATATGTCCCCCCATACCTGCCGGCCTTTGCGGTCCCTTATATCGAATATGGCTAAGGTAGGGGTTTCAGGTTGTTCAAAGCTTCGAATTAAGTTAACTGCTTTGCAACTAATTCCTGGACGATATCCAGCAAATTGAGAAACGGAAGATTGTCGAGGTCATATCCTGTTGCCGCCGCCAAATCTGGTAGCACATGTTCAAATTCCTCGAATTGTGTTTGCAAAGTTTTTTCACCCGGGATGGTCGTTCGACGGGAAGCGGTATTAATCCACGAGTGCACCCGCTTTAGGGCTGTGACAGGGTTGTTATTGTGTGCTTTTGTATCGATACCACTGAGATCGGATATGTATTGCTGATAAGTAAATTTTTCGCGCTCCAGTATTAAAGCATTCTTACGTTTCTGAGGACTATCCCCAAAGTATTTTGCACCGAAAAAAACACCCAGTTCGAAGGGCATGTTGAAGCGGGGAAAATTACCATTGTTTAGTTCGATGCGGGATAGGTCATGGATGCCATAGCGACAGCCTTTCATTTTGCGAATGATCTTGATCAATCTTAACTCTGTACCGTCGTCCTCATCCAAAGCAGTCTGTGGGAAAAAGCCACAACGATAAATAGAATATATTATCGCCCGTAGGATCGGCTTGTAGTCGTCATCGAAGGGGCAATTGATAAAGACGGAGTCGTTATAAGTTGGCTTAGACATATCGAGAGGAACCTGTTACCCCTCATTAATGTACACGAGCAATGCGGGCTGGTTGGTTAGAGTTGCTGGTATGATAAACCTTAGCAGAAACTCGGGTACTATGTCCGGCACCATTTTGAGCAAACACGCTGGCAATAGCCTGGCGAACCTTTGTGAGAGAAACCGAGCCTCTTTTACGTGAGGATCTTTTTATGATGGTTTTTGAAGACGACATAACATAAAGATACATATAAAAATCGACAGGGCTGGTAAAATCTGCACTACTTAAGAATCACTGCATTTTCAATGCGGTAGACCGAAGGGGACTGACCAAATCGTGACCGAAACAGGCCACTGAAAGAAGAGAGGCTTTCGAATCCGGTCTGGTGGCAGATGGTGGCAACGGTTTCCCCGGAAGAAAGCAATAGTTGTCTTGCTTCTTCCAACCGGGTATTGGTGAGAAACCGGTGTGGCGTGATGCCATAACAATCCCGGAACAAACACAGAAAATGCTGGCTATTCAGGGCTGCCACAGCTGCCATATCGCCCAGCGTAACAGGGCTCGCATAATTCGCCTGGATCCATTCCCGGGTCCGGGACAGCCGTTGGATCAGATCGATACGGGTCGTACGTTTGACCACGGGCAATAACATTGACAGGAGGTTTGTTGCCACGGCTTTATTGACCAGCTCTTCCATCAGGCTTCTGATAAGACTATCTGCTTTCAATGCGCTGAAGGAAGCGCAACTGTTTCCCAGCCGGATGATCCAGTCTAATCTGTCTTGTAATATGCCGTTCAGGGGATGCACCCGTTCGAGCCAGACCAGGTCGGCTCCCTTTCTGTCCAGCGCGGTCTGCAGCATCCCTGTATTAAAAAACAAGAACAGCGGCTGTACGTCTGATTGAAAAGCAGAAACGGGCATATTGGGTTGGGGAAAGTTGATCGAAACCCGGCTACCCTGGTTGATCAATAGAAATTGCCCCTTATTCAAGGTCTCCTTTCGATCGTTAAGAGTGAATTGGGCACTACCTGTCAGGACCGTAAATATCCCCGGTCTGGCGATAAACTCGTTGAGGCCGGCCCCTCTCTTTTCGAACTGCCCGGGGCCTGTTGCCGGGGCCGTAAAGAGCATATGATCAGAGAAGACGGGCAACTGCCTACCGGCGAAAAAAGGGCCCGGTTGGTGGAAATTCCGGACAATCATGAATTGCTTTATTTTCAAAGTTATACCAATTATCTTTGCCCGGTCACCAAGGTGACTTAACTTATTCCTCCTTTATGATCACTCCGGAAATACTCGTCGAAGCAAGGAAATTGTGGGACTATCACCATCTGTACCATATCCCAGTTCCATCGGATTGTATCCTGGTGCTGGGAAGTCATGACCTTCGGGTGGCCGACCGTGGGGCGGAACTATACTTACAGGGCCTGGCCCCGATCCTTATTTTTTCGGGGGGACTGGGGAATGTCACAAAGGGTATATGGAAAGTGCCGGAAGCCGATCAGTTCGCCCGTATCGCCCTGGATAAGGGGGTACCCGCGGAAGCCATTTTCATTGAGAATCAATCCACAAATACGGGAGAGAATATTCAGTTTACCGGTCAGCTCCTGGAAGAAAAAGGGCTCCATCCTCATAGTTTTCTTTTGGTACAGAAACCCTATATGGAAAGACGCAGCTATGCCACCTTTAAGAAACACTGGCCCGACAAGGAATTGATCGTCACTTCCCCTCAGATAGCTTTTGAAGATTATCCCACGGCAGAGATCCCTATGGAGCGGGTCATCGACATTATGGTCGGAGACCTCCAGCGCATCCAGATCTATCCCGAAAAAGGGTTTCAGATACCCCAGGAGATCTCCGATGCCGTATGGGCCGCGTATGAAAAATTGATCGGGTGGGGGTTTACGAAACATCTGGCGAAATAGAGTCCGGCAGGTTTCTGCGGCGATCATCCGCATCCTGAATTTCGGCCGAAGCTTCGGCGACCAGCTATAAATACCTTAGCAAGGTCTTTTCAGGATGGACTGCCCTATATCGCCCATACCATCGGCATAAGGGATAAAGCAATACCACGATAGTCAGCCACACCGCATATACGCCTGCCAGCGGCAAGCCCGATCCTTTTGCCGGTCGTCCGAACTGAAACGGGGTGAAGATCAGGTCCTTTATATGAAAGCCTTCTGCAAAGACCATGATGAACATGGCGCAACGCAGGACATACCAGTGGATCAGGTAATAGAACAGCGGCACTTTGCCATAGACTGCCAGGATCCTGCCAACGACACCCTCTTTGCTGTCATGAGGAGACCCGGCATGGAGAGATCCGGCACCACGCGTAAGGAAGGCGAGGAACAGGAAAAGCAGCCCGAGCGTGATCAACGTGTATAAAAGGGAGGGCGGATATTTCGACACGTTGAAGAAAGACAGCGTGGAATAAACCCAGTTACGTTGTACAGTCCAAGGAGCAGGGTCGCCATAAAAATTCCCCAGCCGAAGCAAAATGAAAAGCCCTATGGCGGCGAAGCCTCCACGAAGCAGGAGAGCTTTTCTTTTTTCCACAGGCATTTCGAATATACGGCCCGCTGCAAACCCTGTCAGCAGGATCCCCAGCCAGGGGATGACGGGATAAGCTATCAACAAGGCAAAATCAGGAGTGATTTGAAATAATCCATTGGCAAACAATAGTGAAAGAAGGATACGTGCAGTTGGATTGACTGGTAACATCACCTGTGAAAGAAGGTCATGGCCAAAAATGATCAACAGTCCTAGACCTAACAGGATCTTTGGGGACAGCTTGTAAAGAAAAGCCAGGATCACAAACCCAAATCCGATGGTTGCGATCACCTGGAACATGATGATCCTGAAATGAACATCCCACCATAAGGCAAAATTCACGATGGTGAATTCAAGAAAGATCAGCCAGATCCCCCTGATCAGGAAATGACGCCGGATGGAAGTCGCTGGTGTGCCTGGCGCCGCTGGCGTCTTCCGCTGACGGTTAACCGAAAGCCAGGCCGATGTCCCGGATAGGAATACAAAGGATGGGGCGCAGAGATGGGTGATCCAGCGTGTGAAAAAAAGGATGGGGGTAGTAGTGGCCATATCCGTCGGACTCTGTGTTAGCGAATCGACGTGAAGCAGGTCTCTTGCATGGTCCAGCGCCATGATGACCATGACCAGGCCACGGGCAATGTCAATCGTTAGAATGCGTTTCATAAGCGTTTGATGGTTTACCTAAGATAACGTTTTAATTGCTGAAAGGCGCTGATAAAAAGCTTGTATTTGTTATCCGTATGGGCCCATGCAATATTACGGTGCTGGAAGATGTCCTGGAGGTTGTATAGCCGTTTTTTTATCTGTTCCTCATTTTCCTTAACCACTGCGGGTATACGCCATTGATTGTTCTGACCGGAAAAAGGATCGTCCGCGGATGTCTCGGCCCCAAGAGGCTGGCTTTCAAAGAATCCGGTCTTACCACCTCCGAGGTCCAGCTGCATTTCTTTGGAGCTGACATTGGGTACAGGGAAATTTATATTCCTGATGCCACCCGCACGATTGTTGAGATAAAGCACCTTGTCCTTATAGACCCAGGTGCCATAATCAAATCGGCCAAAGTCGCGGGTATATGTTCCGTCTTTGCGCAGTTCGAGAAAGCTTGCGGGGTTGAGCAGGCTGTCCGTCTCGCCGCCCTGGCTATAAGTATAGAACCATAGATGTGGAAGCGGATCGTTTAGCAGCACGCAACCGCTGCCGGTGATCAATAAAAAGATCAGACAGGTAAAGGAGAGGGTTCTCATGGCAACAATTTATTAGGTGCGTATTTTGACAAGGTATTGATAGATGGCTTCCTGTGAGCGCAGGGGCGGATCGCCATGGGATGGTGTGGGAGTCAGCGCCGGATCGACAGCAGGATTTTCCGAGCTCGCATCCATCTCAACAGCGGCGAGGGTGTCTGCCAGCTGCAGGCGGATGATGGTGCTGATCTCTTCTTTCAGTGCCGGTTCGTAAACTGGGAAACAGACTTCGATACGCCGGTATATATTCCGGTTCATCCAGTCCGAAGAGCCCAAAAAGATCTCTTCCTGGCCATTGTTGTGAAAGACAAACACGCGGCCATGCTCGAGATAGCGATCGACAATTCGTTTGATGGATATATTTTCACTCATGCCGATGACGCCGGGGATACAGCAACAGATCCCTCTGACAAGCAGCTGTATGCGAACTCCAGCCTGTGACGCCTCATAGAGCTTACCAATGAGCACCTCTTCTTCCAGGTTGTTCATCTTGATGATGATATGAGCAGGGTTTCCCTGGCGTACATTGTCTATCTCCCGATCGATCAGAGAAATGAAACATTCCAGGAGATTGAACTGTGCGACGAGCAGGTGTTGAAAGGCTATTTTCTCCGTCTTGCGGGGATCTTTGCGTTTGGAAAGAAAAATGAACAGCAGCTCCAGCTCTCTCATCAGATCATGCTGACCGGTCAGCAGAATATGATCCGTATAAAAACGGGCTGTGTTCTCGTTGAGGTTGCCGGTGGCCAGAAGACCCGCATAGTGGACCCGTCCGTCGACGACTTTTTTCACCAGCCCTATCTTGGCGTGTACCTTCAGGGTGGGAATGCTATAGATGATCTTTACACCAGCTTCCTTCATTTTGCGGGCCCAGCGCAGGTTATTGGCTTCGTCAAAGCGCGCCTTCAATTCTACGAAGACGGTGACCTTCTTTCCGTTGCGGCTGGCACTGATCAGCGCATGTACGATACGCGAGTCTTTTGCAACCCGGTACATCGTCAGATAGATCTCCTCCACAGCGGGGTCTATAGCTGCTTCGTTAAAGAAGCGTAATACCGGGTCATAAATTTCGTAGGGAACATGCAGGAGCACGTCCCTTTCCATTATAGCTTTTAAGAGGCTTTGATGTTCGTTCTCTTTTTGCCGGAGGGCAGGCCATGGGATATAGGACAACGTTGAGTCCTTTACCGGGAAGCCGGAGAGGTCCCGCATGTTGTGATACCGGCCCCCGGAAACAAGAGAGGCCCGGTCGAGTCTTAGCCGCCGGACCAGCATTTCCATACTGCGTAACGGGATACCGGGTTCATGCAGGAATCGGGTAGCCAGACCGGCATCTCTTTTTGCCAGCTTCTTTTCTATTTTTTCGGCGATGTCACCTTCGAATTCGTCTTCCAGGTCAAGTTCGGCATCCCTGGTGATCTTAAAACTATAAATCCCGCTGATCGTTGTACCGGGAAAGATAAAGGCCATATTCTCCCGAATGATGTCATCGATGAACAGGATATAGCGGGTTCCCTCTGCCGTCGTCTCATAAAACCGTGGGAGACTGTCGGATGGGATATTTAATATGATCGCCTGTTCCGCACTCTTGCCATCGCTAGTGACGACCAGGAAATAGAGCTTGTCGTTTTCCGGGAAAAAATTGTCGTTTTCGTGGTTTAGATATGCCGGTTGAAGGAAGGCCAATACCTGGGTAAAGAAATAGTTTCTGGTAGCAGCCTGTATCGCGGAGGGAATGGATTCGGAATAAATAAATCGGATACCACTTGCCGTAAGAGCGGGCAGGACATGGCCTTTTAGCAGCTGACCGAAATGTTCGAGCTGGCTGTCGAGACGGGATGAAATTTGTGTTAACAATTTCACACCCTGTGCAGAAACGTAAATATCTTTCGTCGATTTTATCTTTTGCAGGGCAGCAAGTGCGGGAATTCGTACGCGGTAGAACTCATCGAGATTGGAGCAGAAAATGGATAGAAAGCTTATTTTTTCCAGCAGGGGCGTCTGTTCCCGCGCAGCTTCTTCGAGCACGCGATAGTTGAAGGTCAGCCAGCTCATGTCTCTGTCAGAAAAGGAGTATTGAGGCATATACTGCAAAATACTATTTTTTAAGAAGGCTGCAAGCCGGACAAACGAAAGCCCCCTGGACAGGGGGCCTAATCTGGCTTGGACGTTACCTTACGCTTCATGACCATGACCTCCAAGCCAGGCCGTTTTTAATCTCATAGCTATATACGGGAGAATGAACCGGTCGGATTTTGTATATTTGAAAGGCCTATGACCCCTGCCCGCGATAATTATTTTCTCAGCACCATCTCTCACTTAAGGGAGCAGGAAGAAATGCTGATCTATGACCGGTTTACTTCTACCACGACAGAGGAGGAAAAGGCTGTAGCAGATCTCCTGCGGAAGGAATATGCAAAGGAAGTAATGAATTTCCCGGGGATCGCGCCATCCTTTGAACAGGAAGCTGCGGTGTGGGCTGCCAGGATCGTTTTCAACGCTTCACAGCTACTATTGTCCAGGGAGAAAGGTGCGCAGGATATGGTAGAATTGCTGCCTTCTTTTAGCGGTGCGATGACACCGGCGGCCATCCTCTCGGCTGACCTTTGTCTGAGATGTTTGCCTGATATCATTGGAAAAGCAAAAGAGATAAACCCGGATGATCCGCTGATAGGGTTGCTGGAGCATCTTTTGGGGGACTGGCATTATTCAGGAGTAGGCTATTTCAGACTGCCGGAAGATGGCGGTGAGTCGGGTAGTGCGGGAGCAGGTGGCATGGGCGATCTGTTTGACTGGTCGCCAATTTTAGCCGATGATTGTCTCCGGTTATTATACATCGACAGGGTTATCGAAAGACGGGTGACGGCCCTGGCAAACCTGCCCGAGCTCCGGCCGGGAATACTGGCGGCGATGGGCGACCATAGCAACTCTTTTTGGAAAGAATTATAGCATCATATATGAGCCCGATAGAAAAATTGAATAGCGTCCTACATTATGTCAAACATTCCTTTGTCGGTAAGGACGAGATCGTAGACTTGCTGGGGATCAGCCTGCTGGCCAGGGAAAACCTGTTTCTGCTGGGGCCTCCGGGGACAGCAAAAAGCGCTATCGTCCGGCTTCTGTCGTCATGTGTAGAGGATGGGAAAAATTTCGAATATTTATTGACCCGGTTTACAGAGCCCAACGAGATCTTTGGTCCTTTTGATATTCGCAAGCTCAGGGAAGGGGAGCTGGTGACCAATACGGAAGGCATGATGCCGGAAGCTTCGCTGGTATTCTTTGATGAAATATTCAATGCCAACAGCGCCATTCTCAACAGCCTGCTGATGGCACTGAATGAAAAGATCTTCCGCCGGGGAAAGGAAACCCGTCATCTGCCGGCTCTGATGTTCGTCGGCGCCAGCAATATGCTGCCGGAAGATGAGGCCCTGCAGGCCTTACTGGACCGTTTCCTTATTCGTGTCAAATGCGAGTATGTAGACCCCGACCTGCTACAGGAAGTATTGCTGGCGGGATGGAAGATGGAATCTGTAGGACAGGATCAGCGGCCCCTTATTGCAGCAGATGAGATCGTCTCGTTGCAGAAAGCCTGCCGGGGAATAGACCTGGCGCCTGTTCGTGCAACCTATATCGACATCGTCCATAGTCTCCGCAATACTGGGATAAAAGTGTCCGACCGTCGCGCTGTGAAACTGCAGAATATTATTGCAGCCAGCGCCCTGATCTGCGGCAGACCCGCAGCCACTCTTTCCGATCTGTGGGTATTGAAGTATATCTGGGATACCGAAGAGCAGGTGGAGATCCTGACGGGGATCATCGATGCTGTCATCGAAAAGGATCAAACCAGTCCTGCTCATCCCCAGGCTTTGTATAATAAGGTCCCCGACCCGGAAGAGGTGATGAAAGAAGTCAGCTTTTTGTCTTCCCGCTGGGCGGTGAATGGTCTTTCTTTTGAAGAGCAGAACGTTATCAAGGACAAGCTCCGCTACGTGCAGACCCGTTGCAGCTGGATAAAGAATCCTGACCAGAAGACATATGTACAGCAGGAAATTGAAACTTTATGGCAGAAGATCCTTCAAACAACGTAACCTGGTTGCTGGAGATAGAGCAGCAGCACCTCGACTACCTGGGGCCGGTAAGACATTGGGGGCAGCTCAGGATGGCTGCTTCACCCGGTTATTATTGGATCAGCGGTCTGACACCTGATCAACTGGAGTCGCCAGAGATAAAAAGCATTCCGTTTAAGCAACTCTATTTTGAGAAAGATCAATTATTGTTTCACCGTGGCGGCCTGGTGCCGGTGAAACAATTACCTGACCTTTTAGTCTGGACGCCGCTGGAACGTGGTCTTCCGCTGGATCTGCCTTCTTTTAACCACAACTATTTTGGCATTACCGAAAAGCTAGATCTCCGGATGGTTCCCTCGGGAAAAGAAGAAGAGCCTGCGGCATTGCTAACGTCCATCGCCATTCTCAGGGATTATATTTTGACGGCGCCGGCAGTGCGGCTCCGACCACTCTCCTGGGTGATCCTCGACGATCAGGCCCTTATCCTGGGCCGTCCCTTGCTGCCTTTGCCCGGGGATAGCTTCTGGCAGAAGGGCGATGTCCTGATGCCCGCAGGTTTTGACTGGGAATGGCCTGTGTTGGAACCGACGCTGAACAGGGAGCTTAACTCCGATCGGGATCGTTTGCTGCTCTGGGATAAGAATGGTCAGTGTACGATAATTGAAAAAAAGCAATGTCGTGTCTTATCCATAAGTTCTTTTCGACTTACTACTACAAAAAGCGTTTAAAACATCCATGCGGTCTTTTAGCTATTTTATCAGGAATGAGAATTACTTCTGGACTTTAGAGGAGGAGGGAGCCGTCATTGTCATTCGCGGAGGTGACACCATTGCCTATAGCGAATTCGTTATAGGGATGCTGGAGGACCTTGTTGATCAGGGATTGCCTCCATTTGGTTCCCTGCTGCTAGCTATTATAGCGACGAACCACTCGACAAACGATCCTATCGGGCAGGTACAGAGCCTCACCCGGCGAAGCATAACCGGAGAAACCCAGGAATATGTGGAAAACAGGTTAAAAGTGTTGGACGAAACCGTCCGATTTTTGAATCTGCTGGCTTCTTTACCTGTAAAGTATACTACAGGTAAAATGCGGGTTCAGCTTTTTCAGCTATTGTTTGCAGACTGTCATGGGAAATTATCAAAAGAGGTTTCACGACAGATCGTTTCGGGGATAAAACAGCTAAAAGAAACGGGCAATCAAAAAGTGCTCAGAACCATGTCCGGGGAAGATAAGCTTGGCGATGTCAATATTTATGAAGAATTCCGTTGCATCGCTCTGCTCGGGAGAAAATTTCCGGATGCGAAGACCCTGATCGACAAACTGGCCGGTATACCTGAAATAGAGGAACCGATATTGGAGGAGGAAGAAAAAATATCCGTTCCGGGGGATTTTATCGAGTCGCTGATGGATCATCCGACTACTTATCCGGTCGGCGCCCTGATCAGATCGCTCTGGTCCGGCATGAGCATTCCTATCCATCACAGCTTACCCAGCGCCCAGCCGATGGGTGGATTCTCTGACCTGAGCAATAAGGGAGACCTCGATAAGCTGCTGGTTTCGGAATTTGCCGGCGACGACTGGATGTTCCTGTCAAGACTGGCTAACAACGAGGCGATGTATCTGCACCGGGAGACACCGCCTGGGGCCGATCAGATGGAAAGGATCATCTTGATCGATGTCACGCTAAAAAGCTGGGGGACGCCCAGGCTTCTGGCATATGCTATTCTGCTGGCTATTGCCAAACATCCCAAAACAGATATTCATTGTACGGCTTATGCGGTGGGTAATGATCTTTATCCCGTGACGGTGGATACAGTGGACGAAGTCATCCAAAGCATCCGGATTGTGGATGGGGCGCTGCATCCTGCGGCCGGGCTGATAAAATTTTTTGAGCGATCGTCCGCCGGAAAGATGGAAGTTTTTTTTATCGCCCCGGAAGACAGCATGCGTCATCCGGCCATACAAAAAGTGATCAGTGATTATTACAGCAGTTTTAAATATTGGGTGACTGTCAGCCAGGAAGGGAAAATATTTTTTTACCGGAATCAACATAAGGGGAGGAAACTGATCCAGCAATTGACTCTTCCCCTGGAAAAGCTTTGGGAACAGGGAAAAAGGCGACCTCGGCCGGAGCTGGTGGATGCCGGAGAGCTGCCGCAGGACAAGCTCAGGGTACCCATTCTTTTTCCGCCGCCAAAGTCTTCGAAAACTATGTTTATCTCCAGCGATTTCGATCTGTTCACAGTGACCAGGGAGCGGAATTTATTATGTCATCGCAAGGGCGATATGTCTTTTAAAGGCTGGGAATTGGTGCTTGATGAAGTCGAGGCTGGCGCAAGTCTTTTTGCCATGGGGCCAAATAAAAATGGAGAACAATTATTCCTTTGTTTTAAAACGCATGACAGGGAATTGACCATCTATCAGTTGGATACGGGGGAATCAAAGTCTGCTTTTTTCAATGAGTGGGCACCATCTTCTTTTGCGGATTTCTTTTTTTTCAAAGGGGCTTTCTATTACATCAGGGACGGACATATCTGGAGGATCTCTTATGAGCAGGAATTGAGTATACTTAAGGCGCCGCTTTTTTCCGCCAATCGGTTTATCGACCACTATCAAGTACTACAGGGAGAGGCGATGAAGGCCAGGGCCGGCATTTCCCTTACCTGGTCGGTATTGAAAAACATCCACCATATCTATATCAACCAGCAGGGAAATCTTGTATTCAACAAACATGAGCTTGTATTAAGCAAAGCGGGGCATATACAACTATTGTCTGCTGCCCGTGAATCCCGCGGGGTGGCTGTCGCGGCTACCTGGGATGTTGGCCGAAATGAATTTAGTTTTCCGGGCGGCAGCAGGATAAAAGTTCATAGGGCGGGGATGATCATATTACAGGGGCATTATAGCCCGGTGTATATCCCGGCTGTACTGGATGCATCCCTGGGCGTGGCAACCGACAAAGAATTTGCAGGGAATCTTTATTATTACCCGGATTCGCGAAAGGAGTCCCTGATGCAGATAAGTACCCTTGAATTTTACCAAAAAAATATTCGATCCTTCATACAGGACATTTTACAATGCAGCTAACCGTCAAGCCATATCATAAAAATTTATATCCCCGGGGCGGAATACTGGTGTCCGGTAGTCCTGTGGCCGGCTGGCTACAACAGATACAGCGGATGAACCTGTCGCTGGAAGAGCTGGATGTTTACCCGGTAGCAGGGATGATGGCCAATACTATCTGGGGCTGTTTGCTGGTACCACGGAGGGACGGGACCTGGCCGGCAGACATTGGCATCAACGTATATTGTCAGTGCATACAGGAGAAGCTATTCCTCCCCGGGAACAGCCGGCTTTATCCGCAGCTATCCGTTGAAGAGCTGGATAAGATCCTGAAGGACAAGCCTCATTTATTTCATCCTGAGACGGGCTGGATCGAATTGCCGGAACCCATCCGGTGGAAGGAGCTGCTCATACATCCTGATATGACCGACAGGGCCATCATTACTCCCGAAGAGACTCTGTTCATCCCTTCCCGTGTGTTTGCTTTTTATAAACAATCCCTTCCTTACGAAGAAGTGCTGGAGAACATGGAGTCGGAAATGTCCCCCGGGAAAATAAGGAATATCCGGCCCTTATCCCTATGGGAAAAAATAAAACTAAGACTGCTGCGACTCCTGCTTGGCAGACATCGGCAGCCGGAAGAGCTGGCCCGGCAAGGACGATTTGCCCGATGGCTGTCCCGGCTTGTCGCGAAGATGCGGATCAAATGGATGGACAAGTTGCAGGCTAACCTGGATGATCTGGAAGAACGCAACAACCGCGAAGTAGACAAATTGCTGGAGCTATTCAAAAAGAACCCGGAGGAAGCGTTGAAATATGCTATTCCCATCGACAATGAAGGAGTATCAAGGGGGAGCAACGGTTCTGTGGCCTATAAGATGGCGGAGTTGTGGGGCAACGGCGACCTGTCAGGTAGTGCTGGTGGCTCGATAAGACTGGGAAGGAATCATTTGAACCTGCTGAACCAGGAGTATCGGAATACGGCTCTCCAACTGATACAAAATAAGGAATACAGGCAGGCCGCTTTTGTATATCTGCGACTGCTAAAGGATTATCATTCCGGTGCTGATGCGCTGGAAAAGGGCGGGTTCTATGCCGAAGCCGCTTCTGTTTACCTGAAATATCTCGACGACAAGGAAAAGGCCGCTGCTTGTTATGAAAAAGGGCAGATGCCGCTGGAAGCCATTCAGCTATATAAGGATCTGGGAAGGAACGAGAAGGTCGGCGATATTTATCTGTCCATCGGGAAACGAAAGGAAGCACGTCCCTGGTTTGAAAAGGTCGTTGAAAACCATTTGACCCGGTTTGACTATATCCGGGCATCGCTGATCACACGGGACAAGCTGGATGAGCGGGAGGTCTCGCAGAGTTTACTACTGAAGGGATGGAGGGAGGCTGATAAGGATGCCGTGAATTGCCTGGACCTTTATTTTTCTGCTATCAATGATCCCCGGCAATTGGAGATGGCAATAAAAAAGATGTATGCAGCCGAAATAAATGAAAAAAATGAAGAAAAGTATTTGCAGGTCCTGAAAAAACAGTTTGAATCGCATGTGGGGTTACAGGATACGATGAGGGATATTGCCTACGAGATAGTGGCCGCCAGGATAGAGGAGAACCCTTTTATTGCTTCTGAGTTACAGGCCTTTAATAAAAAAGACAAAAAGTTATTGAAGGATATCCTGTTATACAGGCAGCGGGTGAAATAATTATTTCCCCGTTTTATTTCGTTTGCGATACTCCACGGGTGACAAGCCCATCAATTTCGAGAACATCCGGGAGAAATAATACTGGTCTTCGATACCCAGACTGGCCGCGGCTTCTTTTACTGTCATGCCGGTAAATAAAAGATATTGACAGGCCTTCTGGATTTTCAGGTGATTGAAATATTCAATAGGAGAATAACCAGTACGCTCCCGGAAGACGGCAGAGAAATGAGAGACGGATAGTCCGGCAAAAGCCGCCAGCTCCTGGAGGTTGACTACAGTCTGGATCTTTTTCTGCATCAACTCTACCGTCAGTGCGATGATGTCGGTTTCCTTTTTCTTTTCCGTGAAATTGAATTTGTCCTCATACAAAAGGGAAGAAAGGAAATGGTAAAAGATCATGTTGACGTAACGCAGGTTGTCACTGCTATACCCCTTTTCCAGGTTGGCATACATTTCTTCAAATAATTTGATCCTGTTCTCATTGTAGGAAAGGTCCGGTTTGTAGTTCTTCGCGTTCTGCTGGATCAGCTCGATGATATAGGCGGCCAGTTCCCCTTTAAAATGGAACCAGTAGATAGTCCATGGGTCGTCCTCGTTGGCTGCATATTTGTGTGGTGTGCCTGCTGGAATGACGATGAACTGAGAGGGTGCGACGGCCACTCTCTTCTTGCTGGTCTCTATCCAGCCGCTGCCTTCCACATTGTAAATTATGATGTGCTGGCTGCTCCCAGCAGGGCGGTCTACATAGTGGAACTTGGCCCTGGGATAGTAACCGATATCTGTAATGAAGATCTGTTTTGTCACCGGGTCAAGGGTCAGAAAGTCGGTCATGATCTTCTTCGGAAGAACGATCAACCGTTGTCCATCGAAACCCTGGCGCTTGCGGTGTTTGGTTTTTTGTGTAGTCACAAGGAATTTATTGCAAATTAAGGAAACCAGAAAATAATCCATCTTTTTCGTAAGAAATACTATTCTTTCTTTTTCGAAGTCTAGCGAGCTTTGAGTCGTAATAAAGCGATTGTAATGCCAAGATCACTTGTCGGTGCGTTGTTGTTAACGCTGTCGACTATCACTGCTGCTTTCTCTGAGACCCTACCGGTTATACGGATCGAAACCCGCAACAACCTCCTGTTGCTGAGCGTGAACAAGGAAAATCAACTAAAACAAGTCTATTATGGCCGCCAGCGGCCGACCGGAACATTACCACAGGTATCTGATTATAGTGAGACCGTCTACTCTGCCTATGGTATGGGGCAGGAAGCCCGGGAAGTGGCACTGAGGCTGACACATAGCGATGGCAACCTTACGAGCCGGCTGGTATATACCGATCATGCGGTGACCCGTATGGGGGACAGCATCGTGCTGACGACCATTCATTTAAAGGATAGCTATTATCCCGTGGAGGTCACCCTTTTTTATAAGGCCTATGTCAATGAAGACGTGATCCGGCAATGGACGGAAATTCAACACCAGGAAAAGGGGACCGTCACCTTATACGATTTTGCTTCTGCGGGACTTTCTTTTTATTCCCCTGCCTATTATCTGACCTATTATTACGGCAACTTTACTAATGAATTCAACCTGGTCGAGACCCAGCTGCACCAGGGGGAAAAGATCATCGACTCAAAGCTGGGGGTTCGTGTCAATCAAAGGAGCAACCCTTCCTTCTTATTGTCGCTGAACGGAAAATTGCAGGAAGACAACGGAGAGGTCATCGGCGCAACGCTTGCATGGCCGGGCAACTGGCAGCTGAAATTCGATGTGG
>Ga0307510_10004469_pt1 | contig 16449 bp, 23 predicted proteins | sample 12_EM_MG_FD_207224 | JGI IMG/M metagenome (GOLD analysis project Ga0307510, IMG submission 207224) | Populus trichocarpa ectomycorrhiza microbial communities from riparian zone in the Pacific Northwest, United States - 12_EM | ecosystem: Host-associated > Plants > Roots > Unclassified | place...
TTTCATCTTTTCATACCTTCCTCCCTGCATCCCTGCCCATGAAAATACTGTCTCCCTCCTCTCCTTCCTCCTTTTTCCTCTCTGTCAGTTGATTTCTTTCCATGTCCTAGCAAGTCCCTCCCTCTTCGGTCCCTAGTACTTGGGAGTGCCCCTCATATGGTCACTTTCTTTCTGAATGCTGATGTGTCACTCCCTCTGCAGTCTCCAGGTGGTGAAGCCCTCACTCTGTTGTATTCCGTCTCTGTGCCCTTGTCCTTCCCTAGTTTGTGCCCCTTCCTAGTTGCATTCTTTCTGTGTCCTGCCATGTCTCTGTGGCCTCCAGTGGGTGAGTGCCCTCCACTTTGATGCTTTCGTTCTGTGTCCTGACATGTATGGTCAGACATGAGATTGGGCTCTCCGAGGAACTTGGGTACATGCATTGCATCTTGTCTGCGTTTCTTCCTTGCCACCCACACTGGCAGCTCACTGGTTCCCCTTGCATGTATTGACCGACCCGAATGATTTGCAGCCACATTCTCAGCCTCAAGTGCAGTGGTTCATTGTGAGTTCATCTAGCCCACCACACATCCCTGTCTAACATTGGGGCAACATATAGTGAGATGCTATCGGTCAAACTTGCACCTCTGAACATATGTGTCCTCCTTGTCATTCCAGGTGCGTTCGACGGTGGCATGATTCCCCCAATCATGGGGATGCCCCCGGGATATGAAAGGGCGCCTTGCTCCATGGCTTTCTTTCCATATCCTGGCAAGTCCTTCCCTCTGCGGTCTTCAGAGGGTGAGTACCCTTTTTCTCTGTCACTTTCTTTCCATGTCCTGACACGTTCCTTCCTCTGCAGTCCCCAGCTTGTGTCCTTCCCTCCATTGCTGCCTTTACAGCTCATCAAAACAGCTGCTGTGCACCTGCTCACTTCGCATGCCACCTCCTTTGGTTTCTGCAAACAGCCCTCTTGACACTCCCATTGTGCTTTTGTGCCTGACCCTTGCCTCCCCATATACCAGTTGTTAAGTTATCTCTTGTGTAGTGTACTGTTGTAGTAGTGTAGCCAACAAGTTGTCACATCAATAATATCATATATTGTCGCAAAAATGTGTGAATGTGTGTGAACGTTCTAAAAATTATCCCACCATATCGCATGGAAAACATGGTAACCTAACAATAATCCGAAGTTGAATACTGGCGGCAAGCTAGCGAGTGATAATCTAAGTTATCCCCAAAGTACTGATAATTACCGTTAATAACCCCAAATTATCTTGGGACCTTTTTCCTGATGCATATCTATGGACCGGACTGAGCGTGTTCAATTGGGTTTGCTGGATTGCTTCGAATAATGTCGTGGTGAACAGCCTCTTTGGTTCCATTAGCGGTTTCGGAATGGGTCTTTTCACCTTCCACTGGGCTGCTGGATCTATTGTTGGTAGTCCTCTTGTGATCCCAGTGACTCGGAGTCTGCTTGGCATCCCCCACTCTGATAACACACAACACTCACAACTGAATGTCAGTTTTGGGCGCAGCCCAACATGTTGGGCGGCTTCATAATAGTTATTTGGGTCATTTGTCCGATTATGTGGGGTGTGCTTATTTCATCTCATCTCTGCCAGACCTTCATTCATGCTCTAATTTAGCCAAGAATGTGTGGTACTCACAATACATGCCCGTTTCGGTGGGCACGCCATTCGACAACACTAGTGGCTGGTACAACCTCAGCACTGTCGTTGACAGCAATGCTTTCGACCAGGCAAAATATGAACAATATTCTCCACTGTTCCTGCCAATCACCTACATTGTCACGTATGGCACAATATTCGTGATGTATCCCGCCGCATTGGTTCATATATTCCTGTGGTACCACAAAGATATCGTCCGCCAGTTCCGTCGCAGCCCGAAGGACGAAAAAGATATTCATTCCCGGCTAATGTCGAAATATCCTGAGGTTCCTCATCTGCTTTGTTGGGGGTATCATTGGCATCGAAGTATGTGATATTGAGCTCCCTGTCTGGGCATTTTTCCTCTTTCTTGTCTTTTTGGTGGGTTTCGCCCTTCCTTTCGGCATTTTACAAGCTGTCACCAACCCGTCGTTCAGCCCAGTTGTCCTGGCAGAGATGCTGTTCGGTTATATGCTCCCAGGACATCTGCTTGCCCGAATGATCCTCAAAATCGCGGCCGGGGGTGTTGGTTCGCAAGCGATCTTGTACAGCGGCGATCAGAAGTTCAGGCGTTACATGAAAATGCCACCTCGCGTCTTGTTTTCTGCTCAGGTAATGGCTTCAATGATAGAAATTATATCTTTGCTTGCGGCACAAAAGTGGGCCATGGATAACATTCCCGACATTTGTTCACCTCATCAGAAGGATTCTTTCACATGTCCAAACATCAATCTCTTCAACACTGGGTTTGTTATTGCTTCAGTTCTTTCATTTATCGTACTTACAATTGCCAACAGGATGTCCGCGATTTTGTCCTTCACATCATTGCCAACGGGCCACCACTGAGCTGGACTAGAGTACAGGTGAGTCTTCCCCATCTGTATGCGTATGCTATCTTCATACTCTCCTATTCCTAGAACCCTCAATCCATACAGAAGTTAGTTGTCCTCCTTGTTCCGGGGCTCACATCCACAGTTCTTTCCCTCCCTCCCTCCCCTCCCCTCCACTATCGAGAATGCTAATGTTCCCATAGCCATACCCGCCCCACCAGATCCCCCGCTGTCGACGCCGCCCTAACCTATTGGACTCCCTTCCCCCACTGATCCGCGTTCGGAGGAATCCGCAGCACTCTACGGTGGCATCCCCTTCGTTGCACACACCTTCTCCTGTGCATGCCCAACCCATGCCCCGGGCGATGCGAACCGCGTGCATTCTGTCCTCAACACGTTCTTCCAAGCCCCCGTGAGTGGCGAGGAGAAGAAGAGACGGTTTCAAGAGCGCATCGCTGGTTCGTACCCCGAACCCTTTTCTTGGCCCTCCGGTTGACTTTCTCCACCACAGTGGAGCGTGCAGGGAAGAAGCAACCATCACAGTACCTCCTCATGGTAGAGCAAATGGTCGAGAACGACTATCCCGTACCTTCCTATCTTGCAGACGTGTTTGAAAAGCCAGACAGATGGAAAGAGACCCCTCAGGCTCCTACAGACACCAAGTCAGAAGCTCAACCGGTCCTCGCGATCGACTGCAAGATGGCATGCGCTTTCAGTTACCTAAGTAGTGTCAAACGCTAATGAAGGAAATTGACATCAGTGCCTGACAATGGACGGCAAGGCGTTGACTTGGGTCTGCATCATCGATTTCGAAACAGGCAAGGTTGTATATGATCAACTTGTCAAGCCACCAAGTCCCATCACAGACTATCTCACCCGGTATGTTAATAGACTATATATGTCCTTCCCACTTAACCACCAGTCCAGTTTCTCTGGTATCACAGCAGAGGCGTTAGAACCTATAACCACAAACCTTGCTGACGTACAAGCACATCTCCAAACAATCATAACACCCTAGACGATATTGGTTGGCCACTCGCTTGAGTCAGACCTACGCGCACTGCAATTTGTACACCTACTGTGCATTGACACTGCTTTGATCTTCCACCACCCATGCGGGCGACCACTCAAGCCAGGGCTGGCATGGCTGGCGCGCAAGTGGCTTGGCCGCACCATCCAGGATCGTGGACCTGGCGGGCATAACCCCAAGGAGGATGCGCGCGTGTGCGTAGATTTCCTGAAAGCGAAGATAAAAAATGGTGCGCCCAACTTCCTGGCGAGCAGTGGAATGTACTTATTGATAGTCCTGCGGCATCAGGGCCAGGGTACGGCGAGTTTAGGACTGATTACGAACCAATCCTTGCGCGCATCGCATGCGCACGGTGTTGCGGTCCAAATGGGGGCAGTGCACGCGTGGTGATTGTTGACCACAGCAACCCTGGTGCTTGGCACGGCACCTCTGCTTCCGCGCCTGCCACGACCGTCCCGTGTACAACCAATGCGGAGGTCCTTGATGGTATACTTGGCGCTTTGAACACGCACGAGTTTGTGTTTGCATGGCTAATGGGTTTGGCAGATGCCCTGGGATGTGTGTGCTCGTTTCTCTCCTGGCCTCTTGTATTGGCTCTTGGTCAGTCATGGCCAATTGACACGTCCTCTTCCACAGGGATCACGCCAAAAGCACCAGAAAACGCAGAAAACCCGAGTAATGACACCGTTGCAGAGAATACGAATCCTGCTGGTCCTGATACCTCACAGTCACCTCCACCACAATCGCCACCGGAGAAGAATGTCGTATTTGAGGCCGTCAAAAGCCTTGATGCGCAGCTCACGACCTTGCACGCTGCGCTTCCCCCATGCACCGCCTTTCTCCTCTTCTTGGGCCACAGCGACCCACACACGATGTCTGCACTCGCTGCGTGCTGTGCTGAGTCTCAGGCGAGCCTGAACCAGCGTCGCTTCACTTCTAACAATAATAACTTCCTTGCCATAAGTGACAAGTTTTAGTACGCGTACATGTATAGTACTCCCGTGAGCGTCTACATATTATTGTATGACTATCGAAGCACCCAGACGCATCCCTTGCTCCCATACGAAAAGCGTGCGGCGATGTCGGCGCCCGAAATTTAAAAAATTCCGAAGCGGTAACATCCGAAATAGCTGTCGGAGGCTCAGTGGCTGAAAACCTTATTCCCACTATCAGTCCAAAGACAATAACTCGCACCACCCCCCGTTGCTGCCACCGTCATCTTTTCGACCCACGTGCACGCTCACTTCCACCGCCTTCCTTTCCGAGACCATATCTTCAGGGTATCGCCCCAATGGCTACCTTTCTGAGACTGATGCCCCTCAAGCTTTGTCCCAACATATTAGTAGAATGTCCCCTTGCAGTACCTGAATTGTATGCTCGTAATGTATGCTTGCCCCCGGTGTTTCTCTTCCAAGTCGATCAATTACGCCAGCAAACCTTGAATATGAGCCTATAAGACCGCCCTCTCCTCGTACCTATTGCTCACCCTCGGGCACCTTCTTTACCCCGCTTTCTCGACAATCTAGCGCGTGACGACTCGGACTCATCCTCCCCGATCATCACGTACTATCGGCCCCATGGAGGATCCTTCCAAGTCGACCGATGCTGTGACGGATCCTATCAGCGTACCATCTGACATCGTTCACCCCCGTCACCGACAATCTGTCCCGGATGTGCCAGAGGATATCGATGAGATCATGCCTCATTTCAATGACCCAAATTGGGACTTCCGAGACAACAACTCGACATTATCAATCTCGACCGACGGCGCGGAGTCCCAGCGGTGGTCAAAGATTGCCGGTCCCATGGGCTCTGGCACAGAAGTGAACACAGAGTCGCGCATATCATCTTGGCACATACATGACACAAAGGCCGATTTATCATCCAAAGAACAAGTCCAGTTGCGTGTCCTATTACTATCTTGTGTCCCATTTTGTTTACCTATGTCGTTTTCATCAGGGATTCACCGTACCCTGAGGTCCGCGCGGCCGTTGCGAACACTGATGACGCGACAATGCCTGTAAACACTTTTCGGATGTAAGTCAATTTATTTCGAAGAAAACAGCTGTACATGAATCCCGTTACAGGTGGTTTCTTGGCATCCTTGTCTGCACGGTCATACCCGCTTTCAACACCTTCATTTCCTTGAGATGTACGTCCTCCATCTATTCCTACTCACCATGTTCATTTTCCCGCAGTCCCCTATGTCCTCATCTCCGTCCTCTTCGCCATACTCCTTGTGCTTCCACTAGGCAAGCTCCTGGAGTGGATCCTTCCAAAGTATCGTATTTCCGTGCTCGGCTACTCATTTTCCTTAAACCCCGGGCCGTTCAACATAAAGGAACATGCTCTTATCGCCATCATGGCCAATGTCGTGGTAGAAGGTGTTCAAATCACGGACGTTGCTTCTGCTATGCACATCGTCTACGGTAGCAAGTGGTCTATAGGCAAGAAATTCTTACTGGGCTTCCCCATTCAGGTATTAGGTTTCTCGTTGGCTGGCATCCTCCGCCGATTCCTCGTTTGGCCCTCGAGCATGATCTGGCCAGGCGTCCTGGTTCGCTGCGCCCTGCTAAATGCCATTCATTCCAACTACGGAAAGAAAGACACGAACCACATCTCAAGAGAGCGCTTCTTTTATTTGGCATGTCTATGCAGCTTCGTGTGGTATTGGGTCCCGGGATATCTGTGGACCGGACTGAGCATCTTCAATTGGGTTTGCTGGATTGCTCCGAATAATGTCGTGGTGAACAGCCTCTTTGGTTCCATCAGCGGTTTTGGAATGGGTCTGTTCACCTTCGACTGGGTTGCGATATCTGCCTTTGGTAGTCCCCTCGTAATCCCAGTGAGTCTGCTTGGCATTCCCCACTCTGATAATACATAACACTCACGACAGAATGTCAGTTTTGGGCGCAGCTCAACATGTTGGTCGGGTTCATAATAGTTATCTGGATCATTTGTCCGATCATGTGGGGTATGTCTAGGCCATCTTATCCCTGTCAGCAGACCCTTTTTCATGCTCTAATTTAGCCAAGAACGTTTGGTACTCGCAATACATCCCCGTCTCCGTAGGCATACCATTCGACAACACTGGTGCCCAGTATAATCTCAGTGCTGTCGTCAACAACAATGCTTTCGACCAGGCGAAATATGAGCAATATTCCCCAATGTTCCTGCCAATCACCTACATTGTCAGCTATGGCACACTATTTGCGACCTATCCCGCAGTCTTGGTTCATACATTCCTCTGGTACCGCAAAGATGTCGCTCGCCAGTTTCGCCGCAGCCTAAAGGACGAACCAGACATTCATTCCCGGCTGATGTCGAAGTATCCCGAGGTTCCTCATTGGTGGTTCCTGACTCTTGGCATTGTTGCGCTCGTCATGGGTATCATCGGCATCGAAGTATGTGATACGAGACTCCCGGTCTGGGCATTTTTCACCTCTCTCGTCTTTTCGGTGGTTTTTGTCGTTCCTTTCGGCATAATACAAGCCATCACCAACCAATCGTTCGCCCCCGTCATTCTGGCAGAGATGTTTTTCGGTTATGTGCTCCCAGGACGTCCGCTTGCCCTGATGATCTTCAAAATCGTGGGGGGGTATACCTGCGTACAGGCGCTCCTGTACAGCAGTGATCAGAAATTCGGACATTACATGAAAATCCCACCTCGTTCCTTGTTTGCTGCTCAGGTAATTGCTTCAGTCATAGCAATTATATCTGCACTTGCGGCACAACAGTGGGCCATGGACAATATTCCCGACATTTGTTCACCCCACCAGAAGGATTTCTTTACGTGTCCGAACATCAACCTATTCAACACCGGGTCGGTCATCTGGGGTGGAATCGGCCCGAAACGCATTTTCTCCCCTGGAGCCCTGTAAGCACCCTACTCACCGCATGACGAACTGATGACTGACTGACGGATCTGGCCCCCCTTCCCCCAGCTATTCCCCACTGTTGTGGTTCTTCCTCATTGGCGCTGTTCTACCCATCCCCTTCTACTATCTCGCCCGTCGTTACCCCCGCACACTCTGGCGCTACGTCAACATCCCTGTCATGGTGTACGCACCCAATTCTGTCCCACCTATGAATGGGGTCAATGTAATGTCGTGGGCCCTCGTCGGTTTCATCTCCCAATGGTTCACGAGGCGCTACCATTTCCGTTGGTGGCTACGGTACAATTATCCCCTCTCGGCGGGACTGGACGCTGGAGTCATCATTGGCATGTTCGTCATATTCTTTTCACTGCAAATGCGGTCGACGGGAGGCATCGACGTCAACTGGTGGGGCAATTCTGTATGGGAGAATACGGCGGACGCGCAGTTGACTCCTCTGAAGACGCTCGCTCCGGGCGAAAGATTTGGACCGAGCACGTGGTCTTGATATTTCCCATACTGTACTACTGTAGCAACCCTGATTTGGACAGCACTTTGAATTTCTCACTTCGGTCTTTTCAACATCACGTCTTGAATCCATGTATCATAATGCTTTTCACCAATAGAAAATGCAGATTGCCACCTCTGCGGCGTTGACAAAATGGGAGCTTTACTATAAGTTCGACGATCATGTGACACGATCAGGGACTGCCCCTTTGATAGACATACTCTTAATCCGCCTCCCTCACTCTATCAAAGCAGAACTACTACGGTGAGAGCAGATCAATAAGACCTTGTCAGACGGACATAGGTGGAAACCTTAGATTAGATTAGATTATTTTATTGTTCTGCCAGTGGCTACAACTGAAAGGCGCTGAAAGCCTGAACCTTTTCAAGCGCCATCAAGCCAAAGACAATTATCGTATTGTCTACAGTAGTTGTGTTGCTGGAGAGTTGAGTTGAGTTGAGCTGAGTTGGAACTCAGCCTAACTACGGGCGCCAGATTTGTACCAGGTGCACACCTGGTGTCAGGAACGAGTTCGCACTTGGCAGACCAGCGGCCCGCGCTCTTGACAACGTATCGTAATATAGTGTGACAGCTGTTCTGGCCCGGGCCATGCCGCCCAGCGCAACCAATTTCCAACGCTATTGTTTGGTTCAGCGTGGCTCCAAACCAAATGCGGTAGCTAGCCTACCGCTCTGTCCGAGTCCATCATGATCTGTATAAGGGTGGGTTCGCAACTCAGCTACTAACTCAACTCTCCAACAACACTATTGTCTACTCTTGATACCCATCATCATTTCCATCACTCCCAGTCTTCCAAATTTTGAATTACGTCCTCCATTTTGGGAATAGACAATGCAACTACTTCATGTCATTCCCTCCTTTCTGAGAACACATCTTCAGCGCATCACCCCACCAACTGCTTTGGGAGACTGCTTTTGTCAAAGCCCGTCAATGGAACGTCCCTCTGCAGCGCCCGTATACGTTTTCTCAGGGTTTCTTTCAGGTCCATCAATTAGTCCAGAGAATATGAGCCTATAAGACCGTCCTTAGGTGACCTTGTACCAATTACCTACCCTCAGGCTCCTTGTCTCCCCTCTTTCCCGAATCCCGACGGGCTAGTCCTCGACAACTTATCCTTTCCCATTACCACTTACTGTTGATCACATGGGGGATCCTTCTAAGACGACCGATTCTCTCACCATTTCTGTCAGTGTATCATCCGACACCGCCCACCTCCGTCACCCACACTCCGACTCAGATGTTCCCGAGGATATCGAAGATGAGCTCATGACTCATTTCAATGACCCAAATTGGGACTTCAGAGACAACAACTCGACGTTATCCATCTCAACCGACGGCGTGGAGTCCCAGCGATGGTCAGTGATTTCGGGTCGCATGGGTGCTGACACAGAAGTGAACACAGAGTCACGCATATCATCTTGGCACATACATGTCCCAAAGGCCGATTTCTCATCCAAAGAACAGGTCCAGTTGCGTGTCCTATCCTTGCCAACTTGTGTCCCATGTTGTTCACCCACGTCGTTCTCATCAGGGATTCACCGTACCCTGAGGTCCGTGCAGCCGTCGCGAATACTGACGACCCAACAATGCCCGTGAACACTTTTCGAGTGTAAGTCACTTCATTTTCGAAGAAAATAACTGCTCATGGATCCCATTGCAGATGGTTTCTTGGCGTCCTTTTCTCCGCGATCATACCTGCGTTCGACACCGTCATGACGTTGAGATGTACGTCGTTCCTCTATTTATTCCTACTCGCCATGTTCAATTTCCGACAGTCCCCTATGTCATCATCTCCCGCCTCTTTGCCATACTCATTGCGCTCCCATTGGGCAAGCTCCTAGAGTGGATTCTTCCAATGTATCGTATTTCCGTGCTCGGCTATTCGTTTTCTTTGAATCCCGGGCCATTCAACATAAAGGAACACGCTCTTATCGCCATCATGACCAACCTCGCGCACAGTGCCCCGATCGCAGATGTTGCCTCTGTAATGCACATCGTCTATGGTATCAAGTGGTCTATAGGAAAGAAATTCCTATTGGGATTCCCCATTGACATCATAGGTTTCTCTTTGGCCGGGGTCCTCCGCCGATTCCTCGTTTGGCCCTCGAGCATGATCTGGCCAGGCGTCCTGGTTCGCTGCGCCCTGCTAAATGCCATTCATTCCAACTACGGAAAGAAAGACATGAACCACGTCTCAAGAGAGCGCTTCTTTTATCTCGCCTGTCTATGCAGCTTTGTGTGGTATTGGGTCCCAGGGTATCTATGGACCGGACTGAGCGTCTTCAATTGGGTTTGCTGGATTGCTCCGAATAATGTCGTGGTGAACAGCCTCTTTGGTTCTATCAGCGGTTTTGGAATGGGTCTGTTCACCTTCAACTGGGCTGCCGTGTCTGCTCTTGGTAGTCCTCTTGTAATCCCAGTGAGTCCGCTTGGCATGCCCCACTCTGATGATACACAACACTCACGACAGAATGTCAGTTTTGGGCGCAGCTCAACATGTTGGTCGGGTTCATAGTGGTTATCTGGATCATTTGTCCGATTATGTGGGGTGTGTTTATTTCATCTCATCGCTGCCAGACTTTTATTCATGCTCTAATTTAACCAAGAATGTGTGGTACTCGCAATACATGCCCGTCTCCGTGGGCATACCATTCGACAACACTGGTGCCTGGTATAACCTCAGCGCTGTCGTTAACAACAATGCTTTCGACCAGGCGAAATATGAACAATATTCTCCAATGTTCCTACCAATCACCTACATTGTCAGTTATGGCACAATTTTTGCGACTTATCCCGCAATATTGGTTCATACATTTCTCTGGTACCGCAAAGATGTCGCTCGCCAGTTTCACCGCGGCCTGAAGGATGAAACAGACATTCATTCCCGGCTGATGTCGAAATATCCCGAGGTTCCTCATTGGAGATTCCTGACTCTTGGCATTGTCTCCATTGTTATGGGTATCATCGGCATCGAAGTATGTGATACGAGGCTCCCTGTCTGGGCATTTTCCCTCTCTCTCGTCTTTGCCGTGGTTTTTGTCCTTCCTTTTGGTATATTGCAAGCCATCACCAACCAATCATTCAACCCCACCGTTCTGGCAGCGATGTTTTTTGGGTATATGCTCCCAGGACATCCGCTTGCCCTGATGATCTTCAAAATCGTGGCGGGGTATACTTGCGGGCAGGCGCTCCTGTACAGCGGTGATCAGAAATTCGGACATTACATGAAAATCCCACCTCGTGTCTTGTTTGCTGCTCAGGTAATTGCTTCAGTCATAGCAATTATATCTTCGCTTGCGGCACAACAGTGGGCCATGGATAACATCCCCGACATTTGTTCACCTCATCAGAAGGACTCTTTTACGTGTCCGAACATCAACATATTCAGTACTTCGTCGGTTATCTGGGGTGTAATCGGTCCAAACCGTATTTTCTCCACTGGAGCCCTGTAAGCAACCTAACCATAGCATGACGGACTGATGATTGACTGACGGAACCCCTCCTCCCCCAGCTATTCCCCACTGTTGTGGTTCTTCCTCATCGGCGCCGTCCTACCCATCCCCTTCTACTATCTCGCCCGTCGTTACCCCCGCACACTCTGGCGCTACGTCAACATCCCCATTATGATGTACGCACCCAATGTTGTCCCACCTCTGAACGGGGTCCATTTCACGTCGTGGGCCCTCGTCGGTCTCATCTTCCAATGGTTCATGAGGCGCTACCACTCCCGTTGGTGGCTGCGGTACAATTATCCGCTCGCTGCGGGACTGGACGTTGGAGTCATCATCGGTATGTACGTTTTATTATTTTCACTGCAAATGTGGCCGAATGGAGGGACCAAAGTCAACTGGTGGGGTAATTATGTATGGAAGAATACGGCGGACGCGCAATTGACACCTCTGAAGATGCTCGCTCTAGGGGTGAGCACCGTCCCGTTTACGGTGTACGGTCGTATACCTCAGGCCGTCATACGGTCACGGTATGCCCGTATCCGTATCCGTATGATGGTTCTGACAGGCCTTGACGGTACGGTACGGGGGCGTATACGGCCGTAAACGGGATCATACGGTTCCAACTTAGATAAATTGTAAATTTCTATGACAAAATCTATCCTAAAGCTATTACATTACCCTCGCGCACCCGACGAAGGTGATGTTTCAGGACCATAAGTGTGTGGATGGTCTCTGGTTGGAGACTGGCACACCAGATTGATATGGTGTCCCTGCCGCTGGAAAATATGCGTTCAACAGCAACAGCAGAGCCTATTAAAGTGTAAACAGAAGAATGACAAAAGGATAAAGTGCTATGAACCTGGAATACAAAGAATATCGCAAGCAAGACGGTACAGGTTAGGCCAATCCTCACATTGGCTCCTCCACCATCTAAACGGGTCACATTTCTTGAAATCTTTGTGCTTGATCTTGAAATATTCCTCTAACTCGTCAATGGCATTGGGGCTAATGGCCTTGTAGCGTGCTGTGAAGTCTGAGGTGTTGGAAATTGTTGCATAAACATTACCAACATCCTTGGAAGATGCAGGTGACGCAGCGTAGTGTTTGTTGTAAAATTCATGAAGGAGCGACTTGGACTTCTTGAGATCTGCAAGTATTGGGTCGTTGGCAAAGTCGAGCTTCAAGCCCTCATAGGTGATCCTCGGGTTGAAAACTGCTAGGATATGAGCCAAGGCATGATTGAAAAGGACACAGACATACGTGCAGCCCAGATATAAAATGGGGATTGATCAAAGCGATAATAGTACTTGCTCAGCTTGAAATGAGCAGCTAGAAGCCCATTCTGGATGCACAGATCGATACCACTTGGTAAATTGCGAAGCGACTTGCGAAGGTGTTCCTGAAGACCACGAAAGATTGCATGCGTATGTGATAACATGGGCTGGCAGACTGCGGACATCTGAGTTGTCACATCACAGAACTTCTCAAGCCAACCAGCTACAAGCCTAATTGAGGACCACTTGTCTTCTGAGAGTTCGAGATCACGGAGGTCCCGATTTGCATGAAGGGTAATGAAATTATTGATCTCAGCCTTGTATTGCAAAGCACGACCTATGGTAAATAAGTTTAACAAGACCACACCCCACAAAAAAGACTTACGCATCATTTGGTGGGTGGAAGACCAACGCGTTGGAACATCCAGGATGAGCATGAGTGCAGGTGGGTAGCTCGGAGCATCCGGGGTTTTCTTGCGAAGCTTGTCAGATACCAGGTTGAGCCAGCGTGCCTTGCGCTAAGGACTTGAGCGAACTGCATGGATGATTTTTCGAAGCTAGAGAAGCTATGAGCCAAGGATTAAAGTGATAGCAGAATTAAAAAGCACTTTCCTTATCAACTGCTGGCAGAATGAATTCTGGGTTGACGGAGGCCTCTGGATCCTCACATTCAAGGTCGATGCCGTCCTCACCCTCCTGGGTTGCTGCATCATTGTCCGCTTCTTTGCTGAGTGATGTGCTGACAGAATCCTGGTAATTGATACCTGGAGCATCAGGTCTCATATTGGTACCACGTTTTTTCGCACCAATAGCCTCAAGGACCTTGGAAATATGTTAGTGTGGGGCACAGGAATCAAATGGTTGTTCCACACCTTGAGCGCTGCAAGATGGATCGTATGTGGCATGCACCAAAGTCGTGCCCAGTCCGCATCAATGGTGATCTCCCTCTTTTCTGCGCATGAAACAATTCCTTGGACAAAGGTGTCCATGTTTGATGCATTGTCTCCCATAAACGCAATTGTCTGCCAGGAGTTAGGGAGACTGTCTCTGTCAAAAATGAAAGGAACTTACCTTCTCTTGGATACCAAATGTGCCAAGGGTGTCCCAAACAGCATCCGCGATATTTTCTCCAGTGTGATGCCCAAGCAACTCACGAAAATCAATAAGGTTTTCCTCTGTTGGAAGTTAGGGGAACAGAATAATGAGAACAACATGTAGCAACTTACCAAGTCCACCTATAACAGGGTGTACATAGTGCGCAACAATGGCAAGGAAGCCATAATTGTTGCTTGACATCCAGCCATCAAGTGAGATGGCCACCTTACTATTCATTTTCTAGTTGTGAGTTAGTATGTTGACGTGTTGTTAATATGTTAACGTACCACAAATACTTCCACCATTTCTTGAACACCTTCAGCACCCATCTTCATGACATGGCGCCTGACTGTAAAGCGACTGGGGATCTTGAGTGATGATAGGGATCAGTGGACATGGTTGAGGAGTTTGACTAGCTTGGGTTTCTTGACCTCTTCAAATGGTTGATCCGATGCGACGATCCACTTGGTCAACAGTACTTCAAACTTTCCCTGGTCCCAGGGTTCCTAAACGATGATGAAAAGAAAATGACCACATAAGAAAAACACCACTTACTCTAGCTTTCTCCTGTTGTCGCAGGAATGCATTCTGGAGTGACATTTGATGGACATCCTGGCATCGCATAATCTCAGCAAGTTTGTCAGATGAGAGCTCGATCTTGCCCAATGCGATTTTCTTCTCCTCTGGTGAGAGCGGTGCATGTGGGGTGCGATCCTTGAGGTAGCAAAAGAACTTGAACATGTTGGGCGCACATGATCTGAGATTTCCGATGAGGCCTGAAAGATAATCCCGATTCATGTAAGGACAATTTAGTGACATGGAGCATAGGCCATACCATTGAGATTACCCCTCATCTTCTTTGTAACCCTCAGGGTCTTCCTCCCACTGTGATAGGACTGGTAAAATCTATCACCATCCTCCACTTTAACGCCTCGCGGAGCACTCCAGAGAAGCTTGTAAAAGAGATAGATTGGGTTTGATACCTGCAGTGGATTATGTTAGTTGTAGAAATGAAAAACAAATCTGATCAAACTGACCGGTTTGGTGTCCTTTGAGCTTCCATCCAAGACAAAGCTGCTTGAAGGGGTAATGGAGGGCGTTGTTGCTTGAGAGGGTTGAGGGTCATCACTGCCGCTGGCCCTCTTTCCAGATCGCTTTCGCTTCCTAGACTGGGCTCGCCTTACATTCTCTGGCACAGTCTTTGAGGAAAGCACATCAGCAAGCTAAATCCAGATTGAGATCAGTGAAGATCTGAATGTTATTGATAGTCTAGCACTTACTTCTCCGTTCGAAATATCATCCTCTGACACATCGGTTACCTTGGAAGTACTGTCCCCTGTGTCCATTTCATAATCGTTGTCTTCAGGATCAAGGTCTGACAAGCCATCCACAACTTTGATACGCTTGGTGTTCCTCTTCCGGTGCAGCTTTGGATGGTGGTGCTTCTTATCAAGTTTACCCCATTCATCAAGGCTCTCTGCAGCAAGGATATCTTGTAACCCTGAGCCCCTGTTTCGCTGAGGTCTACCATGAGGAGCTGGAAAGCAAGCTATTAATGGTCGTATGAAAGGCAGTATGCTGATACATACTCTCATTGATGACAGTCTCTCCATCCACAGGTGGAAGAGAGATGGGGTTTTTGTCACTGGGGGAATGGAAGAATGCTATATCCTTGGCATCTCTGAGTTCCCCATTCTTGTCAAGTGCGCACTGATCAGAGTCATTTTGGGGGGGCATATCAAGGGGCGCTCAAGTGTGACGATGACAATGTTACCACAATCCAATAGGTCTCAATGGGATGCACAAGTGGAGGCTAGGTTCGTCGCTAGTTGGTCACTCAAGAGGAAAAGCGCACAAATGAGAAGAGGGGGGCAATGGGCTGCTTTGACAAGGCCAAGCATGGCAATATTTATAGGCAAGAAGTCTGCAACCATATGAGTGACAAGTACTCTATGCACAAGGTGGGTTAGAGGGGGGGGGAAGCAAGATACAAACTGGAAGATCATGAAGATCATATAGCCAGCAACAGACCCACACACAGTTGTAGGCAAGGGGCAATGACAGTGGTGTCCAAACTTTTTTTTTTTACTGAATACCTGTCGTGTGCACGCCACCTTGGGCATATGGATGGCAAGGGTGAGGGCCGGTGCAGCAATGCCCATCGGTGAAGCTAGAGTCGAAATAGGAAGGGGGGAAATGGAGAGTATATCGTCTAGAGCAAAAGGAGATAGAAAAATGCACCAAGGATAACCCGAGTGAACCTATATCCAATAAAGTCCCTCCTCAACAGCAACAAGGCCTAGACATAGGAATGACTTGCAAGGAGTTGTTAACAATGCATGTGCCATGTGGAGTAGCAGTCTTTTCGAGGAAACATGTATGAAGATTATGGGGGGCAGCACGCGTAGTATTACTTGTGAACTCTTGCACACACACACTTTATTGGCTCGTTACTATACACATTAATATACAGCCCTTGGGTAAGGGCAGTATTGAGTTCCGTCCGGGTGATCGGGGCACACGACTCCACTCCTTATTGTTCACTGACGTCTGCGGTGCCTTGTATTCTGGCTGCCTCCGGACCGGGCTCTGACACTCCCCCTCAGACTGATACAAGCCCCATATCGCTTGTATGTTTCTTATGCTTCGGGCGCGGTAGCGCTTTCGTCAACACATCCGCTGTTTGCTCTGGGTCTCTGCAACTATCGACATATATCT
>Ga0307510_10004470_pt1 | contig 16445 bp, 16 predicted proteins | sample 12_EM_MG_FD_207224 | JGI IMG/M metagenome (GOLD analysis project Ga0307510, IMG submission 207224) | Populus trichocarpa ectomycorrhiza microbial communities from riparian zone in the Pacific Northwest, United States - 12_EM | ecosystem: Host-associated > Plants > Roots > Unclassified | place...
TGTCTCCTCTCAGGAGATGTATTGAAAAGTAGATATAATATAGTAGATCAGCGAAAACCTTACAGTACACAGTGAGCGGATGGAACGGAGTTGACTGGAGTGAAAGGTGTCGATGCTCGTGAAGATCTTTGGCAGATCAATCACGGACCTCCAAGAATGCAAATACCTTAGACATCCACGATACTAGTACTTCCCGAGCCACCAGTAAAGTGATAGCTGGCACAGCTCATTCCACCCTATCTCTCCGGATCACAGAATTGACCTGGGCAAAACAATGGGTGGAAGGCGGAAAGGCACTGGTGTTTAACGTACGGTAGAGTGGGAGGAAATAAAGCATAACTTGCCGGTAGGAATGATGGGGCACCACACCTGGCAGGAGCGCCAGCACCTACAGTGATTTCCCCAGGCCATGTAGGTGAAAGTAGGAACTGAAGAGATAATAATATGCAGTATGAACATACCAAATAATTGGCACGCCCTCGAGCACTAATACGAAATACACCCCCTGTTTTCGGGGATCATACTCATAGCCCAGAACAAGTACATTCCCCCATACCTTGGACCGAATTCCCACAGCAATTTCTTAAGCCTTCTGTGATAGCACGTAACTTACCGCACTACCTTATTATAGATATTAGTGAGCCAGTAAGCTCTTGTACCAATCGGGGGCTGGGATCCGGTCGGACTGGATCATGTACTACTCATACTTTAATTTAAGCACCGGTAGTCGGATATGGAGAGAAACCCCGAGGGAAGCAGGAACACAGAAGGGGGTACGGAAATAGCCAGTAGTGAAGGATTGGGGAAAGGTTCGAGATACCATCGATGGTAAGGGGGTATGTTTAATAATATGTTATTTCATACCATCGATATAAACTTGGACCTTACCGACGCTATAACATTAACATAATATTATTACCATGACAGTATCGAGAGCGAAAAATAAGTTAATGTATGGTATAAAACGGCAAAAGAAAAAATTAGAGGGAACTAATAAATAATTTCAGAGGTCTCTATTATTGGTGCTTCCAACAATTCTCTCCGAGTTTCTAGCCAATCACTCAGCTAGATGTTATTTGGGGTCCAAGTCCGGGCTTTTGCCAACTCGAATTTGCCGGTCCAACTGATTATTTCTCCAGGACGACAGGGCTTTGGGAAACGGTTGATTTTTACTTCCATCCCTAAACACAGTGCTCGCACTGTAACTTGTCGCGGTGCCACAGATTCTTCTGGCTGCTGACCAAAATTTTATTATTATGGTATCATAACTGGTGGTTAGGTCGTGGCACTTGACACCAGGTGCAAGGAGCTTGTGTCACATGCTGTTATGACCGGTACCAGCACAGATCTGCAAAGTTCCAGAAAGACCTGCAAGGGGTTTAGTGCAACAGTTCCCTTGTCGATTACCGTATCGATTGTCAAGTGTCAAGAACGAGGACAAGGACAACGCGTCTCCCAGACACTCCAACTTCAACCTCCGACCACCCATACACAATGGCAAACAGCGAGAACCCTCGCCCTGTTTACCCGAAAGCCCCGGAGTTCTCCCTCTCGACTTTCTCAGTAAGTTGCCCATCAATTACCTACATCATCTTGAGGACAAAACTGACAAAAGCTTCCAGAGCAAAGATTTCATTGTCAAGGACTTCATAGAGGGGCTCACGGAATCAAGCATTCCTGTAAATCGTCGCTCCGGGACTGGGAATAGTAATGGTTGGAAACTGCACAATGCCTGTTTTGGTGGACCTTTTGCTTACCAGAAATAGCCTTCGACCCAAAACCGTATATTCGAACCTTTGAGGCAGCTCTGGGTCGGCTGAAGGATCTTGACGAAACCCTCTCCGCGAGGGAATCCGAGCTCAAGGAAGGAGTTCGTCGGGCAGAAATTGATCATACTCGCACCCTCGATCGTCTGGGTCTCAAGTTTAATACCACCCTTTCTGAATTCCAGCGCTTGGATACTAGCATCTCTGATGGAGGGGGCATGGCTGTCAGGATCGGGGGACAGCTGGAACAGCTTGACAAACAACGACAGAGAGCAGAAGATGCCAAATTTTTAATTCAATGCTATACTGAATTTAGCAGAGGTGATATGGGTCGACTAGAGAGCTTACGAAGGACCGGGAGAATCGATGACAGCATCCGTTGCGCAGTCGTCAGTCGACAATTAAGCTTAGTGGTCAAGCGAAGCGAGGGGCAGAAACCAAACAATCGTACAAAGGACTTGATTGAGGCTTTCTCGGAGACGTTGGAACAGGATCTACTAAAGCAATTTGATGATGCCTACAGAAAGTTCAACCTTAATGCCATGAAAGTAAAGTTGAGTGTGTCACAATATGAAATTCAGATTTGCTAACAATTTGTTCTCGAAAGGGTTGCGCCAAGGTTTTGCACGATTTTAATGGCGGGAATTCTGTGATTAGCAATTTTCTCAATCAGATGGACTTCTTCATTGCTACCGGTAAAATTAACGCTGGAGAAGTTGTGATTGATGCCGGCATGTATGTAGCCAGCTTTCTCCGCCCAAAGTGGACCCTGCTGATCCCACTTTAGCGAGGAAAAGCTCTCAGATCCGGATGAAACCCCTCCAGGTTTAGAACCAAGCTTAATGGCCTTAGTAAATGAAATCAGGGATGTGATGAAAGCGGAATCTCGAACTATCAAGGAAGTGTTCCCATTCCCAGAGCAAGTCCTTGGGACTTTTCTCCAGCGCGTATTTCAACAGTCTTTGCAGCAACGGCTTGAAATGGTGCTGGAGAAGACCTCCACCCTTTCGCATCTGGCGTTCCTACGCACACTCCAGGCTTCACGAGCATGCATCATTGCCCTTGCAGACGACCTCAAGTCCCACGGTTTAACTGAGCATCCAGGAACACTGTCATCCGCTACAACAGTGCTCATCGATCAAAATGTTGAGGAGCTCTTTGCCCCATATCTACAAGACAGAGGATATATGGAAGGAGAGAAGGAGAATTTAGAGCAACTTTATACTGGTTTATTATTGAAGTTCAACATGTTCCACGTTGGTTCACCAAAAAACTGCACCCGCTATTACTAATTGCGGGATCTCGTAGGAACAACGGAAAAGGGAACAAAATCTAGGAGTCCTAGATCGGCTGAAGAAATCACGAGAGAGAGCCATCGAAAAAGTTCTGGATAGTGACCTTGGAAAGTCTCAAAGCGATGCACTTAGTAGGTCAATCGGATTAGACCGGACTAGGTCTAAGAAAGGAAGTCACTCATCAGATGTTATTCTCACAGATTCCGATGGCCAACTTAATGTTGAGTTTGCGAAGAGAATGCTCAAATGGCTTGCCGAGGGTGTAGGCAGGAGCCTGGAGTTGAGTACGCCAGCTGATACGTAAGCCGCATAATACCACACAAGCTGAATGGGAGTTTATTGACCTGGTGTTAGACCGAAAGATGTTTCCGCTTTACTGAACATCTTAATTGACCATATGCGGACCACATACCTCGATACTGCCCTAGGCGTGTGAGTTCTGAGTAATATGCCCGACCAGGAGCCTTTGATTAACGAGTGATAGTGCGCAGGAAACCGCTGAGCAGCAAGCGAAGGGCGAGCCGGATCTAACATACTTTCTAGAAATTAAGCCAGCAACAACGATCATGCATTTAATGTTTTCATTCATCAACACCGCTTTAATTCCGCTTTCCCAGACATCTCTCACGACTCGACGAGAGATGGGTAAATTAACCAATGCCGCCCTAATGAATCTAGAGCAGAAGATTAACAACGTAATCCAGAGAACTATTGATGGTGTGTACTCACAAATATCGTATAGATGACGGGTAGGATATTGACGTTACTTTCAGTTGTTTTAGCCTATCTTGCGATCCTACTAGCAAAGCAAAAGAAGCAAGATTTCAGGCCGAAGGATGACGATGTCAGTTTAACGACTCTTCAAACGCCGGTCAGTATCAATAACCACGAAGTTTAAAAGTCATGCTTACTAACATTCAAGAGGCCTGTCTATCTGTTTGTGCATTTCTCGAGAAAGTCGCAGAGATCTCAAATGAGTCTCTGGACGGCACGAACCTAGAATCATTCTTAAACGAGATAGGGTCTGGTTTTAGGGGGTTGCTGTTGGACCACTTGAAAAAGTACCAGGTCAATCAGGCTGGTGGCATTATGCTTTCAAAAGATATAGCAAAGTATCAAGATGTTGTCAACAAGTGGGGCGTAGTGACAATCAGCGAGAGCTTCGAGCTACTCGTTGAGATCGGAAATCTCTTTGTCGTTGGGTATGACATACCCCCCCTTCCTTAAGCCTCTATTACGAGGTTATTTATATTGACTCAATGCCTTAGACCCGCCGCTGTCAAAGAACGTATGAGAGATGGGGTGCTTTCGCGCGTAAGACCGCATTTGTTGAAGCCATACTTGGTTAGGAGGGATGACTTTACTGCTGCAGGAATCGACAAAATGGTAAGTTGCGATGTCTCTATTTATCCGCTCGCGGCTAATACACCACACAGCTTGTGAGCGAGTAGCTATATGCATATTGTTTGGGCCCTAGATTTGGCATCAATGGTATTAGGAATATACAAAGCTTAGTTATAATGTAATGGTAATCTCTACTTTATACGCCAGTCGGAAAGCGGCTTAGTTCAGTAGGCCTGTGAAAAGTTCACGCATCACTTCATTGAGCAATTCCGTTACCGCGAAAATTCGAGGATACTCTAATAGAGTGAAAGAAAGAGCATACAATCGACAACGCGGAAAGGCCCCAAGAAAAAAGAGCCTTAGCAAAAACTCCGACCCAAAAGTTGTACACAAGGATGCAGAAAGATATGCCAATTTGCAGAGCCTTATCTGCAACCACCCAGCCAACCACTCGCATGCACCCTTTGAAGAACTAATCCCAAACTAATTGTTCTTGTTGCCGTTTTGCCTTTCCCATATCCTGGATATGCTGATTCTGCGTCTTTCTTTTTTGTTTATCCAACTCCGACCCTAACTTTCCCGTCCCTGCATTCCTTTTCAAGCGTTCCTACCGGGCATCAAGTTAGCAACAAACCCTCACAAACATTATCAACAAACAAACCTCAGCAGCTAATGCCGCGGCTGTCCGTGGGTCCAACTGCTCCCCAGCAGCAGCTCCAGTTTCTGCGCCCCCTCCCTCCCCCGAACCTTCTCCTAGAGTTCGGCCAGGTCCACTAGTGATCTTGGGTTTCTTGCTCGTAAGTGGTATTCTGCCGGCCGCCGCCGCAGGCTGCGCGCCGGAACCGAGGACCCTACCAGCGGGGAGCGAAGAGCCGGATTCTTTACCGCAAAGGTTTCCCATGATAGTGGCCTATTGAAAAAGAGTTTTGGGCGGAAGATCGAACGGGTGGAGGCTATAGGGCGAGGCCGTGGGAGGTAAATGTAGGGTGACAGCTTCCTCGACAGTTATGGTGGACAGGACAGGGTATCTAGTGGTGGGGCTTGCGAGTGCAAGGCCGCGTGGGTGCGGTTCTCGGCGGAGGAAGCCGAAACTTTTAGCCTGTAACAATAGTTTATGGAGGGTTAGGCAGAGGCTTGCGGGAAGTGCTTAAAGAGTGTCTGGTTCTTACTAGAGGGGAGAGAATTTATAAGGGGAGAGATGGGTTTATCGTTTCTTCACCGGAGTAGCCTTGTGTTACTAGACACCCTGGGCTCGTGAAAATGAAGATTCATTGCCGCGAGTATGCTGGGATCCGGTGAGTTGAATAGTATTGGCGAGTGATGATGTGTGCCGTCTAGCGCGGCAAGGTTACGGTGGACAACGCCATGCTACGTAAACAGGTCACCTTTGAGCCTCAACACCTTATTCGGTCCCCAGGACTGCAACAACAGCTCCGCTTCGACAATCCACAATAGCTTCGCCATGGCGTTAGGTTCGGTTAGTGTTCTTGCCCATCTAGCGATACCTTCCTTTCTCTCGCTTACAGAGACTAACAGTTTGCAGTGGAAATCATTCAACTTCTTCATAGTTACACCCGTCAAAGCCATCGATGAAGCCGACAACGCACCTCCGCTATTTGAGGTATTTGACTTTCCTCGCTACCACACTCTCGGCTGGGGGCCTAACAATTGATCGCTGGGATAGGGCGCAGATATCACCGCTTTAACTTCCGGGTCTGATACTCTGTTCATTGGAACTTCGGTTGGGATCGTACATGTGGTCAATTCGGCATTTAAGATTGTCAGGTCGTTTCCGACGTACGAGAGTGATTCCGAACATGTGGGGAGTATTCGGCATATCAAGCAGGTGGAAGGAACGAAATTACTTGTTACGGTCAGCGAGGACTTGAGTACTGATCCTGTGCTGAAAGTGTGGGCTTTGGATAAGACGGAGAGGAAGACAGGGTTACCGCGGTGCCAGAGCACGGTTACAATTCAGAATGGCCGACGGCAGTTTCCGGTTAGTTGTGTTCACAGAAGTATCCAGGAGGGGTTGCTAACGGGAGGTATAGATATCCGCATTCGCTACTACGCCTTCGCTATCACTTGTTGCCGTCGGGTTTGCTAACGGGTCTATTGTACTGATCCGTGGTGATCTAATTCATGATCGTGGTTCTAAGCAGAGGATTATCTTCGAGTCTGAGGAACCTATCACAAACCTGTGCTTCTCGCCACCGCCAACAACTCCGAATGCTCATGCTCACCATGGAGGCTTCGGCCCCTACCGCCACACACCTGCCCCCGATGGTGGGGACACTTTGTACGTTTCGACTATTGGCCGTATAATGACATTGATTACGGCCGGTAAGGGAACTGGCCAACCGAGAGTGCTAGAACCACAGGGGTGTGGACCAGGATGTATGAAACCTGCTATCGATTTCTCGTCTGAAGAAAAGGGCCTCGCCGGGGAGGGAAGTGATATCGTTGTAGCGAGGGATGATGCAATATACTTCTATGGGCCGAATGGGAGAGGGGCATGTTATGCATATGAGGGGCCGAAGGAAATGGTGCACATCTTCAAGAATTATGTTGCCTTAGTCTCTCCACCAGCTTCGCAACCTTCTACCGCGCCCAAGTCCGGCGGGATGACAGGGACACTGAAGAGGCTTGTGGGGAGGAGTGTTTCAACAGCAGTTACAGAAGATCCGTTCGATGTGACAAAATTTACTCTTCTAGACACGGAACTGAAGTTTGTGGCACATTCAGAGAGATTAATTTCTGGTGTCAAACAAGTGTTTAGCACCTGGGGTGATTTGTTTGTTTTGACATTCGATGGGAAGGTTCACCGGTACCATGAGGTCAGTTTACAGGAGAAGCTGGGTATTCTGTATGCCAGAAACCTTTATATCCCTGCCATCAACCTGGCACAGAAAGCTGGAGTTGGGGAGGCGAAATTGCGAGCGATATACAGGCGATATGCCGATTACCTGTATGGCAAAGGAGACTGGGATGGGTCCATGCAATGGTACATCAAGGCCATTGGTAAATCGAACGAAGAGGGTGTCAGCACTGTCATACGGAAATTCCTGGATACCCAGCGGATTCATAACCTCATTGAATATCTGGAAGAGTTACATATGCATGATATCGCAACGTCAGATCACACGACGTTGCTCTTGAACTGCTACGCCAAGCTTAAGGATATTGAGAAATTAGAAAAGTTTATCAAGGTGTCTTCCGGTGAGGGCTTAAGGTTTGACGTTGATACTGCTATTGCTATGTGCAGGCAAGCCGGATACTATGAGCAAGCTGTATACCTGGCGGAGAGACAGGGTGAACATGAGGCTGTCGTTGGAATTCTTGTGGAGAATCTGAGGAAGGTGGATGAGGCCCTAGGATACACCAAAAGACTAGAGCCTGAGATTGTATGTTCTCGTCTATGCCTTCGGTTATGCTATTGCTGACTATCTTTTAGGCATACTCCAGTTTGATGAGATATGCAAGGACCTTCCTGCAGGAAGTCCCACAACAGACTACCGACTTCTTCATTGAATATTATACTGGGAGGTATATCGCCACGAAGAAGGAGGAGCCAGGCGCCCAAACACAGCAACAAGAAGGGAGAATTCAGAGTTACCTTAACGCCTCCCTGTTGCAACAGTTGCCGTATATGGGAGGGGGGGGGACGGCAGGAGGTACATCACCGAATACGAATGCATCAACAAATGCCACCGCTAGCGCTTCACCGAAGAAGATTTTGGACTCGGCTGTTGGGGAGGGAGGTACCGTCCCGTTAGACCTTCCAGCGCCTTACAAGCCTCCGAAGCCCAGAACTGCGTTTTCGTCGTTTGTCGACCACCCGAAGGAGTTTGTAGAGTTCTTGGAGAATGTGCTGGAGACGGCTCGCGAGGGTGTGCTTGGTGAAGGGGATCGAGTAGATATATATACTACTTTGTTTGAGATGTACCTTCAGCGAGCTAATGAAGCCAAGACTAATGAGGAGAGGCAGCAATGGGAGACTAAGGCGAAGGGTATTATCGAGGATAAAGAGGTAAAATTTCTCCCCACCTTATATTTCGGACACTACTGAAGAAGAGAAAAGACTTCGATAGATACGTCTAACGTCCTTTTGCTCTCCCATCTCTCTAATTTCAGAGATGGCACTGTGTTGGTTCGTGAGAAGCAAGGTCTACGCTTTGATATATTCAGATCCTGCTGCTCAGCCGGAGATACTGCCGGTGCTGTCCGAGCATTGAAAAAGTACGGGGCGGAAGAGCCGCAGCTATACATCGCAGCGTTATCATACTTCACAAGTAGCCCCAAAGTTCTTACCGATGTCGGAGAAGCCGAATTGCAGCGGGTGCTCAAGGTCATTGATGAGCAAGGTTTGATGAAGCCTCTGCAGGTGGTACAAACGCTAAGTACTAATGCCGTCGCTACGGTCGGCATGGTCAAACGTTACCTCGGTGACACCATCGAGAAAGAAAGACGTGAGATCGAAAATGTATGTTTCCGCTTTCGCCAACCCGAATCCTATTTATCCTTAACAAACTAACAATTGTAGAATCGCCGGATGATTGAAACCTACAAAACAGAGACGGAGAAGAAAAAGGCCGAAATTGAAGACCTTGGCTCAAAGCCCAGCGTCTTCCAATCCCAACGCTGTCTCGCCTGCGGCCTCCAACTAGAGCTCCCAACAGTACACTTCCTTTGTAAACACTCCTTCCACCAGCGGTGCCTCAACAATGTCGACGACAACCCAGAATGCCCGACATGCTCGGCTTCGAATCAGACTATCCGCACGCTTAGAAAGGCCCAGGATGAGTATGCGGATCGCCACGAATACTTCAATTCACAGCTACAGGAGTCGAGGGATAAGCTTGGGACTGTTAGTGAGTTTTTTGGGAAGGGGGTCATGGCGGCGCCGCCGGTGTTTAACTAACGTTTGTTGGACGGGGTTATTATTATTTCGTAGCTATTATGGTAGTTCTTTTTTCCTCTTCTCGTTTTTATATCATAGGTAGAAATCTGAGTAGAGCTTCTGAAGGAAACGGTTACATTGACTTGCGCGGTTGTGAGGTTCGGGTTGTTCGTAGGTTAGCATAGTATGATACCGGTACCGGTGCTGCGAGCGGAAGACCTCTAAGGTACGATATTGTAAACTATTTACTCCTTTTTTGAACTAGTGTCAAGTGACAACTAACCACATGCGGTATAAACTTGCCAAACCCGCTATGCAGCCGAGGCTGCCATGCATGGGACACACAAGCAGCAGTAAGGTGCGGTCCCATTTCGATTCGGCCACTTTGTTGGATTGCCCATCATAGGGCATGCGGTTAGGTGGTAATGCGGATATGCGGCTGCACGGATAGACTATGGGTATGCGAATGGGCGGGTATGATACTTGTCCCAGGCAAGAAGTGCCCGAAAATTTAGGAGGAAAACAGGGATAATTCAGGGATAATTCAGGGATAGAGCAGGGGGATTTTGTATGGCCCACCGTCTGTGCACATCAGTGCGCCCATACAAAAAAGGTCAAAGTCCAATTTTCGGGTACTTCTTGCCAGGGACGAGTAGGAGATAAGGCTCTAGGACATGTGGCTTTGTGGTGCGCTGTGTCTAGGCACTTATGATACAAGCATATAGAACCCGAACATTTGAATCCGAATTTTGTATGGGCGGTCAGACACGCATAGGCAATTTACCATACAAATTCCTCATCCCTGTGTTCGGGCTCTTTTTTTTTTTTTTTTTTTTTATAAACTTTTTCCTATTGGGGCACTCATGCTACTCTAAAGCTTATGGCCCACCACTTATACGGTCATGGACCCTACATCTGCTATACAAAGGACAACCTTCCAGGCCGCACTCCCGCCAACTCCAGGTCACCCCCATCATCAACCATCCTTACCGCCACAAAACCACAACACTTCTCTCCTCCCGAGCGGTGCAATGGCAGTAGACATACATCTATCCGCACACCCGGCCGTCGACCCGAACCCATCTTTTCTCGCAATCAAATGCCCCTGCACGCTTAACGAGTGAGGTGGACCTGTACCCGCTGCTCGCCCTTTCCCCCATCGACAAACCAACAACCCCACCCCCAAAAAAAAAACAAAATAAAACAAAACAACAACAACAACCATCACCGACCATAATCAACCCCATCCTCTACCGATCGTCAAAATACACGCAAGCCCCGAGCCTATTCATGTGAGTCTTTTGCGCCCACGGTCACCGCCCGCCGCGAATCCTAAGCTCCTCCTGACCCCGGTCAACAATCAACGATACGGCCTATATCCCCTCCCCACAAATCCGCCCCTCATCCCACTCACCGGCGCACGGGCAAAATTCCCTCTGGTACGGTAGGAATCTCCCACCATCCCATTGCGCTCCCCAATTAAACTCCGGTCCACAAACCGGTACTCCCTCCTCACATAACCTGCCTCCCTGGGACTAGACTCACCCCTCCGCCCTCTCCCAGTAGGCACCACCGCTCTCCCCACATAACCACGCGGCCCCAACGGAGCCACCATCACCCTTCTATTTCCCTCTACCGGGACCACTGGCACCGTCATCACTTCGGAATCATCCCCACCCTCACTCCCGTCATCCCCAACATCCAACCTCTTCCTCTTACCCTTCGGCAGCACCACCAACGCTACCTCAGGTTCCACAACCAACGCCACTCTTGACTCAGCCACCGCCGGCTTCGCCTCAGGCACCACCCTCATTCCATCCTCCGACGCCACACTAGGCGCCACTTCGTCTACCACAACCGGCTCGGGGGGCTCAGCCACCACTTGCGGCTCAGGCTCCTTATTCGAAGCCACCCCCTCACCCACAAACCGTAGCCCATCCAACTCTTTCTGAAGACCATGATTCCTCCTCGAAAGAACAGAAACATGGTGCCTCAACCGCGATACCTCCTTCTCCAGGTCCGCCATCTTTAACAGTGCTGTCGAAACAGCCAACCCCTGTTTAGCAACCTGAGTTGCCGAAAACGTCGTAACACCTCGCTTAGCCATCTTAATCGATACTGGACAGTGATAGATAGATAAAGGTAAAATAAAAGTAAATAAAAGAGATAAACTTATCTCTCTAAAACTAAATAAAGTCAAAGGAAAATCCCTTGAGGTTAAAGACTTGAAGCCGTCGTGAAGAGGGGTCCAAGGAATCTGATTGGCCAAAAGCCGAAATGTGATTGATCACACGGAGGTACAATTTCAATGACTGTGGTTGTAAGAGACGTGGTGATTGTTCGGGCTCTTTATGCCTGTAACTTGTATATAGCAGTAGGCTGTTGTTTTCACATCCTCTGCTGCCAAGCATAGGATGCCGCATTAGCTGGTCAAATTCAACCCGTAATTAGCTGCCACCAGCTAATTTGTGTCGGGTTAGCAGCTCCAGATCCGATCATACTTTGTGAAATTGTTTAATACGTACTCCAGGTTGGAAACTGATACAAGTGCCGGTATGATACTAGTACGTGTCTGAACACCCTCTCCCTCACCCAATTCAGAGCACATTGTTACTGGGCTGATTTCGAACTACCATAGTTGCCACTAGCGGCGGGTCGAGTTTCACCAGTAAATGCGGTAGCTGTGCCAAGGTTCCTGCCGATTATGTAACTACGCGCAGTTCCAAAATCTTACTGTATTCGAGTACTAGTACAGCACTTCTAAGACGTGCCAGTGTTGTTTGGAACGGTACGTTGCAACTAGAGAGGGAATATGGAATACTGCTCACTCTTTGGTGCTAGGATCCAAACTAAGATCAACCCTGCGCAAATAAAATCCTTGCCCGACCCTCTGTACTCAGCATATCTGTGGACAGCCTCGCCCGTCCGCTAACTCATACTGTTCTGAACTTCCAAAAATGTATCCTGAACTACATCTTATTCCAGTGGTCAATGGTTAGGGGGCCGGTGGCTGCGGGCATTTGCAGGAAGGCCAGGATTTCAAAGCTCCTTGCAGGGGTCGGAGTAGGCAGTTGATAAAATATGAGATAAAGATAACCCTCCTTCTCCTGTACTCGAGTACAGTACTCCCAGGTTACTAAGGGGGGATTTGGCATAGCGATAATTGAGAAGTGTGCATCGCCAAAGACCTCAAGCAAATTGTGAAACTTTGGGGCGAAAATAAAGTTTATTACTGGAAGATCATCACCCTACCAAAAGCCCGGTCGCAAACTGCGGTCTGAATGGGGTTTCCACACAGATATCGTTATGCAAAATAGCCCCTAACTTACTCAATATCAGGTTTGCTAATTCCCGAGGTTGTGTGCTATACAGCGGTTTTGAAATCCGAAGTGAACTCCTATAGCACCACATATCACGCCACTGATAGAACCACAGCGGTGACTATTAATACAATAATATATACAAGTCCCCTCGTCCAGTGCCACTTCCCAAATTGGGTGATTCTGAGATTCTGTACTGGGTCCCATTCTGCAATGCGTGTTATTTAGGCATTTTGACATTTTTGGCTAACGGCCTCTAGTGAGTTTACGGTGGGCTACTGCGCAGTGCCCCATCGTGTAGTGCGTTCAGTAAAAGTAATTTTCGAACCCTTGCATTAGCGAGTGATATTCTGTGATGATGTATTTGGATGGGGTTGGATTACTGGCATGACATCTTCAGTGTATACTCGAGGCGAAGAATGCCACTCGCTTTCTCTTTTCATGCAATCCTGGGTATATGGGGTTAATCTCGGGACATTAGCCGAAATAAGTGCGGCTGCCTCCCGTCAACTTACTCTGAAACCCAGCCCCACAAGGTAGTTTTCGGGGTCAGCTTGGTGCACCAGTACCGCACTTGGGGCGGGGATAAGTCTTCGGAACCAGCGACCGACGGCTAGGCCAACAGTAGTAGACAAAACACCGGAATAAAACTACAAAAATTTTCTACCGAGTGTATTAATCTCAAGTGAAAGGGAAAGAGAGAGGGAAGGTGACTTGAACGGAGTAGACTATTACCGTAAAAACTGGAATAATCGAGTCGTGTGCTATGTCGTTGAGAATTCCCTACTTTAGAAAAGGGGCCAAAAACACAGCAAAAGAAGAGCGACTCAGCCCCTCTGAGAGACATAAAAAAACAAAAAATATCAGATCTTACCAGAGGGGGCAACTCTGACTGCACAGCACGCGACTCGATTATTCTAGTTTTTACGGTATGAGGCAAGGACCGGTATGCGTATTACCGGGATCTCTAGAATAGACTTGCCTATATAGGGAACCTCGAATACAGACTGGCCAGTCGGCTGGCGAGAAAATCTTTTGAGCACGCAGCCCAATTAGGAGCTCCTTTGACTGCCTAGTCATGGAGATGCACTCGTTTCTAGACTCCGGCTACAATTAGCGAATATTTGGTCCATGCTGGCTGTGCCGGTATTAGTTTCGCGGAAAAAATGGAGTATCACGTTTTGTGTGCACATCGGTCTACTGCCGTGGGGCTGTGGGAACATGGACTTCGTTTTTGCTCTCTCTCCTTGTACCTTATCTGAACGTCTAGTAAATAGCGTTTTGGTAAGATGAGGGGATTCATCAGGTAGAGGGGTAGTAAGGGTCTGGTCATCAACACCCTTATTTATTCGGCATTCGAGCTAATATTGACAATGAAAGCGTCTTGATGTTCTCGTGGGTTACTATGCTAGTACATGCCTTGGTTACCCGACGCAAGCCCCGCTTCTCCGCATATTCCCGATAGCAAAGGAAAGGCATGACCGGAGAACCTTCTCCGTAAATCACGATAACTCTAGAACAGTCCACGATACTCCTAATACCAGCACTTCCACAATCACACTTACCCACCGGGTGTCCCCCCCAGTGCTAACACTTTCCTGGCTCTTCTATTTCTATTTTTCCTTTTTTTTGCTTCTCGTTTCTTTACTTTCCATTCTTTCTCTCTCGCACCTGTGCATTCCGAAACCTTAAGACACCCACCCGGCTTGACGATGGGCAATTATGTTCACTTTAGCTCCTTTGTCTCTCTTTTTTAACTTTAGTGAAAAAAGATGATCAGGCTGGTTCGATGGCTCTCGGACAGAGCCTATCTGCTGGGCGCTCGTTGTCTTCATGGTGGCCTGGGAAAACCGCCCCGGAATGGTGATAATAAAGAGAAAGGGAAGCATGAGCAATTCCAGTTCAATGTGGTAACCCCGTAAAGCCTTCCTACCATTCAAGTGAGGGAGAATATAGGATCAATATCTCACTAATCACATCATTGATGTATCTGGGAATCACCTGTAGTGGAATCACCTGTGCAGGGGAGCCTGGGAATTCCGTCCAGGCGCTCAGAATTCGCATGCTAGCCTAGATGGGGGGCGCCCACTGGAAGAAACCGAAATAATCGAGAATGGCGCTGGGACGTCCAGAATTTCCGGCTTTGGATTAGGGGACAAATACAGCCAGAGGATTCTCCTTCAGCCCTCACTTGAGACACAGACCTTACTAGGAGAGGCAACTCCAACGTCGTAGAGAAATTCTCAATTATTTCGGTTTTTACAGTATTTGGGAAATATGATTTCACCGATTCGCACAGACCCCAAAACCCCAATATATTTCTCAAGTCTTAACTTTCTCATTACAACAGCCAAATCTTGGACCGATCGAAAAATATCTGGAATTGAATAACTTCTGGTTCTGTTGTAAATCTAGGAAAAGACATTAACTTAGGTAAGTAGTGCTATAAGATGCACGACGACGATCAGATATGTCAGCGAACTGTGAGGAGTTATGACGGGGGGAGGGGCTGGAACTAGTTGTTAGGATAGCCACTTTGGCTTTCAGAACCCCATCTGTAATGGTAATTGTCTAGGGGTGGAGCTCTTTCCTTGGGTTTTGTTCTCTCTTATTTCCTTTGCCTTCATACTTTTCTGGTGCTAGTTTTTATACGAGCTGTGAGTATTCCAGGGTTGTGGTATCCGTTTACTGAGCACATTCAGATTTATTTATTCGAGTGGTCGCGGAAGGCACTCTTATATCTGTTTAACCAAGTACAGCGGGCATAAATATAGGATGTTGGGTCTAAACGTGCGCGTAGCTTATCATATCACCTTGAATCAAGTTCTTTCCGCTAACCCAACTTTCCTCTCGGCAATATATGGCCTAAGGGTATTGCGAGCAAACTAAGTGACAAGGAACTAAGTGACTGGCCATGTTTACCGGTAGCACAGGAGGAAGACAAGCGATGATAGATTTGTGAGATATTAGGAAGTGTGTAATAATCTATTATATCACGAGGCCAAGGAGTTGTAGTATCAGCAGTCTGACATTAAGAGATTAAGAGGGTGTATCAGGGGTCCTGGAATTAAGGTGGAAACACTAGATTGCAAAGACGGGCTAGGAAAGCTACCAGGCCGGAAAACAAACCAACGAGAAAACACAAAGAAAGGGAGGAATCTGCTAACCCTCAATTTGTCTCCGTTAACAGAGAGAAAGGAAATTCAAACAGCTACAGTTATCCCCAAACCTGAGGGACATTATTTTCGTGCTTGCTCAGGTCGAGTTTAACGAATTTCCCCCTTTCTAAAATCCTAATAGTGAGAGCTTAGGTGAAATCTGCATATAACTCTTCAGTTTGTAGGTCTAGCGAGCCCTCCGCCCAGTTAGTTCTAATTTAGGTGGCCAAAAAACAAATACCTCTTTGTTAGGATCACTACTCATTACTCAACCTTTTAGCGCGCAGGGCAAGCAAGTCCTCACTCGGAGCCTAGTGTTTTCTCCCGTAGGGGCTGCCTTGCCATGGCGCTTTTGCCCATTGGGTTCCGGATGCAAACCCTCCGCCCCCGCCTGCTTGGGTTCGGCACATGGTAACAGGGCTGCAGCGTTTCTAGCTGGCCGGAAGTGTCTTCTCCCGGAGAGTACGAAAGAGAGGGGGTGTAAGGTTAGGCCCTGGGTGCAGGGAAGGGGTCTTATCGGATAATCCGGAAATGCTTTTAGCTCATTTATAAGCGTATCTCATAGGCTAGCGGGTCCCTCCAATTCTGAGGGAGTTGGAAATGCTTGGCTCCCTTTGGAGCTTCCACAAGGCATCCAGCCCAACAACATCCATCTCCTATAT
>Ga0307510_10004471_pt1 | contig 16445 bp, 16 predicted proteins | sample 12_EM_MG_FD_207224 | JGI IMG/M metagenome (GOLD analysis project Ga0307510, IMG submission 207224) | Populus trichocarpa ectomycorrhiza microbial communities from riparian zone in the Pacific Northwest, United States - 12_EM | ecosystem: Host-associated > Plants > Roots > Unclassified | place...
CGCCTGCAGCGCCTTGAGCAATGAGGATCGAATCGAAAATGGAAAAATAGCGGAAGAAGAAAACAAATGCCCGAAGCGAGGGCTGGAGGAGGAGGGATGAAACAGGTCGATATTAAACGGGTGGAGGGGGGAAGAGAAGGGAAGGGAATGAAGTTGCAGGTATTGGATCTGAAGTGGATGCGATAAGGAACAAAGGTGAAAAGAGGAAGAAGGTGAAAGGGGAGAAGGGTGAAAAAAAGAAAAGAAAGGGAAGAAAAGAAAACTGGAGCTTACGAGTCCCGGTAGACCATCCCAAGACTTGACTGGTGATTATGGAGACGGTGTGTGTGATGACCTCAACCGTTTGGAGCGATGACGCCCAAATCTCACTTTCGGGGTCATGACCGCTGGACAAGCGGGTAAGCTTCGCATCTTGCCCAACGAGAATTTTAGTGGGGCGGGGAGAGCCAGAAATCTCCTTGATCCAGCAATCGCGTCTCCGCCTATTGGCCTCGCATGATATCGCGAAACCACCCACCGCCACTGATTCGCCTTTGGATGCAGGCCGATCTTGTGGAGAAGGCGCAAGAGTTGGAAGAAAAAAACTCTTCAGCCAGTGGTAAGGGCCTAGGTGACTTGCCACACACAAGAGATCCACAATCCGCAATATTATCCCCAACCGTGATCTTGGCTTCTCAAGCAAAAGAAGTTATTCATGGAACAGAGCGTCTATCTCTGGCGGCTGCTTCCGCGCTTGGCCAACCATTCCCAAATCTGGCTTCCAAGAAAGCAGAGACGTTTCGGTTGCCCGAGATGTAATTACGGAGCTGCCCCCGCCCACCCCACTCCAAGACAGCCAGCCTCTTTTCTTACGGATCATTGGAATTCCGGTCTCCATGATTTGGAAGAATGCTCCACTCGAGTACCGTACCGTAGTCTGCTGTACGACGGGTACGGCACTCGGGCTGGCACAGTGCACGCCTTTTTACTTATGCTGGGTTGCGGTTATGGTATTGCACGCCTGTCAAGATCTCCGCAGAATGCTCGGGCCCGGGCAGGAGCGCGATAAGTTATCGCCCCAGGATAACGGCCGTCTATTGTGCCGCATCCTGCTGCGTCGTTCCGGTACCCCAATGAACTCACATACGGATCACAGTATTAGAGTTGGGAATTTTGCGATTTGAACCAAAGTGAACACGACCCTTCTTTGATCCTATTCTCCTACCATATTTACAAGCGCACAAACTGGGGGCGCGGGCGGGTTGTGTTGATTGTCCTCGTACTAGTAGGCCAAACGAGCCAGAAATTAACCGCTTGTTTGATCGATGAGGATAAAGGGGGGTTCAAAGCCATTAGCTGCTGGTATGTGCCTCTGAGGCTTAAAGTGCGCAAAATACAGCGCTTGAAATCGGCTACCGGCATCTTGATATCGGCGGAAACCACTGGCGCGGCCGAATTGGAGCCGGACTCCCCAACACCCAGCCCCAACTCGGCCGCATGGGTAGTATACCAGCCCACAACAGAGGGAGTAGCAGCAGGCTAATACCTCCTGCCGACTTTACCAAGAGCACACCTACTATTTATTATTAGAATAATATTTTGATACCCCCTGCAAAGGTTCCGTAGGTTCGCATATCAAAGTTTCCTTGAATGCTTTCCCCTTATTTTCTATATTTACGACTAATACAGCCTTTCCTTTTTCATTTTAATAACTTGTCTTGAGTCTTGTTTACATCCTAGCAATAGTACTTACTTTGTTCTCATTCCTACCTTCTTCTAGCCTGAAGCACTAGGAGTAAGACTCCCCTCATCTTTTGCACAGATTACATAGGAAAAAAATAAAATAAAATAGCTTGTGTTCTGAAGTTGAATCCGCATTTCGTGCCTCTCATATATTCCATATGTTGAGATCGTATCGGTAGAACAGATCTGCATATCGAAATTAGAAATCTTGATTTAGGGAAATACCATTGCCCAATGGTTTCATCCTACCACTTAGTAGCTACAGTTTAATCGGGAGTTAAAATGGGTGTTGTTTCAGTGTCTATTTTGATCAATAAAGTTGAAGTCTGTGAAAATACTTGGGCAAAAATCATTCAACATTGGATCCTTGTATATATCATTATCATAAGTCAAGATTTATTGCTCTAGACCCTAGTCCATTTGAGCAGTTATTAGCAGTGGATAGAGGTCTCCTTTTCGAATCCCTCTCATCATCCCCCTTGAGGTTATAGTCAGCCTCATGTGGCCAAAGTCAAAGCTGGAATGCGTCCCTAAACCGTGCTGTGCCTGTGGACGCGGGGTGTCATGATTGACAAACAGCACATGGTACCCTACCATCCCACAATATCCATTGCATAGAAATGCGTGCTCTAAGGAATGAACCAAAATCAACATTAAACACTTCCTATATAGGAAAGTGCATCTCGAAATAGAATACCAAGGTTCTTGATCCCGCAGTGCCTGTGGAACCAGGATAATTAAGAATCTCGCTAGGAAGCTGGAATTATCTATCCAAGTAAGATCTGCCATATCCATATCAACAGGGGCTGAAGAGCATTCTTTCGAAATTCTGGAAGTCCCAAAAGTAGCGTTATTCTCACTTATGCTATCATACGAGTAGTTTTACCGTGATGTGCGGGAGGCGGCGGAAAGTGACGACCACTCTGTGGCGGTGCGCCCTAACGCGAAGACTAACAATTATCATACGCTGGGGAAGCATTGCCACAAAACACTCATCACAGTTCGTCACCTCCTTCCGCATGGTACCGTACGGTGTTTGAGCTAAATATGATAACTGTAACGGAAGCTACTTCGGATTCAAGTGCCTGTGAACTTTTAGATTCCGAAACCCGGCGATTAAAGCCGATCCTGGAGAGCTAGGAGGCTCCAGTCCAGTTTGAAATATCGAACACTAGCCTATTTGAGAAGTCGGGAGTGATTCTACGGAGACTTTCTTGCTTCCATCATGGCCCTACTGGGCAGTGGGGTGCTAGTTTCCCCCTATTCTGAGCAAATCACCTCTGACGAACAACTAATTTTTTCCTTTATCATGCTTGCTCAAATAGGCCACCCGTAGTATTCAACATTTCAAACAAGGCTGGAATGTCTCAGCGGGCGAAAGGATATCATAAGTTCAATATTCAAGATTGGATGTTTCGAATAGGCTAAGCTTTTTGAGAGAAGCTTGTTCTGCCGGTACTTCCTTCCCTTCTAGCAAGCCGATTATCCGGGGGGGTACTCGTAGGCCTGTCTGACAGGTTCGCGAGTGACCTTTCATCGGCCCATGATTGGATCGGACACTCATTCGGCCAACTGTGTGTCGCACGTCTCTCTCTTGGACACGAGACTTGGAGATTTGGCACTGCTCTGTGTGCATGTGTCACGAGCGGACGAGCCCAGGAGACCTGGAGCACTCGAGCAGGGGTTTCTGGCCGGTCAGTGATGGCTAGATCGGCTCCACACTGTCCATAGTTGGTACGTCGTTTGTGTCGAAACGCTAGATTCTAGATATCTCTCGTCTTGACTATTCCCCTACCCGTTAACAGCAAACCTGTTTCCATGCCCAACCTATGCTTTCCTATTCTTGATAACTACATTATAATTTCAACACTGGTGGGTGAAGTACTGTGCGTCTCTGGATATATCGGCTCACTGCTCGAGTTGTGTGACTTGGGCTCCGAAATTCAAGTCGGGGTTGATCGAGGGATCGGGTGCGGCACTTTCCTGGTAGGTATACAGTTTAGGAGAAGCGGCGCAAATGGCTCCGGGTATCCGAGATATCGGTGAGGTGGGCTGACCTGTGCAGGTGGTTCTGAGGTTATGGAGATTGCTGGGTTGGTTGGGTGGGCACGACGAACTGTAAAGCTCCTTGTAATCACTCCGCCCCTATCTTCTGGGATTGGCTGATGAGTGATTTATTGTAGAAGAACAGCAGATGCTAACCTGGAGAGCAGTGGAAGCTCGTTGAGAAGCCTCACTGGTCTAACGAATACCGGTGTGTTTTTCTATATCGGGCCACGCCTCTCGAGGCCCGGTGCAGTATCGAGGGCGTAGGGTAGCTGGTTGTAAATACCAACCTTAGGTTTCAGTGGCCAAGTGCACCACAATCAATTGGCTCACCCTTTGACATATTTTACTCCTTGTGACCAGTAAATCCTCAAAGCTTATATATCTTTTAAATGGACTGGAACTAAGTTAAGGGGTGCGAGTACACGTAGACGCTGTAAATATCGAGGGGGGAGGGGACGAGCGGGGGCTAGGCAACTAGCAGGAAGGCTTGTGTGATTCTCTGTTAGGTAGATTGGTCTATCTGCGGGTCTAGCTTCCCTCTTGCGGTGTGCTCAGCTGATTCCTAGATATTCTTGGTAGAGAGCGGCGTCTCTTGCATCTAGGGGCTTTATCTCTAACTGTTTTCTCACAACAGCTTTCTCTACTCCAGCAAAAGGGTTAAGGCCCCTGGAAACTGGGCTTTCTATTCCATCACAGAAGGAGACGCCAGGAGTCACACCAGTATCTATTTGTGTGTGTAGGGAGCTAATCTCTAGAGACCGCTATCGAGAGAGGGACCCTGAGGAAGCAGAGTGGAGAGCAGTATAGCTTACGGTGGCGTTTAGGTCAGGTACGAACGTGGGGAAACAGTGTAAAGCCACCTTGAAAACACCGGAATATGACTGCAACTTGCCCTTTCCCCTTGAACAGGAACCTTGCTATTTGTCGTGGGCCTGTATGGCAAAAAAGGGGTTCCGGGCACGTCCAGGATTAAGGGAGTTGGGTTTGGGGCTGGTTGGAATCTCTTCCGCTCGGAATTGGATGGCATTCCATTTGGCTCCTTTCTAATACTTGGCTTGATCTAAGGTGAGGGCTATCATGCTATTGAATCGTACTAGAATTCATTCACTTCCTACTGCCCACCTTTACGGCATCTCTACTGATATTACATTGGGTGAGGCTAGGTTTCTGATATCATGGCTCCGCCGGTGTTGGCACTTTCAAATAGTCATCGTATATTGTCTTTCCTTGAATATGGAACAATCGAAGAGGATGAGACAATGAAATGACATCACTATCGGCCAAACGTGATGGAGTAACCCCATCGTGGGATGTCATGTCAGGGCATATTAGTTAGCAGGCGAATGGGACTGTCACCATGTCGAGGGTGACTGGTGTTTCTGGTGTTTGTGCTATAGAGAGCCCACCGTGCGAGTGGCTACCACAAAACTGTATTTATCTCAGCTGCGTTCTCTTTCTCTCTGTACGATTATCATCATCACTCTACACATGGGGTGGCAGACACTTCGGTTTTCCTACCGCCTTCGTTCCGGGTCTCTTCTCAAGACGCTCGCCTCACGGCAGCCTCCTAGCGGTGCTTGTACGGCGGCAGTTATCCCTCCGTACGACTGGACTTCCACCAAAACGGCCTCTTCGAAACAATATCTTAACTCTTGGAAAATAGTGTACGAGCTTGAATGAGATGAATTCAAGAGGGTTGTATTTGCCATCTTGATTCGGAGGATATAATCAGCCTGGGTGGGACGACCACCAAAGCTATTACCCATCCCCAAACCTACCATCACTACCATCAACACTAAGCCCTATATCCCACATTGCTGCATTACCAGTCCTGAGCAACAGATTTACCAACACCATATCAAAAGATGGATAATACGGCTACCCTGTGGCCTTCGTTCGTCACACAAGTGGTTAGCCACCTCATTACTCTTGCTTGTACATCCGCCATCACTCGCGACCCGATCCAAGTTCAAAATTATAGTGGATGGCTCTGCTTCTTGTGCATAGGAGCTGTCGGCCTTCTAATTTTCGGAGACTCAAAACACCTTTCGGCACTACTTGACCATATGGGATGGTCGCTATGGAAAGAACCCCTCTGGGTGATGGCATGCAACGTAGGGGTTTTCGCCTGTGTTCATTCCATCTACCTCATCACCACAACTGAATCGCAGCTCGTTTTGGACACTCCACCACCCCATACCCCATTTTCAGGTCCCGAGGAACCGGATAGAGGCGACTACACATTCACTTTACTGGCCAAACTTGGGGCTAACCAAACCAGGTTCACGAATAATAGAAGGAGGGAAGAGGACTTCCGGGTCAGTGCCGGAGAGTTGCCCCCATTCCTACGCGCTATAGGAGAAGATGTGGACGACCCTCCGAGTTCGAGAGCGGACGACGACGATGAAGATGACGGGATAATGGATGATTCACATTTTGGTCGGGATTTTTGGAGTCCCCATGATCCCACGGAAGGCTCACCAACGGTATACCCTGTCGGGAATGACTCTCAGGAGACTGTGCGACCTCCGGATACACGGCCCCGCATACGGCCTGAAAACTTACACAGAGGTGCTGTTTCCACCCCTGCGTTTCCACTTCAGGGGTTAACACAAACGGGGACAGCGACGGCGGGACCTCAAGCAGAGCTGGAAGAGAGAGACGGGCAAACTCCTAGCTCGGAGAGTCGACCGCCTGTAGGGGGGAGGACTCGTTCGGTGTCACCAGATACAGCAAACAACTTCCCTTTATATACTGAATATCTGAGAACTAGGGCTGTCACCCCAGTGCTGTCTATCACTTCTCCGAGAAATGGGGAAAGCTTGTGAAGTAAGCCAGACTAGGTCTCTGGAGGTGAGGGCGGGGTGAGAGTCTGTGATGCTTATGCCTAAGGAAACTAACAGGGACAGCGAAGGTTAGCATTTTGATATAGATGATAGGTGCGATATTGGAAGGATTCTAGTTATGGGGACTTAATGTCACAAAAGTTCCTTGGAAGGGCTCCTCTTTGGAAACTTTGACTTTCACAATGGTTTCATATCTAGTGGTCGGGGGATGGGCGGTGGCGCCCCGCCAAGTTTTATTTTCTAATAATTATAGATGTTTAATTTCTCTGCCCGCATAGTAATAACTATTAGGAGCAAATTCAAATTGCTATAGAAGGAGAGGATATCACTATGATAGATCGCTTAAGCCATGTACTAACTTATCCCTCATTCAAAGCAAAGGTTTCCGAGCTTGTTCACCATTTCGTCTATCGTACTACACATATCATACCTACTAAATTTATAAAGGCTATAGCTTTGAAGTTAAGCCCTGACCGAGCTGGCCTCGGGACCATTTCAATATTTCACCCATAGTACCCTGTGTGCACAAACGATCACTCGTTTATCGCATGCACTCCTAGCCCAAGTTAAAACACGTATTTCTCTTCCTATAGGATTGTGCAAGCACCGATTATCGCCTGGGATTTTATTCCCGCATCACGCCCCCGCGAATCGGTCTCCCCTTCTGCACTTCTAGCGTTTTTCGTAGTAGTGGAAGTAGCGAATTCACCTATGTTTGATAAAGGGAGTTGGTGGTGGTGGTGTCGAAGGCGAATTAATTGGGCGCTCTGCTCTGGGGAATAGCCGTCACAGGGATTGCCGCCAGCGCAGCTTGTTGTGGAAGTGGGTAGTGGCTGTGATATGCGTGTTGCGGTGAGCGGTGTTTGGGGATGGAGGTAAGGTGTGATAGTAGAATTTTTGATTGTGGTGGTGGTGAGCTGTGGGGTTCTAACTAAGATGTATGATACTGGCCACCAAGCTATATATACAAGTCGCAGTACTGTACAGAGAACACCGCACCTTCCTATCATGACACCGTTACTAGCCCAAGGCTTTATCTGCGCAGACTGACTCTTCTGTTGGCGCATTCCGACATCACAAGTAAATTTCTGTCTCAGCCCCGATCCCTCAAACAGGCCTCTAAAAACTGTTCAGTCTCCGGAGTCAACTTCCGGTGCCCTTTCCAATCCCTGATAGAATTCCCGTCCACATTCCTCAGGTCGAGATCTAAATTCAGCCTCCCAAGCAATTCCTCCATAACTCCCAAGTGCCCGCCCATCGCTGCAAGATGCAAGGGGGTATTTCCGAGCTTATCCTGTACATTGACATCCACCCTGTGACACTCTAACAAAACAGCCACGGCCTCCTTGTCGCCCCGATGGACGGCAAGCTGCAACGGCGTGCAATCGGACAGGTCCCGAAGGTCCGTCTGGACCCTAGCATCACCGAGTAACAACCGGAGCACGGCTAGGTTATGCCTCTGGTAATTACGCATAACGAGATGCATCGGCGTGGAGCCATCTAGTGTATACGGAACATTCGGATCGACTTGGGGGTCCGCGAGGAATAGCTTGACGAGGGCAACATTCGCGTCCTTAACGGCGCAGTGCAGCGGCGTCCACCCGCTCGTATTCCGCGCATTGACTTGCACCCTCTGGTCGGCGAGAAGCAAGCGTACGCATCCTTCCGACCCACGGAACGTGGCGAAGTACAGCGGTGTGAGGGAATCGCTATTCACGATGTTGGGATCGAGGGCTTCCTCCTTCAGCAGTAGACGAAGCATCTCCTCGTTCTCCTTGTCCACGGCCAAGTGCAGTGGTGTGAAGCCTTGCCAGGAACGCGCGTTGATATCGAACTTTCCGCTGCGAAGCAGCACCTCCACGACCTCTGCGCACCCAACCTTGACCGCTTCGCGCAGTGCCATCCCAGGCAAGGACCTGATCGGGACCGCATCATTGAGGCCGCAGTCCAAGAGCGTTCGAACGACGGCTGGGCTTTGCCGGGAATATATCGCGTCGAGAAGGACGCTCCAGTTTGTGGCGATATTTTCCTGGATTCCCATGGAAAGGAGCTTTTTGACGGTGGTGCTGTCATTGCGGGAGGCGAAGGCGTAGAGAGCGCTTCTGGCGTATTTTTCTGCATTGGGTCGGAATAGGCTGGGGATTAGGACGGGAGCTAGGAGCCCTGCTAAATGGCGGTTGGTGCGTAGGAGGGAGTTGACGTCTGGTGGGATTAGGAAGGAGGAGATTTGCAGGAGGAGCTCGTTGGGGAAGACGAGGAGGGACATGGTCTTTGGGGGAGACGGTTGTCGTGCACCTTGCGGTGGGTTAATCGGGGGGAGAGGTGAGGTTGGGGCTAAATTACCCTAGGTTGACGGCAACCCAGCACCAGGTAGTGTAAGGTGCCCAACCCTTAAAATCAACAAAAACACCAACTTCCAACCATGACCACATCTTTTGAAAAGAGATGGCTAGATTTATAGAAATTCCTAGGCGGTACGGGGAAACCTTCCTAATCCCCTCCGGAAAAATGAGAACCTCTCAAATATGATCCCTAGCAAAGATCTGCCCCCAAAACGTTACCTCAGAAGTAGCAATAGCATAGCAAAGCTTTCTCCGACCACACAACGGGGGGAATCATAGATTAGAGTGGAGACTGAGGTCTAGTTAGAATCGACTATCGATTTTTTAAGTCCTTTCTATGGTCAAAAAGCTCAGTTTTTGGCATGCTAGCTTGCTCAAAAAATCGAGCGTTACTTCAAGACGGTAGTATCATAGTTCATTTCTCTTTTGGCACTGCTAGTATGGTAATAGACTACCTTAAAATTTAACAATCCTAATGATTAAAATACCCTATCGAAATGATAGGTATTAAGCTTAAAAAAACTACCGTATAATTAATTGGGATCCGGAGGCTGTTTGGCACAACTGCAAACCATGGTTTGGTAGCCGTCATTCGGAAACTAACCAATCGTGGCCCTTAAAAGTGGATTACGTGAGCATGTTTTGGGACATGTTATTGGTCGGTTTCCCAATCGTGGTTGCCCAACCATGGTTTTGTAGTTGCACTAGACGACCCCCTAACTGCTTTTGTTTTACAGTACCGGTACTTTTAGAATTTCTTTTGGGGGTGTTCGTCCGTCGCAAACTCTTTTTACGGGTATTCGGTTGCTGGTGGACAGGCGGTAAATATTTGGTAGTTGGCTATATAAAAAAAAGGCGTTGTATGATATGATAGCCACAGTAGGCAATATTTGCTGGGCGCGTCTCTGTCCAAGATGTGGTTTGAAAAGTTTTTATTTTTCAAGAGGGCATGGAAAGGTTTCCTCTTTTCAGAAGAGTTTGTGATTTTTGCCAAGCTCCTGCATTTTGTATGCATTATGTGGTATCATATCATATCAAAAGTAGGGTAAAGGGGGTTTGCTCCCTAAGGCTCATTACGGGTAAGAGTTCCTCACCTACTGTGCGCCATATTAACTTTACTCTTCAAGAGCATCTATCACGTACTCCGCTCTCTTCCGCAGCCCGTATTCGATGACTGCCGAGGTTTGTTCGACATGCCTCAGCTCTTAGTGCGCTAGGGACCTTTCGTCCCCTCGTGGCTCAGCGCTGCCAGCGCCGCCAGCACCGCCCCTGGTCTACCATGCTGCTTGTCGTTGGGGGCACCTGCGGGAAGAGGGGTGGCAGAGGGTGTGAAATATTTTGCGCTGAGGCTTCTGGGTGGATGTGACCAAGTTGCTCTTAGGGAATGAGGGGTACCCTGGTTCCGACCCGATCGTACCAAAGATAGGCCTAGGGATTTGCGGTACCCCACAACGTAGGATCGTCGGTGGGGTGGAGGTTGTGGTTGCTTTACGGGTACCGGTATTGGAGATGAACGGATGGGGTCTGACTCCAGCGGTAATATGAGATTAGTATGGCCGCTAAGAAAGAGCATGAGGGAATTGTGGAGATGCTGTTGGAATGAAATGCGGATGTCAGCCCCGACACAGCAGATAGGTTGGGCACCTCACCACTTCTATTGGCTGCAATGAGGGCATGAGGGGGTAACAAAGGCGCTGCTAGAACAGATGGATGTCGATTCCAACACAGCCTACAGGTTTGGCTAACTAGGACCCTTGCGGGATGTTTGCAGCGATTGTTCACCGCATTACGATAAAAACCAGGGGTCTATGATATGTTTAGAATTGGTCTCCATATCGCACGGCTCGGTACCTTGCGGAGCGGGCGGGAAAGGTACACGGAGAGGACTTTTGGGTGACTGGATGGGGACAGCTAGGGTCCGATAGGTGCCGAGGATGGAGTGCACGTCGTCCGCAGTGCATACAAGTTTTATCAATTACAAAGTGGGTAATACTGTGTGGCACCCGCGGGCGAATGCCTGCACTGTATGTGGGATGCTGCTGGGACAGAAAGACATCTCATTCCAAGTTGACGGATGAGGGGTAATCAATAAATCTCCCCTCAACTATGGTGCCGGTACCCCATCAAGGTACCATACCCCTCCTAGGGTGTCTGCGGGGTCTGATATCCACTGCTAAAGCCCTATGTTTCTTCATGCGCTCGCTAAGTCCTCTATGGTTCATTGGTGTTACTTCAGACCTTCTCTATACAAGTATCAGGGATAAAGATTTCGTACGAGACATGGATCATCAGTATTGTATTCCTATCAACTATAGCTAATACTAAACCCGCGCCAAATCGGCATTGAGTTACGGCATGCCAAACCCCGGCAGCCCTCACCAAGCCAACGGATGAAACAACCCAAAACAAAATAAAACCAAAACAAAATAAACACTACCAAACCAGGCTCATGGGCGCTCAGGGGAACCAGCCCTCTCCAGGATTAATGCGTCTTCCTGGCCCGCCAAACTCAGATAAGGAGACAGGGTTTATTTTGCGGGTTAACCTAACTGTTCGGATACTTTATCCCTACCACTTGTATATCCTTCTTTCCTTTTTTCCGAGGACTTTCTCGTGTCCGTTGCTGCATGTCATCGGCGACTTCACTATTTTTTCATTGTTAGCGGTCGCGGGGGAGTGCACAGGATCTTCGTGGGTCCAGATATTGAATACACATGCCTGGGGATGGGTAACAGGGAGGGGTCTGTGGTCTGCTTTGAAGACTACTGGTATGTCCCACCATAAAAATTCTTGAGATCTACCATTGGGTTATCAGCCGTACTCGAGCACTCCACCTGCCAGACCACGATAGGTTTAGTCTGATAGGTTAACAGAATTGCGAGTGCCGGTTAATGGGATCTGGCATGTCCGACGGGCTGGTCGTAGAGCATGTCGAGAAAACGCTCTTCCTTCTTAGGAGCCTTTGGCTCTGAATCCGGAGGTTACAGAGTTGCCAGGGGTAGTGGATTTCGGGAGTTTTTACGGTATCGGTGCTGTTCTCTGTTTTTTTCTTTTTTCTTTCTTCCCCCTGTTTCATGTTCGGCTCTCGCTTTTCTATTGAGGGGATGCTGCCTTTCTACTACCGGCATTATTATAGAAAAGACTTTAGTTGATTTTGTGCTCGTGTGGTAACAGGCAAGCACAGTTCCCGAAAATCGGCATTCGCAAAATATATGACAAAAATCCATGGGTGTCTGGGCGCCCATACAAATTCACGGCCTCTGTTTTCGGATACTTTCTTGTCTGCTGCGAGTGTGATATTGTAAGATATGCCGTAAAAAATGTGAGAGTGCGCAGAACGTGTCTGACAAGGAGTTGATAGATTAAAACGCGAACATAATACGATTTTTGCACCCATTTGCCAGCCTGTGTGCTCCGAGTGATGGAAAGTGAAGCTTGTTTGGTATCGCATTTATCTAAGGAATCTTTCCTAGCGGGCTCGAACGGAGCTACTTACTTTTGATTAAGTCGACACTCTGTGATAGAACATCTATTCCTACGCGTAGCAGTTGCGTATGTACTCGTACAAGTAAATATGTCTTTGTGGGGCTCACTTGTCACCGTTTGTGGAAATCTTTGTTTTCTAGTCTTTTTTTTTGTTTAGGTTGCCGGCATTATTGACATCTCTTTGTTCAACAGTCTTTTTTCTTTTTCTTTTTTCCTTCTTGCTAACTGTCGAACAATAGGTTGTGAGCGCGAGTCTGGTAGACTGCGCTGTCTTTCTTGGAGTTTACATGAAGGGTGGTGTGTTTATGGGACAAAGTAGTCCCTGAATGGGTCTTTGGTTTGCTGAAGGTAGAGGTTTATGGGTTGAAGATATATGGTAAGTATGACGAGAGCCGTCAACACTCTTGTTCTGCTCGCAAACGGGAGGGAATAGCCCTTCTGTTGCTGCTAAAATCATCTATGGGTATTGTACCTAGCCTTCAGCCTCTTGTTTTGGGTTGCTTGTAACTTACTTATGGAACGCTCAGGCATCGAGGGGGAAAAAAAAGCTGAATTCTAACGTGGGTTCCCGTAAAGACAAAGAGGTCATGAACCTTATTCTTGAAGGCTTTGCGCAATTATTTCTGGGCCTGTCTCACTGTTTGAGAGTGTAGTAGGCTTGAGCGAAGGATTTTGGGAGGGTTTTATTTTATATTATCTTTGAAGTTTGGGCGGTTGATTATTATACAAGTACGAGTACTGGCTTTTCTCAGAGGGAATTTAAATATGTTTTTAGTATCTTAGTGAGTAGGTAGGTATTATCCCAGATTATAGTCATACTTCGCAGCTGAGGAGATATACTCTATCAAAAAACATTAATTGGCGGCACTCTTAGTACTCACGGACTGGAGAACTTAACGAACACCTTCCTCTATCGCTCGGCATCTATAAGCCTGGTTTATTCCAGGTGGCTGCGTAACATGGACGAAGCAAGATTATATATCGACCTGGCGGCGAAAGCCTACACGAATGGCGCTTTCAATATGGATATTCTGAAGGCAATCGGTCTTTCAGGGTTTGGGGATAGCCTGGGGAGGTATGCTTGGATAGTTATCAAGCCGGTCGCGGTGCGCCTTCTGCTTAACGAAATTTTCTCGCATTACATCGCTCCCTTCGTTCTGCTCTGTTGGGATATCTGGGCGAATGATGCACAGTACCCTTTACGCACGTTGCACTGGCTCAACTTGTGAGCCCCCATCACTATCAACAAGATTGTGTTGTATCATTCCATCTCAATTTCAGTGATCCCGTTGCTCATGGCCGCTTTTACACTCTCATATCTTCGTATAGTTCGGAGTGGCAGCGTCCACCCTCTCGAGCTCTGGTTTTGGCAGACCTGCGGGGATGAGTTTGACTGGAGGTTGCAGTATAGGCTAGCACAGGTACTAGAAGAGAGGTAGATTCGGCGGAGGGTGGAGAGATATTGTGATATTCCAGAGACTCCTCTGCTGACGGCGGAGGAATTTATAGAGATTATAACTGTGGTGGACGGTATTAGGACACGGAAGGAGATAGCCCTTCAAGCATAGCTCGGTAGCTATAGGGAATATAGCCGGGAGAACAACGAATTTCCTATATTATCGGTTCTGGATGGGTACTATCGCGCTGGCTGGCTGGGATACCTCGATCTACATGCTCCGGGAGTTTGATTCAAATCATCGGTTTTGCAGTCCAGTAAGGTGGCATACAGATATAAGTACTGGAGTGATCGATTGTTTTAACGGGTACAAAATTAGGCATTCTGGGGATCTCATGGCGAATTACGAAGATTTGGTCGTTGGTTCGATATCAGTTATGAGGCCTGCTGATATCAGGCCTGCGCTAAAATTGATCAAAGGCGCCTTTAACCACCTCAGGTTCTTTTCCACGACCTATATGAGGAGTGGCTTGCATGCGCAGCGCCGGAAGTGGCCTGAGCGTGTTGCGATTCATGTCGAGTACCTACGCTTCCCGCCAGAGTTCGAGAGAGGCACAGTGAGGAAGCTCGATGTTGATGTGGAAAGGGATGAGCGGAAGACGCAAAGTACGGGAGATGGGAGGGAGAGTGGTTATGTTCAGAGGGACCGGGAGTTGATTAATATTTTGACTATTACTGGTGGTTTTTGTCCCAGTGGTGCTAGCAGGCTCGTATACTGATATTTGTGTGCTTGAAAATAGTTGATAGATATTGTGTGGCCACCCTTCATGTTGCTTATATGTTGAGGACATCTGATTTGGAAAGCTTGGAAGAGGTATTTTACATTCATTCCCACAAGCTAAATTTGACGTTATTGACTTGGAGCCCGGTGATATAGCTCCGCCGGCTTTTTAGATTTCTCATGAATCCACTTCGCGCAAAGATTTGGCTAGACCTACCTCGAGGGATCGCCGCGCTGGATGCAACAATGGAACATTGTTACCGTGGACACCACGCACCTGACGAGCCCTATCCTAAGCGCCGCCCATTCAGAGAGTTTCCCGGATCGGTCATGCGATACCCTAGCTTCAAAGGCGTTGGTCCGGCAGACCATTTCTATGTCAACAGACCAGCCGAGCTCAATTTCCCGCGTGGTTCGAGAGACTGCCCTCTAGGGCTTCACGCCAATATCGTTGAGTATGCTAATAGATCGTGCCCTTGCTTTTCCGGGAACTTTGATTAGAGATTTGCTTGATATGATACTTAGATCTTATCATTTCATTCCCTATCCCGAACACATGGGGACAGGGAGAGATGAGAAAGGGCAGCCAACTGGATTTACAATTCCGGAGTGCTGGGCTGAGCAGAGGGTCTCTTTTGACTACGAGGAGTTTATATCGTGGATGCTTGCCGGCGATTGGTATTTGCCCCTGCTACACTACCTGAGAACTGGGGGTGTGAGGAAGCCGATGATGCTTGTGTTGCGTGATCTGAGCGAGGGGAAAGCTAATAGAGCGAGAGAAACCTGCGAGGCACAATTGGGAGTATATCAAAACGAGCAACGGAACTTCACTAGAACTCTGAGAGATTCGGCTGGTTTTGAGCAAGACGACAGAACTCTTGGATATGTCAATGGAACAGGTGTTGGTATCGCTTTAGCCTATAGACTGCTTCTCACTTGCGAAACCCCGAGAGTGTAAGCAAAGTAGCCCACTAGCCCAGAAATTGTGATTGGGTTAGGATGGCTAATTTCTGCGAGCAGTACAGCTGAGAGACTAAGCCACTATGGATATATGGAAAATATAGAAGTCTACCTATGGGCTACTGAGACCGCTCTCTTCAGACCACTTCCGGAAGTAGGTGTTTTGAGCTCGGGGAGAAACGTTCTTGGCACCTACCAATTGGAGTTGGCCTACGGCTGAGCTTTTAATAGGAGGGATCCTGAGCCAGCTTCCATCGTAGTTAACGGACTAATTGTAGACTTGGAAAGGTACTCGGGTACCAGGGTTAGTCCGCGAACACCAGGATTTATTCTGAGCATGAGCTAAAGTGGCAAATATCTAATAGAAACCGTGAATAGATAGCTCAACCAATTGTAAAGCAGAAAGCGTTCAAGGAATTCTTCTGGTTTTCAACCCACACCCCTTAGTGCGTGCGCTATTCCCAATATCGTCGTTAGCTTTGTCAGCCCTGTGTTCGCGGACTAGCCCTGGTATCCGAGTACAAGTTCTTCCCAACCCACGAGCTTCTACCAGCAACCTTGGAAAGGGAGATTAGGCGGTCTTTTGCTGAAATGGGCATGGAGTACCCTGGATGGGTTCGCCCTCCACCGTCAGCAGGAGAAAACGAACAACCCGGAATAGAGGATCCCCGAGAATCACTCGGTCCGAGAACCATCAGAAATAGGCTAGGGAGCAATGGGAACTTCCGGCGGGAGATTTCAGCTACAAATTATGTAGTGAATAGTCTGATAAAGCATTCAGCTAGCTAGAGCGGCAATCTCAGCCTTGCAAGTGAGGCGGTGGAGAATCCGAGGCAGAACGTATTGGTGTATGCTCGGTGTTT
>Ga0307510_10004472_pt1 | contig 16444 bp, 16 predicted proteins | sample 12_EM_MG_FD_207224 | JGI IMG/M metagenome (GOLD analysis project Ga0307510, IMG submission 207224) | Populus trichocarpa ectomycorrhiza microbial communities from riparian zone in the Pacific Northwest, United States - 12_EM | ecosystem: Host-associated > Plants > Roots > Unclassified | place...
CCTTGATTCAAAGATAAAATGTCAACTCTGAGAGATGTAGTTTAATTGGTCAGATTCTAAGTCTGCTTTCTAGAGGTCACTGGTTCGAGTTTCACAAATCTCAAGACCACTGGAAGCTTACATGATCATTAACTTCAAGGCTTCTGGGATTAGTTGAGGTCATAGTTTTAAAACCAGGCCCGGCCCGATGGGTTAACCCGGGACCCAGTACTGGAACCGAGCTGAGTTTAAGAAAAAACCAGCCAGAGATTTGGCCCAGAAAAACCTGGTCGACCTGGAGGGTTGACCTGGAACCCGTAAGATCCCGGTAAACCTAGATGAGACTTAACTGCTTATATATATATATACATACAAGTAAAATGTCATCGTTTTAGCCTTTTACCATGAACCCATTTGTAACATGAAGACAAAAAACCTAAACTCTTCAATCTGTAAAGCCACATTAGTTGCAAAAAAAAAGCAAAAGAGTTTAAAATCTGAAAACCATTTTTGCATTTGCTTCCTCTTCAAATCTTAAAATCTTCTCGGCATGTAATGGGAAAAGAGATGCATGCTAGGTGGTGGTGGCAGACGCTGTGAGTTGGTGGATGGATGCGTTGGCAGAGCAGGGGGAGTTTGTTGAGGGGTTGTTTGGAGGGGGAGTCAGATCTTGTGGTGATAATTATGATCTGGTTTTGATTTGTGTGGATGTAGATTAAGGGCTTTCATGATGAAAATCGGTGCACGTTAGCAAATGAAGGATTTTGAGGGTGAAAAGTGGGGAAGATTTAAAAGAAAATGAAATAGTGGGTTTGTTGTGATTACTATTTAGGGATCTTGGGGACAAAGAATAAGAGAGAGAAAAATGATGGTTTTTTAGTGGTGTGGTTTTGTGGATTGCAGAGAAGGTAGGTGTTGGGGAAAAAGCTACCATTAATAGGCAGCTTTTGGAGTTTTATCGGAGAGATAGTAGCCGCATATTTAAAGTTAGTGAAATTCTTTTTTTTTTTGGTTAACCCGGGTCAACCATTTAACCCGTGACCCGATCATTATACTGGGTTGACCACCGGGTCGGGTTTAAAAACTATGGTTGAGATTCGCGCAAACTGACCCAAGCACGTTAATAATAATAAAAAGATAAAATACCATTTTTCTTAACTTATGGTGACTTTCATGTCTTTTGCTTCATCATGTTGGAATAAAATCAATCCATTAAGAAATACTAGTGAAAATTAAGTATGGTTTGTTTTTTTGATGTAAAAATACTTTTCAAAAAATTGCTTTAATTTTTTTTTTATAATTTTATATCGTTTTAATATTTTAACAGTAAAAATAATTATTTAAAAACATTAAAAATAATATTTTAATTATTTTAAAATACAATAATAGTGTTCTCCATTCCTAATTGTTTACACAATTGACGAAGGCATTGTAGCCGTAAAACGAAAAAGGAAAATATCTGAGGAGGTAGCTAGGTAGGTAAGCACCAGCTGCCCAACCAATCACACCTCTAGGCTCGTGTGATTTGGGAGGCCACAAAGGCTCGTGGGCTTTAGCAAATTCGAAGGGATGCAATGAAAAGAGTAGCAGGGGGGCTGTGGGAAAATAAATTTGTGTTTTGTTAATGTGTGTGTATAGTTTATACACAATTTTAGAATATTTTTTAAATAATAAAAAAAATAAAATTAGAAAAATTAAACTTAATTTTTTTTAAATTTATTTTTTATAATGTTATCAAGGTTTCATGATTTACGTTGAGGATTTGACAAATTAATCTTAATTAATCTGAATAAATTCGAGTTATATTGTTATTTTAATATTTAAAAAGATATATTTTTGATTTTTTTGTAGTTAAATTATAAATTTTTAGTTAAATTAATCTCGATGTGTTATAAGGCCACCTTCAATTTTCTTTCATACAAAAAGCTTGCGAAAACAAACTCATTTTATTAAAAAAAACCTTTTGTTTTTAGAATTGTTTGATAAACTAAAGACCCGAGTTTATATTTTTATAATCGATGCAAATCCCCGGCTATGTCCTACAACCATGCGATGAAGCACACTCAAGCCAACAACCACCAGAGCAGCAACAAAAACGCACGCACAGTCGCACACCATTTATATTTCCTCTGCCTTCCGATTTATAATAATCAACAAATAGAAAGTAAAATTTCCTCTGCCTTCCGATTTATAATAATCAACAAATAGAAAGTAAATTATTCCTCTAACTCTACTCTGTCCTCCTCCTACTGTAAAATATCCCAAATCAGGATTTCTCTCTACCCCGCTCGCTCGCTAAAACCCTAACCCCCTCTCTCCCCCCTATCTCTCGTCATTTCTCTCTATACATTTCCATTGCAGCAGCCGTGGAATCGCAGAATACGGTTATTTTCTTACTTGGTTAAATTTGCATGATCGAGTGAGTTTTTCTTCGAATTTCACTTATTGTTAGCTTTCTTTACTTCCACTTCTTGCTTTTTTTAATCGGCGAAGTGTTTTTTTCTTATTAATTTTGAGCTCTTATCTGTTATTTTGCTTGATTTTATTGTGTGAAATTCAGGTTAGGGTTTCTGTTTGTTAAGCTAAAGAGGAGGAATTGTGGTTTTCTGTTTCCTTCGTCTTTCTTTCTTGATTTTCTTTAGCAGTGTTTGTTTGGTGAGCCTAACAGTTGCATTTTGTAGTGGTTGTTAGTGGTGATTTACCTGCATTCTGGTTGATAGCCAAAAAGAGTATAAATGTGCGTGTGCACGTGTGCCAATGTGAACAAATTTGGTAATGAGATCTTTGGATTTGTATGTGGTTGTTGTGTTCTTGATGCTGCATTCGAGGTTTAGATGTACATATGGAAACATTTTTATCATGCTTTAAAGAGAATTGTATGCCTGAGTTAATGCATTCCGGTTCTAATTTGGTGACTTTGTTGTGAAATATGAGCCGTATACATTGTTTTTCAATAATCTTGCATTGCTTATGTCTAGGTTCTTTGGTGGTTACATTGAAGTTAGTAGTGTGTATGTATGTATAGCCGGATGTCCTTTGGATGACAGAGGATTTTAGGTTCAAACCCAATAAATGGCAATGTTAAGAAAAGGAATGTTAGAATGTATAATTCAAGTTGCATTGTTTGTTTTACACAGGAGCTGGGCCTGGTGTTATTCTTAATATCAATAAGTGAATTGATGTTATCTTGAATCTGTCAAGAATTGATCGTTTGTCAAACTTGGCAAATAATTTTGATTTTGGGCTAGTAATTTTTATCTTAGTACTTTACTTACCTGCCAAAATCCAAAAGGTGGACTCCTTATGTTTACCTTTGGCAATTTTTTTTTTAAACTTTCTTCCTCTGGGTTTATTGCCAACTGAAGGTTGTTAATTGCGTGTACATATGTATACATGCGTACAATATGTTGGCCTGTATAATTTTCCTTTCATGGTTATATGTGTTGGGTCTTAACTTGTTAATAGTCCCCATCCTACATGTGTGTTTGTGTGCTCTGTCCTGATATTTATACCTGTAGGAACGGATAGTAAGTGTTCTGGAATCTTATCTCCTACTGATTATAAGGCTGATGTGTTGTGGCGGTGATCATTTCAATAAAATAGAATTAATTTACTTCCGCTCTTTTCCTAATATTTTGAGATATGCTTATAGATATTCCTTCTCTTAAATGATGCCTAAAGGGGAAGGTAATTCATACAGATTGGGATTGCAAAGGGTAAGTATTGCATGGGTGGTCTAGAGGACTCGGTCCTGCCTAGTGTCTTTTCCCCTAATGGTCTCTTGCCTAATGAAGCCAACTCTGTCACTCGAGCACTTGAGCTAGAGAGATGGGCAATTGCTGAGGAGAGAACTGCAGAACTTATTGCTTGTATTCAGCCCAATCAACCATCTGAGGAGCGCCGAACTGCTGTTTTAGGCTATGTTCAGCGCCTTATAATGAAATGCTTCCCCTGTCAGGTTTGGATAATTTTCCTTATTCATTTATCTTTAGTTACATCTTAATTTTATTGAATGCTGTTAAATGTTGGCTTTTAGATTGGTTTAGTGTTTTTAGGATGGAGGTTGTCATAGTTTTAGTCATTTTGTAAAAACCGAGTGATCATGACTATGAATTACCAGGTGAGACCGTGAGAGTCATGCCACTTACTTTGATGTTTTATCGATGTAAAACTTGTACCAGGGCAGGGAAAACTGGATAACTAACTTATGTGAGTTTGAAACTGATTAATTGTTGCTTTAGAGGGCTTAGGTTACCCAGTCTTCCAGGCTGTTCTGCTGAATGTCATACTTTCTTCTCTGTCATACGGAAATCAAGAAATGAAGTTGCAGGGATGATTGAAAAGAACATCGACCACATAGTGAGGGAAAACAAAGATGAGAAAAAGGACATCTAATAATTTTCTGTGCAAGATATCTCCATTACTACCGAACCCCTTGCAACTTTATTTTGAAATTTCCACATGTAGCCTGTGGCGGATATGTGTCGAGTTTGCTTAATGATGCCAGACATCTAGAGAATATCGTGTCAAAATTTTTTCTTCCAATTAGTTCTAATGACTGAAATTGTGATGCAGAATCTTTATTACAGCACCTAAATACTATGGTTTGAAAGTTATAACAGATTTGGTGGGTTAGGACATAGAGAAATAGGCTATGGGAGGGATTGGGATGTGTTTAGCTTAAGGTTGTGCTTTAGAAAACGAAGCAAATAAGGAACTAACGATCAAGTAAGTTAAAGGAAAAATGAACCGAGAAATCACTCCTAGGATTTCTTTGGCAGTGCACGCCTAACCTTGAAGGTTGAAATCTGAATTCCATTCACTGTAAGAACATCCTTTAAAAGTGGGGGTTACAACCAATATATATATAGGCTAATAAGGTAGTGCACAATAGCTCGTGCTAGTTGGTAAGTCACTAAATGCTGAAGAAGTTGACTGGTTAACTTTGTTTTAACACTGGGTCTTCTATAAACTTTGCATGTGTTATCTGCATTAAATTGAAATGGTTTTCCTGCTTCATTCCATTTTATAATCATAGGTGTTCACCTTTGGGTCTGTGCCCCTCAAGACCTATCTACCTGATGGAGATATCGATATAACAGTGTTTACTGAGAGCCAGGATTTGAAGAAAACCTGGGCTGATGAGGTGAAGGATATTTTACAGCACGAGGAGAAGAGTGAGAATGCTGAATTTCATGTAAAAGAGGTTCAGTATATCCAAGCAGAGGTATGTTCTTTCAGTATATCCTTGATGCTTCTTTCCTCATAGAGATGTTTCTCTCTATTTTACTTGATTTACATTTACTGCCGTGTTACCACCTGAAAAATGGTTTGGACTGAAATAATCATGTTGTGAGTCTGAAACTGGTTAATTGCTGCTTTAGAGGGCTTAGGATACCTAGTCTTCTGGGCTGTTCTGCAGAATGTCATACTTCTTCTCTGCCATATGGAAATCAAGAAATGAAGTTGCAGTGATGATTGAGAAGAACATCAACCATGTAGTGAGGGAAAATAAAGAGGACAAAAAGGACAATTTTCTAGTGCTCATTTTGTTTTTCCTGTTCTTGTTGTTGGACATTTTCTACTCTTGATTTACTCATGTGGCTCCACTAAACTCTGGCTTATTCAACTGTGTTTGTGTGGGTAACTTGTGTTGCATGCTTCATTCCTTTTAATTTAGATTAATTAACTCTGATGTTCTTTTGCTTGTGTCCTACTCATATATAACTTACTCTTTGGTTGTTTTATTACAATACTGCTGATGTAGTCTTCCCTTCCACTCTTGAAGTACGAGTTAGCACTTTCCAAATATTCATGATTGTAGCTTCCATCATCTTGCAGGTGAAGATCATAAAGTGTCTTGTGGAAAATATTGTAGTAGACATATCCTTTAACCAGCTTGGTGGTTTGTGTACCCTTTGCTTCCTCGAGGAGGTGAAATATTTAACTCCGGGACAGAGATTCCAAATTTATTTTTGTGATTTTCCGAGTGCATCTCTCTCTTTGTCTCTTTCGGCTTTCACTAATGACAACTCTCACTTTCAAGGTTGACCAACTGATAAGCCAAAACCATCTATTCAAGCGCAGCATTATATTGATTAAAGCTTGGTGTTATTATGAGAGCCGTATTTTGGGTGCTCACCATGGCCTTATTTCAACTTATGCTCTAGAGACATTGGTTTTGTACATATTCCATGTGTTCAATAATAGATTTGCTGGGCCACTTGAGGTGAAGTTGCTGTTTCTCTTAAATTTGCATTTTGCCAATGCATTTGGCTTTTTAACCTGAAAATCTTTTCATTGTATCTGCAGGTACTCTATCGCTTTCTGGAGTTTTTCAGTAAATTCGATTGGGAACACTTTTGCATTAGTCTCTGGGGCCCAGTTCCAATTAGTTCACTTCCTAATGTGACTGGTAAGTGTGGATCCTGTGAATGATATTTTAAGAACCAGTGCTTTTAGTGATGTTTCTGCTAGTTGTATTGCAATGGCTGTTTCTGAATTCACTTTCTGAAATGTTACAGCTCTCTCTCCACGCGAAGATGGTGGACAGATACTCCTCAGCCAATTGTTTCTAGAAGTGTGCAGCTCGGTGTATGCTGTCTTTCCTAGCCAGCAGGAAAATCAGGAGCAATCCTTTGTTTCCAAATATTTTAATGTCATTGATCCTTTGCGTACAAATAACAATCTTGGCCGTAGTGTCAGTAAGGGTATTGCTCCAAACTAAAGCTGGAATAACTTTCACATTAATGTTGAGTTAGCAAGTTGTTTGCACTTATGCATACATGCATGAATGTATGTGCGTATTCGATATCCCTGCAGTCAGACACTCACATAAACACACTATGCTTTTGATATCATGAAGTCTCAGAACTGAGGCCTGGTTGAGTTGGTTTGAATAAAAACATGCCTGCTGTTTGTCAGCAGGAGTACTTTCTTAATGGTCTTTCAGCAATGATTTATGTTGGTTTGTTCCTATGTTTCAAGGACTGAGGCAGTTTCAGTGGTTCTCACATGCTTCTCTTGTTAAATGTGATCTTGGAAATATCAGATAGGGATCGCATCTTTTATTTATGTTCCTTTTTTCATTTATAGTGCTGTCTAATTGCTTAATTCCTCATTGTTTTGCTAGGTAACTTCTATAGGATTCGTAGTGCTTTTGCTTTTGGAGCTCAACGTCTGGCCAGATTACTTGACTGTCCAAAAGAGAATCTGCTTGCTGAATTCAACCAGTTTTTCATGAACACATGGGATAGGCATTGTAAAGGTCATCGCCCTGATGCTCCAAGTCCCGATCACATTGTTCAACGGCCAATCAAGTCAAATATAATTGATGGTTCTGAGACTTTTAGAAATTACTCAAGCAGCAAAAAGACAAAAGAGGATCCTTCTGGTCATCAATCTAAGGTTGGGGTGATTCATGCTGCTCATGTATCTGATGGTGTTTCCTCCAAGCATGGTAACCACATTTTAAAACTAACGTCCACACCTGGTGATATATCAGCTATATCTGGAAATCTAGGCCAGAGGATGCAGGCCAACTTGACTAATTCCACAGACTCGGATCATAATAATCAAAATTTAAGATCCAATAGTTTGAATGAGAATGCACATAATGAAAAGACAACAAGTTCCAGAACAGAGTACTTGGGGAATGAAGGGCATGCTCGATATCAGTTCGCAAGGACTCAATCCAGTCCTGAACTAATTGTTACATCCAGTGAAGTCCCTTCTCGAGGGAGGCGTAACAAGGCATCAGAGACAGTAAATGGCCAGGCTGCTTCTATGAGGTCACACAATAGTAGGAGGAGAAATTTGGTTCCTGAGGTTTTGGAGAACCATGGTGCAAGATTTTCAACTGAAAATTCACCATCTTCAAGGCATAGCATTGATGCTACTGTTGATTCTACTAGTGCTTCAAATAGCTATTTTGGTGATTCTGGTGAAGGAACCACGGATGACCACCTTTCTCTTTCTGAAACAATGCAGTTGCATCAGGAAGAGCAAGATCGTGTTAACATGGCATCTTTCAGTGGTTATAGTGTCAACGAACAGGGTCAGATGCCTGTGAATTTAGCTTCTGGTCAACCGCCTTTTGCAATACCACCTGCTAATCTTGGATATGCTCAAAAACAAATGACTGGTACAGTTCCCATAAATGCTCCTCCTTTTGAGTCCCCTTGGGTGCCGAACATGCATTATCATCCAAGTTTTATTCCATATCCATTTTCCCACTATTTTCCAAGCATGGGAATGACCTTGGATCAAGAAGTGATGATTGAAAAGGTTGATGCTAAATTGGCATCTACAGAGTTTAGGCAAGACGTGAGCGATCATGGTTTTTGGTCTAAGCCAGTTGCAGATTCTGTAAGAAATCAACAGAAGAACAGAAGCTCCCAATCTCGATTGCAGGAGCATAGGCAACCTTTTGCTTCTGTTGAGTCTAGCCATGTCCATTCAACCCATGTAAGTAGCTCCGGCAGTTTCTCACCAAGGGATCATGAGTTAATTACAGAAGACAGAGATCTGATTAGGGAAAATTACAGTGAGGGTGCTGAATATCAAATACGCAGGGAGTCCGATGCTTATTCATTGGCCAGTTTAAGAATTGTACCCGTTTCACAAGCATCCTCCTCAGGAAGCAAATCTGAAGATAATGGTGATGGGTCACTTTTGAGGACTCATAAGTCAATGAAGGGTCAGCAGGGAAAGAAATCTTTTCCTTCTACAGATCAACCTATTGCTCATGGGATGGATAAGAATGAAAGGCAGCATGGAGATGAATCAGCTAATCACATATCTTCTCAGCCAGATGATGATGACAGAGAGTTGATTAGGCTGTCAACCTCAGGCACTGAACTGTCAGAAAGCGTGGTTTCTGGTGTTGGTGCTTCTTCACATGTTTGGACTCATCAAATACCTAGTTATGATCCATCATCAATGAGTAGATCAAATTCAATGCTTCCAGTTGCTCCAATGTTTGTGGGTCCCGAATCGCATCAGAGAACTAACATTAACCATGGAGCACTACCTGTTGCATTTTATCGTGCAGGACCACCGGTGCCTTTTCTAACTACGTATCCATCTTACAACCTTCCAACTGAAGCAGGAACCTCAATTGTATCCACCAGAAAATTCGATAGGGACGAAGAATTCAATAATTCTCAAAATAATCACTCGAATCAAATTTTAGATTCATCTGAGAATGTTGACCAGTCAGAGAATTTAAATACTTTTACATCTGTGAACAATGCTTCTTCCTTAGTGCATTCTGAACAGAGCAGATCTGACATTTTGAATAGTGATTTTGCGAGCCACTGGAAGAATCTACAGTATGGGCGGCTTTGCCAAAATGCTCCAAATAAAGATTCCTTGCCCTGTCCATATCCTGTTGTGGTACCACCGATGTACTTCCAGGGACATTTCCCGTGGGATGGTCCTGGAAGACCTGCAAACATGAATCTCTTCACTCAACATATGAATGGTCCTCATCTTATCCCCGTCTCTCCTGTCCAGCCAGGATCTAGTAGGCAGGCGGGCTTTTATCAACATTATGCAGATGATCTTCCTAGATACCGTACTGGAACTGGAACTTACCTGCCCAATCCGGTAAATTGACCTCTTTCCCCCGATAAATTCTATTGGTAAAGAACTATGCCTGACATCTTTCATTTCTCTATGTAACTTGAGGACCAGGATATCAGCAAGAATTGTTGCCATGGTTATTGTTCTATTATATCTCATGAAAGTTTGATTCCATTGTATGTGCTACTAGTATATTCGCTTAGTTGTATTTTCTTCATTTTGCAGCAAGTTTCAATTGCTAAAGATATTTTTCTTATGTGGCTTATAATGGATGCCATTTAATGGAGGCGAAAGGTTTTTTTCTTTCCAATAGATAATGTTCAAATTTAAGCATTACCTCATTCTTTTAAACCAAGGATTGTCTCTGTTTAGGAGGGTATCCTTATGATCTGATGGAAGAGGGAGGAAAATAGGTCCTGGGTAGAAATGTAAACATGTGTGCTGTAATGCCGTGGTGATCTCTTTCTATCAACAGATTAACTCTTGAGGTTCTGAAAAGAGGGCTTTCTGGAGGATAGGAGTTGGGATTTCTTGAATTCTTGGCTAAGGGTGATTAGTTCGTTCTTGATTTGTCAATGATTTCAGTTGATACTTGGGTCACTAGAAAGAAAAATGTCATACTCTTGTAGACTATCCAAGGTCATCTTAGCTCATACATACATTGCATGCTGTTCCGGGTGATGCAAAATAAGTATTAGATATGCCCTCTTAGAAGTACGAGAAGGGCAATATAGTTGTATATAACTCTGTAGAAGCGGCTCAGTGAAGCTGTAATATTTTGATAAATGACTTGCTTTGAGCCATATTATGCTGCCTCTGAACTGATAAGACCTCTTGTAATTTGTATCTCGATACTGGTTTTAATTGAATTTGTGACTCTCTTCATGTTTTGGTTTGATGTTGATCGACCTTTCCTTTTTATTTTTCATGTCCTATCAGCATTGATTTCTATTTTCAGTTGTGGGGTGTTGTCTTGCATGTTTGGAGGGGATTGTGGTTTATTGTAAAATTTTATTTTCTGTCTTCAGAAATTATCTTTCAGGGATCGACAATCTTCCAATACTAGAAATCATGGGGGAAATTACAACTATGACCGGAAGGACCACCATGATGAAAGGGAAGGAAACTGGAATAACAACCCAAGACCACGATCTGGTGGTCGTGGTCAAAGTCAGAACCAAGGGGAGAAGTCATCCTTTAGGATGGATAGGAGTGCTGCAAATAATCGCCGTTCTGACAGGTCATGGAACTCAAAGCAAGATCCTCTTCCACGATACCATCCCCGCAATTCATTTAGGTTCTCGAACTCCACGGACCGTGGCTCTACCAATGCGGCATATGGCATGTATCCACCAGTACCAGTTGTGACTACTAGTGGAGTTTCTGCATCTGTAGTTATGCTTTATCCGTATGACCAAAACGCGGGCTACAATTCTCCTGATCAGCATCTAGAATTTGTAGGACCAGCTCGTTTCACAGCTGGTAAGGCATCACCGCATCTCCGTGAAGATTCATCAAGAGACATTAATGAGCAACAAGATATCCGAAGAGATTCTGATCTTTCTTCTCCAGATCAGCCATCCTCACCCCGGGTTCACAGGTATTTTCTCTTCCTCTTGTCATAGATGGCCCATTCAATGTGCATGCTATAAAGTCTTAAGAGGTTTCTAGAAAGAGCTTCCGAGTTGTTTTATGAAGTTGTGTCTTGAAAAGTGGATTGCCCCTACTGAGGCCATACATACTAGTTATTTCAAGTAGCTTGGGTGGAAATGTGCTCGATAGGATGCTGCTCATGATTACTGGTTGACACAAGGACAAACTTATTTTGGAGATTATAAAATTTATGGTTAAGCATGTTTGGGGAACTATTCAGCTGGATAGCATTCTTGCCAAGCTACTTGTTGAATTGCCATTTTCATTTGTACCTTGAATTTTTTGATTTACACTCGTTAATTGCTGATGCATATTTCACCAGAGTAGCGTCTGATATGGTTGATGTACTTATCTTCTCAGGAGGGTTTGATTACGTGGCTAGATCAGCATGCCAAAGAATGATTCATTCACAGAAACCAGATTTTCCTCTTGCATATCTGAACCGGGCAGACGATGTGGGTGGGATGAAGAGGAACTACACGGGTAAGCCTGACTTCACCCTGCCCCTCAGTTTGCCCCTCTCAGGGGAAGGTTGACCTTTTGGTCGCTGGTTTACAATGTCTTATACCAGCATGCCTGCTGCACATACTTTACAGAAAGGATAGATACCAGCTATACCCATTTTCATGAAGATCTGAAAGACGTGATGAAGAAATGCGAGGAAGGAGGGAGGGCACACTGTGGTAGATGGCAAATTGAAAAGGTGGGAAGGTCAAGAGGATTATTGTTCCGAGTGGCCCCCTAATGGTTCCTGAGAGACGAGACTCGGAGGAATAGATGAGAAGTACAGGTTGTGCTTTAGTTTCTTCAATACAAACCGTGGGTTTCAACACCCATTAGGTTTTTACATGAAACAGTGTTAAAAAAATGATTAGACAGGAAAATATCGAAGTTGGATCTTTTTAAGTGGTAGATTTCTTGGAGAAGGGTTCAAACCAATATGCCCAGCCAACTATTGGAAGCCATTGGTGTTTAATTGTCAACGTTGGGCATGTTGAGTTGTATGAGATTCAGATTCTAATCTTGAAACGGTAATTTCTCCTCTCATTTATTTTTTTGAGCATAGTCCACCCAGTCTTGTTTGTGTAAAGTTTCAGGCCTGAATAGTTTTCAAGAAAATATTTTTTGACAAGTCTTTCAAATAATAAAAATCATTAGTGGGTTTTGGCCAGAAATTTTAAAACAGTTAAAAGATTTTTTTCGACATTAATGTGGTGAAGTAAACTACTGGGTTTTGATACAATCTGGGTGAGTCAAGATGCAGTCATTCACAAACATTTTTCTTTATTTATATTGGCTAATTTACAAGCCGTGAGCATATGATACTGCTATACAAAACAACAAATAAAATGGCTCCTGGCTTTCCTCCCTGCATGTATAAACACATCTCTATTTCCATCCAAAATTCCTCTCCGCACAAGACTTGTCTCGACTTTTAGCTACCCACGCCCCAGATCTGAGACAGTGACCTGCTCGAACTAGAGGCCTTCCTCCACCTTGCTAGACGCAGCAAGAAAGTCAAGACTTCCGACGGGTCATGGAGGGAGTAGGAAGCTTTCGTATCCTTCGGACTGGACGCTACCACGATTGGATACCCTTGGCCTCTCTTTTGAATCACCTGCAAGAGTGTAAACATAGGGAGACTGATTCAGCAACTTAATCTTGTAGCAGGAATTCTGAACTAAAGAAACCGTTTCCTTGAACAGTACCTTGAAAGCATCTTCATCTGTCCGGTCATCTCCGATATAAACCGGGAGAACATCGGTGCAGTTGCCTAACCCTAGAGTATCGAGCAAATATTCTAGGGCGTTGCCTTTGTCCCATTCTATTGATGGTCGTATTTCCATAACCTTCATGTAGATTTCACAGAAACATTAGAGGACAATCATGTTGATCAGTTATAGACTTTTAGAGATTGATAGAATGTCAAAGACACTTGTGCATACCTTCTTACCCCAACCCAAACGAAAGTCTGGATAGTGTTTCAGAATAGACTTCACCTTCTCCTCTAAGATCCCATAATCCTGGTTTCGAAACGAAAATAATCCTTGTATTTCAAAATCCTTTCTTCCCATACAAATTAACTCATAATGTCATGCTTTATATAGATAGCTGTGGTTATGATGATGCTGGAATGAAACAGAACTAAAAGATTTGGGCTTAGGGCTTTATTTTTACCTCATCTCGAACTTGTCGAAAATGTACAGAGACACAAAATCTGTTGTTTTCTACCCTGGCACCTTGTATTTTCATAATTGCCTCTTCCAGTTCTTTCAGAATCTGTTACAAACACACAGAATTTGTCACTATATGACCATGAGGTGGAATTGGTGTCTGCTAAGACTAAAATGGATGTTCAAAAATAAAGAAGCCGACCTACCTTTTGAATTGAAGGTAAGAATTTCTGAGCAGGTTGAAAGACAGCTTCATTGCCCTACCAAAGTGAACAAAGCATGTGATCAGTTATGAGGGAATTAAGAGAATGTCCATTCTTCTTTTCGAAAACCGTTCTATTACGATTGAGCATTTCTCCCTGTCTTCTTCGTTAACTCATTCTCATGGTTCTTAGCAAAGAACGTGTGTCCAGACCAAAAAACAGGAAAAATGGACTGATCATATTTACCTTTCTGTCAAGGGATACAGTATGATATTTCCCATCACTAGACCTAACAGGCCTAGGTGGTGCCATAATGTCCATCCCATGGCTTCCAGCATAATATATGTTATTCAACTGAACAAATCCTTTCACCTGCAGAGAAGACACCATGGGCATTATCAAACTTTGCCTCATAAATTGCCCCAAAAATCTAATATATAGAAAGGTTGCTAAAAGCAAGCGAAAAACTCTTCCTATGTAGTTACCTTATCTCTGCTTCTACCACTGATGATAGCTGTTGGAAAGTATTTTGCAACTTCACGAACTGCTGCACGCATCTGCACATTGAGGGTTTAATGATTTATGAGTTTCTTGCTTTAACAACAATTGTATAGTTCGCATTATTTTCTTGTAACTGTTCAATACATCCAGCATGATGCTTCTGTCTCTTATACTTGTGGATTTAACTCAGATACGAGAGAGGAAAACGTTGTGTGTGATCATGTTTCGGAAAAGTTTCTCCTCATTTACATGCATAAGCATTAGTGATTACCTCATCAGACATGAAAGCACGATCAGGATCATTTACAATCGGCGAGAGAGTCCCGTCGTAGTCTAAGAACACGACGATCTTCTTCCCCCTTGCATCTTTCATCATCTGATCAAATGAGGTCAATGCAGAAGGATGGTCCACCTAATAGTTTGGTATGTATTGTGGTCAGATGCTTGCTGGAAATTAGAAGCAAGTTTGACTTTAATGCAATGGAAAATACTGGTGAAATTGAACTCACCATCCATGAACTGTAATTTGCATCATCAGAAACAGCTCCATTGATTACAGGATGACACGAATTTGGTGCTCTCTCATTTGAAGAGAGATCACTAGCACCAGGCTGCACCTTTTGCCTGTTGGAAGATCTTTGAAATCCCATGGCCTGGTTAAGCTTTGCAAAATTTCTCTTAAACATATCTGTTTTCCGGAAAAATCAACTTATATGCTGTCTCAGTTAGCGCCTTAGAGTTCTTCAGCAGGCTAATATCTAAAGAACCTGCAATGAAACCAACATATCAAACATTCGAGTACCCACAATTAGATCAAAAACCAATATAAAGAGAAAAAATCATTGAAACTTCTAATTAATAAACAACAGCAAAAAAGAAACAAAATAAACAAAGTGATTAATCTTTTTTTTTAAATGGGCAAAAGGGTATTAACAATGACACTGACCCATCCATGCAGTTACCTCTATATATTATATTTTGAATCATATATTAATTTATATCATTGTCAAAGCATACCAAGATGAGAATGACTGATGAGGAGTGGGTTTTGGAGTGTCGCTCAAAACGTTCTTCTGACATGCATCCTTTTTAACATGTAAACATCCAGGCCTCACAAACCAAACCAAGAGATAGCTAGCTCCCATGCATAGACATGCTCAAAATTAATTAGTTGATAATTCATATGAACTACTTATGTTGGTTACCAGAATTACTCTTGTCGACCCTTCATAGAGAACCCTTTTAAAACTTAATTAACGGTACCGAATGATTTCTTTATCATAAAAGCAGAAGAGGGCAGCTGGACAAATCCCAAAACATGACCTAATACAAACACAATCTTTATATTATATGGATTCAATTACGTATACAGGAGATGATTCCTAGATAGTGCAGGTGTATCGAATTATTGAATTTGACTCCTGATGGACACTTCAGATTGTATATTGTATAGATACAGCTTTCTCTTGTTATTTCATTACGTGAAAGTGATAATGTAACATATTAGACTCCATAAAATTATAAAATATAAACCCAAAAAATCCCCAAGTAAAAGAAGTTTACTTCCAAGATAAATATTTTCCTCATCATGGTAAAGTGAATTCCATGTGGGACAAGTTTCACCTGCCATTGGATAGAGACATGCAATAACTTTGTTGATTTTATCCAGAAAAAGCAGCCAAATCAAGGACAAGACATCGACTCCATAAAAAGAAAAAACAAGAAAAAAGTTTGTAATATCATAGGCTAGGCATGCAAACCCTAAGTTCACCATGTTGGCAAGAAACAAAAGTAACCCCCTTTGTCACCTAATCGAATTGAGAAACCTCTTTAGACACCCACATACCGACTCAAAAAACCAGATTCTTATGTCCCTTCATCAAGAAAGCAAAAAGGAAGCCTTACTAGGGGAAAAAAGAAAAAAAACAGCGCAGAGGATTTCTTTTTGTTTTGTTTTGCATGATTAAAATTTTTATTTTGTACTACGGTCCAATTATTTTTTAAAACTTTTAATATTTTTAGATTGTTTTGACATGTTATATTAAAAATAAAATTTACATAAAACATTTATCCTATGATGTTCATATTTGTTAACAATTATGGCCATTGACTTGTTGTAACCGAAAGTGTTCATAGAAAGAAAACAAGAAGAAGGTTGAGAAGCAAAATCAAGAAAGGCCAAACCCACGTGTAAGCAGGAGAAATGGTTCTTTATTGAACAAGAGACACGGCTTTGAAAAGTACACAAGCGAGAGCAAGACCTAATCCCTAAAGAACAAGACAGACAACATTAAAAAAGACATAGACCAAGTGGCAATGTCTTATAGAAGAGAAAATACCTGGAAATGG
>Ga0307510_10004475_pt1 | contig 16443 bp, 10 predicted proteins | sample 12_EM_MG_FD_207224 | JGI IMG/M metagenome (GOLD analysis project Ga0307510, IMG submission 207224) | Populus trichocarpa ectomycorrhiza microbial communities from riparian zone in the Pacific Northwest, United States - 12_EM | ecosystem: Host-associated > Plants > Roots > Unclassified | place...
ACCTGGAGTCGGACGGCAAGGACCTGGGCAAGCCCGACGTGCCTGACTATGTGAACACCTATCTGGGCTGCAAGTTGTCGCAGTGCCCGCCCGGGTGGGCACGTTCGGCCAGCTCATTTTCATACATAGACGCAAAAGATCCCCCGTTTCTGATTCAACATGGCGCGGCGGACACGACTGTGGCGCCGAGCCAGTCGAAGCGCTTGTATGCAGCGTTACGGGCCGTGGGAGTACCGGCGGAGCTGGTGATTTATCCGGGCGTTGCGCACGGTTTCGCAAAAGTCCCCGGGGGCGGGCCTGACGATGCGACCAACAGGCAGGCCATGGGCAAGGTGTTTGAATATCTCGGCCGCTATTTTCCCACCGATCTTTGGCCCACCGATCGCAGGATGTAGGGGAGAATACCTCCGGCGCGCAGCAACTCGACTTCCAGAGCGGTTTCCACCGCCGCCGTAGTCGCGAAGGATTGTCCGCGAAGGGTTACCGGGACTCGTGACCCGGGTGACAGGGTTGCTGGATCGACTCGTATGTCGATCGTGTCGCGTGCCGTGAGCCCGGTCAACTGCGAAGGTAACTGCAGTGGGATGATTCCCATGCCGATCAGATTCGAGCGATGAATTCTCTCGAAGCTCAGCGCCAGCACCGCACGGATGCCCAGCAGCCACAAACCCTTCGCGGCCCAATCGCGCGACGACCCCGTTCCATAGCGTTCACCCGCGACCACGACCAGCGAGCTTCCCTCGGATTCATAGCGCTCGGCAGCGAGCCATAACGGCATCGTGGCACCGCTGCTCGCATGAATTGTAGTTCCGGGAGGCAACTGCGGATCCAACAGGTTGCGTACCGACCTGTTGGTGAACAGACCGCGCAGCATGACTTCCCAATTTCCGCGCCGCGAGGCGAATACATTGAGATCTTTCGGATCGTCACCACGGTCCACCAGATACTCGCCAGCGGCGCTGTCGGCGGAAATCTGGCCTGCCGGGGAGATGTGGTCGGTGGTGATGTCATCACCGAGCACTATCAGCGGGTGCGCCGTGTAGGACCCCAGGCGTGTTTGTGACTTACGCGAAGCGAAGGGCGGCCGTCTGATGTAGGTTGAGCTCTCGCTCCACGGAAACAGAGCCGTCGAGGGGGCGTCGAGCGCCCGCCAGATTGCGTTTTCCTCGGCTCGTTGGTGGGCGATGGAAAAATCGGCTGCCTGCACGGACGCCAGCGCGGCATCGATCTCAGCGCCCGTGGGCCACAGATCACGGAGGTAAATACTTCCGCCATCGATCGGGTCGTTCAGAATGTCCAGGTTCACGTGTCCGGCCAGTGCGTAGGCAATGACGAGAGGTGGAGAAGCCAGGAAGCTCGCTTCAATCTGCGGATGTACACGTCCCGGAAAATTCCGATTGCCCGACAGCACGGCGACAGCGACGGCGCCACTGCTCTCTATCGCGGGAACGAGTGCACCCGAGTTCCCAATGCAAGTCGTGCAACCGAATCCCACGATCCCGAAACCCAGCGCTTCCAGATCCGCCAGCAGACCGGATCGTTGCAAATAAACCGCAGCCGCCGGCGATCCCGGGGCCAGCGAGGTTTTGACCCACGAGGGGGGCGACAGGCCGAGCTGTCGCGCCTTTCTCGCAAGCAGTCCTGCTGCAATGACCAACCGTGGATCGGAAGTGTTGGTGCAACTCGTGATGGCGGCGATCGCGACCGCGCCTTCGGGTGGACCGACGTCGCGATGGCCGGTGCCGCCCGTGCCTCTGGGCTTTGGGTCATTCGATTTCGAGGCGCTTGCGAGCCACGCAACGGTCTTGCTGGGCGAAAGGCGATCCTGAGGACGGTGCGGGCCTGCGATCGAGATCTCGACTCGGCTCAGGTCGAAGTCGATCACCTCGGTGTAGCGCGGCTGCGCGTTTGGTTCGAACCACAGGTGTTGATGTTTGCAGTAGGCTTCGACGAGCGCGACATGAGATTCGGGGCGGCCGGTGGTACGCAGATACTCCAGAGTCTGCGCATCGACAGGAAAGAACCCACAAGAGGCGCCGTATTCGGGCGCCATGTTGGCGACCACCGCACGCTCTCCGCCCGATAAACTCGACACGCCAGGTCCGAAGAACTCGACGAATTTCCCGGACAGCCGCTTTGAGCGCAATTGCTCCGTAACAGTCAGCGCGAGGTCGGTAGCCAGCGTGCCGTGTGGTAGGGCACCCGTCATCCTGACGCCGATGACGTCCGGCACCTTCAACATCACCGGCATGTCGAACATGACACTTTCAGCCTCGAGGCCACCAACGCCCCAGGCCAGGACGCCGATGCCGTTGATCATGGGGGTGTGGCTATCCGTACCGATCAGTGTGTCGGGATATAGCCAGCCACGCTCTTCAGTCACTACGGTCGCCAGCCGCTCGAGATTCATCGTGTGCATGATGCCCGTGCCGGGCGGATGAACGCGTAGGCCGCGCAACGAGTGTGTGGCCCACTTCAACAGGCGGTAACGTTCCGCGTTGCGCTGCACCTCCTGGGTCATGTTCAGTTGGAGTGCGTCCGGGACACCAAAGTAATCGACGGCGATCGAATGATCGACTGACACGTCGATCGGCAATTGAGGATTCAGCTTCGATGGATCGTGCCCGGCCTCCGACAACTCCGAGCGCATGGCCGCGATGTCCACCAGCGCCGGCACGCAGGTCGTGTCATGCATGAGAAGACGAGCGGGATGGAAAGGGATTTCCGCTGTGCTGGTGCCTGTTTCGAGCCAGGCCAGGATGGCGTCGGCGGCTGTCCGGTCGTGCGGATTGTGGCGCAGGACATTCTCGAGCAGGATCCGCAGCACCCAGGGAAGCCGGCTCAGTTTGATGCCGGCGAAGCGAGGCAGGTCGGCAAGCTGATACGCGTTCAACGCGCACCGTTCGTTGCAAAGCGCCCGAATTGAGTCAATAAAAACGCGAGCACCAACAGCCCGCTGAGAAAGAGCAGGCCGCTCAACGGATCGCCCGAGGCCCCTTTCGCCAGACCCACCAGGTAGGGGCCCGCAAATCCGCCCAGGTTGCCGATCGAGTTGATGCTGGCAATCGAAATGGCGGCCGTGGCGCGACTGAGGAACAGTCCCGGCAATGACCAGAAGGGCGCCTTGAAGGCGTACAGGCCGGCGAGGGCCGCTGAGATCAGGAGCAGGGAGACCGCCGGGTTGCGAGTGAGTCCGGTGCCGGCCAGGGCTACAGCGCCCAGCAGCAGCGGTAATGCGGAATGCAATTGTCGCTCACCGGTGCGGTCCGAGTGGGCGGACCAGGCAATCATGGCGACGGTTGCGACGGCGTAGGGAGCCATCGCGAGCAGTCCGATCTGGAAGTTGGTTACGTGTCCCGACAGGCTCGCAATGATCTGGGGCATCCAATAGCCCACGCCCAGGCTGCCGGCCTGGTAGATGAAGTAGATGAGGGCCAGGAGAAGTACCTTCGGAGCCGCGATCGCCTCCCAGGTGCTGAGGGTTTTAACGTCGGGCCGTGCCACGCGATCCTTGGCCAGCTCCGCGGCGAGCCATTCTTTTTCGTCCTGGGTGAGCCAGCGGGCGCGCTCCGGTGTGTCGGTCAGGAACAGATAACAAGCGATGCCACCCAGCAGGGCCGGTATGCCTTCCAACAGCAACATCCAACGCCAGCCGCTCAATCCGAGTCCGGTGGCGTGGTCCATGATCCAGGTACTCAGTGGCGCGCCGAGCAGGTAGGAAACCGGAATCGCCGCCGTAAACAGGGCCACCGACGTGGCCTGATCCTTCGCCCGGAACCAGTAGGTGAGGTAGATGATCACGCCCGGGAAGAATCCGGCCTCGGCGGCGCCGAGCAGGAATCGCAACACATATAACTCGACAGCCGAGTGCACGAAGGCGCTCGAAGAGGCGACGATGCCCCACAGGACCAGGATGACCGCAATCCACAGGCGCGCTCCGAAGCGTGCCAACGCCAGGTTGCTCGGTACCTCGAACAGGAAGTAGCCGATGAAGAACACCCCGGCCGCAAATCCGAAGGCGCTGGCCGACAGCCCCAGCTCCTGGTTCATCTGCAGGGCCGCGTACCCGATGTTGGCGCGATCGATGTAGGAGACCACGTACAGCACGAAGACGAACGGAATGATCCGCCAGAGCACCTTGCGGGTGGTACGTTGCTCTATTTGCATTTTGTAATGATAAACGACAACGACGACCGGCACCATAGCCGCACCGCGGTTCGTGGCGGGTGCGATCGTCAGGGTTTGCGTTTCTCGACCGAAGGGGATTTGACGGTTTTTGCGCCTTCAATGTGCCGGCGCAGGTAGGCGGAGGCTTCCTGGGTCTTGCCGGCTTCGAGCAGGTCGAGGATTTCCAGGTGCTCCCGGCATTGGCGGGTGAGCCGCGACCGGTCCAGGGTCACGCGGTATTCAATCAGGCGGCGCAGGCGGTTGACCCGCTTGAGGGAGTCGAGAAAAAACTCGTTGCCGCTGCAGGCCACAATGGTCTCGTGCAGCTCGGAGTTGATTTTGAACAGTTGCGCCCGCGAGAGGCGCAGAAAGCCGCCCTCCAGCAGGGCTTGCTGTTGCTCGCGGGCCCTGCGGAACGCCTCGCGGTCGATCCGGAAGGTGGGCTCGAGTACCGCACCGGACTCGATGGTGGCACGAAATCGGTAGCCGGCCTCATAGCTGTGCCGCGATGTGAGGGTCTGCCGGAATTCCCAGCCGTGGCCGGGCAGGCGCTCGATCCAGCCCTCCTGTGCGATCCGGTTGAGGATTTTCACCAGGCGGCCGCGCGGCAGGTCATAGCGCCGCATCAGCTCGTTCTCGGTCACCTGTTGCGGCAGCTTGCCCGCGAGCCGGTCTTCGGCAATCTCGAAGTAGGAGTCGTCTTCCTCGCCTTCTTCGTTCACGATCAGCTTGAGATCGGTAAGGTCCTTCGCATCCGATGCCAGGAAATAGCCGCGGTTCGCCTCGAAGCGCACCACGCCCATGTTTTCCAGGAACTTGAAGGCCGAATTCACCGGTGCGCGTGATACCCGGAAGGTGTCCGCCAGTGCCTGGCTCGGTAGATGCTGCCCGCGCGTCAGCTCGTTCGAGCGGATGTGATCCAGGATCTGCGCGGCCAGTTGTGCGGTGAGGCTGGTTTTGCCCATGGCCAATTGTGCTACTTCCGGAATTGCAGTACGTTACTACAAAATGCAAAGCAAGCGAGTCAGCCGGCGTGGACTTCTGCAGAGCGCGGCGGGCGGCGTCGGGCTCGTTTTCCTTGGGGGTGCCCTAGCAATGTCCCAGTCATCGTCCTACTTCGCGTACGTTGGCTGTCGCACGACCCGGGAGCGCAACGCCCGCGGAGAAGGCATCAATGTCTACCGCGTTGCAGCCAGCACGGGCCATTGGAGCCACGTTCAACTCGTCACGGGTCTGGCGAATCCCTCTTTTCTCGCTTTCGATCGAGCCAGGCGCGTTCTCTATGCCGTCCATGGCGATCTGACCGATATCAGCGCCTTCGCCGTCGATCAGGGTACTGGCAAGCTTACGCATCTCAACAGCGTGAGCACGTTTGGGAAAAATCCGGTGCATCTTGCGATCGATCCCACCAACCGTTGGGTTGTCGTCGTCAATCACCTGTCCTCCACGTTGGTTGTCCTGGCGCGCAATCCGGATGGCTCGCTGGGCGGCCGGGTGGATGAAGCCAAGCTGAGTGGCCGGATCGGGCCGCATCGTGTGGAGCAACCGTTTTCCAAGCCCCACCAGGTGGTGTACGACCGCTCCGAGCGGTTCCTCATCGTGCCTGACAAGGGTGTAGATCAGGTGTTCACATTCACGCTCGACGCAGGCAGCGGAAAGCTGACGCAGGTCGATGCCGGCACTCCGCGTGCGCGCGACGGCTCCGGTCCGCGGCACGTTGTGTTTCATCCTTCGAACGCATTCGCTTATGTGATCAACGAGCTGGATTCGACAGTGACGGCGCACCGCTTTGACCCGGCGACGGGAAGACTGACACCATTCCAGCTGTTGTCGACACTGCCGGACACCTTCGTAGGTGACAGCCGCGCCTCCGAGATCGACCTATCGCATGATGGCGGGTTTCTGTATGCCTCCAATCGCGGGCACGACAGTGTTGTCACCTTTGCCGTTGAGCGAGCCACCGGCCGCCTGACACCCCGCGGTTGGGCGGATTCCCAGGGGAAGACGCCGCGCTTCTTTGCCCTGGAGCCGTCAGGTCGGTATCTGTTCGTTGCCAATGAAGACAGTGACTGCATCGTGCCGCTGAAGGCGGATTCCGATGGCAAATTGCAGCCTGGCGGCGAAGCCGTCACCACCGGCAGCCCGGTTTGCATCGCGTTCGCGTAATATCTACGGTCCGGCCAAAATGAAGCGGCTCAAATGGCGGCGCAACGATCGTGGATTCCCTGGATCATCAACTGATCGGCCTGTTGCGGGTCGATGCCCGGCTCAGCACTGTCGAGTTGGCGAAAACACTCGGTGTGTCCCGCGGGACCATTGTTAACCGACTGGCGCGTCTTGAAAAAGAAGGGACCATCATCGGGTACACGGTGTGTGTGAAGCCCGACGCGGAGTCGAGTGCGGTTGTCGCCTGGGTCAGCATCGCCGTTGAAGGCGATGGCACGCGTGAGGTCGTCAGGGCGCTGTTGAGCGAACCTGCTGTCCAGACACTTCACGATACCAATGGGCGCTGGGACCTGGTGGCGGAAGTTTCAGCCGCCACCATCGATCAACTATCCCAACTGTTGGAGCGGATCCGCAACATCAAGGGCATCGAGAACACGGAAACCAGCATCCACCTGCGATCGTTCAAATCCCGCGGCTAAGCGGTTTTACGCAAGCGGGAACGGATGCGTCGCGCCAGCGTGCCGCCATACAGGTCCTTGGGATCGTCGAGATCCGGGACGAGATCGATCTGGCGCGCATTCGCCGGCTCCCGGCTCGTCAGGTCATGCAGGAAGCGCAGGGCCGAATAGTCCTCGAGCGCGAAACCAACTGAATCAAACACGGTGATCTCATCCCGGCTGGCGCGCCCGATGGCCACGCCTGACACGATCCTGGCGAACTCCGTTACCGGGTAGTCGGCCGGCATCTGTTGTATCTCGCCTTCGATACGGGACTGCGGCTCGTATTCGACAATGACGCGCAGGTTCTTCATGCGCAGGACGTCGCCATGCAACTCGGTTTTTCCGGGGCAGTCGCCGCCGACCGCGTTGATGTGCATGCCCGGAGTGATCATCGGTGGTGTCAGGATGACTGCATTGCGCTTGTCCGCCGTCACGGTCGTGACGATGTCTGCGCCCTGGCACGCCGCGGCGGAAGATGAAACGCGCACGACGCGCAGATCGCGCAGCTCGCGCATCGAGCGTAGATTTTGTTCCAGCTTCGCGCTGGCGCGGGGGTCGATGTCGAAGATCCGCAGCTCGCGGATACCCAACATCTGATGAAATGCAATGGCCTGGAATTCGCTCTGCGCACCATTGCCGATGAGTGCCATGACACGACTGTCGGGGCGTGCCAGGTAACGCGCGGCCAGCGCCGATGTGGCGGCGGTGCGCATGGCAGTTGTTACTGTCAGCTCCGACAGCAGCAGAGGGTATCCGGTTACAACATCGGCCAACACTCCAAACGCGGTGACGGTCAACAAACCCGCGTCGGTATTTTTCGGGTGGCCGTTGACATACTTGAAGGAGTAGAGCTTGCCGTTGCTGGTCGGCATGAGCTCGATCACTCCCAACGGAGAGTGACTGGCGAGCCGCGCGGACTTTTCGAACTCATTCCATTGCCGATAGTCGCTTTCGATTTCGGCAGCGAGTTGTTCGATGAAGACGCCGACGCCCAGGGCGTCGACGATGCGGAGAATGTCACTGACGCCGATGTAATTGACCATGTTTTTGTGCTCACTTGGCTTCCCGCGAGCGGCGCGCCCGCGGTAACCCATGATGGCTTTTGGCAGCGTCAAACAGAAGCTCACAGACTGCCCAGCCAACCAGCCGGGAGTGAACAAAGTGGCAGGTGTTTTGGGCTTTGTGCCAGGCGGCCTAGAAGCGCTTGGCGATGCCGATGCTGACTCCCCTCGGCAGAATCTGTACCGACAGGGGTACCGACCGGGTTGCAGCCCAGTAGCCGATTCCGGACCCCAGCAGCCACCCCGCGATCACATCGGACTGCCAGTGGGCCTGGCTCTTCATCCGCGCGATACCGTCATAGACGGGGAGAATCTCCAGTGCACACACCCACGGGTGGCTCGGAGCATAGTGAACAATGAACGGGGTGACGAAGCTGGCCTGAAGCGTCACCTCACCGCTCGGGAAGCTTTCGCAGCAGCCTCCCTTGAACCAGGCATTGGGATCATTGCCCTGATCCGGCCTGGCGCGGCCCGTGGCCTTTTTCAACGCAAAGGAGGCAACTCCGGAAATGACCGATGAGTCGATCGACTGCCAGAAGACGTGTCCGGTCTCGTCGTCATTGCCCAACCAAAGAGCGCCGCCGACTTCGACCGCTATGACGCCAACCTCGAGGCCTGTCTGGTACTTGCGCGCCCAGATGCCGCCCTGGTCCAGCGACCATTCGTGATCGAGCCCCGCGTGTGCCAGGGGAGCAGCCAACAGGAAGAGGACGGGCAGCCATCGCAACATGCAGTCACTTTACGATGTAAAGTGACTGCTTTCAACTGGCTATGGCTCCAGCACCGGTCGCGCCGTCGCGACGACGGGAGGCTCGTGACGGGTGATGTATCGTTGCGCGAGTGCCGGCAGGACGATGAGATTGAGCAACGTTGATGACAGCAGGCCGCCCAACACTGTGACAGCCATCGGCCCTTCGATCTCCTGACCCGGACGGCTCATTCCGAAGGCGAGAGGTGCCAGACCCAACGCTGTTACAGCCGCCGTCATCAGAATGGGAACCAGCCTTTCGTTGGCACCTCTCGTAACCAACTCGGGAGACCAGGCCGCGCCTTCGACCTCCACCAGGTGCTCGTAGTGCGCCAATTGCAGAATCGCGTTTCGGGCACTGATTCCAAACACGGTCACCAGGCCCACCACGGTACCCAGCGATATCCCGAGCCCGGTGACCCAGATGGCAAACACGCTGCCAATCAAGGCAAAGGGCAGGTTGGCGAGTACCAGCCAACTGTTGGCACGCCAGTGGAACGAGACGAACAGGATCATCACAATCACAACCAGGGCCAATGCGGAGTACAGCATCAGCTCATTGCGAGTGCGCAGCTCAGCCTCGGCGGCGCCCGTGAACTGCGCATACACCCCGGCAGGCAACGCCACCGAATGGTTGATGAGCTGTTGCGCTTCATTCACGACATCCTGCAGGGGCCGTCCGCTCACATTGAAGGTAACGACAACCAAACGCTGTCCGGAGTCATGCTGAATCGCATAGCGATCGGTTGTGACTTCCACGTGCGCAACCTGTGACAGTGGCACAGGGCCCAGCGCAGTTGTGATCATCAGGCTCTGCACTTTTGTAGGCTGATGGCGAATGTTGTCGGGTAGCAGGGCCACCACGTCCACGGTCCGGGTTCCCTGGAAAGTCTGCCCCACAGTAGCCCCGGCATACGCCGACTCGATCGTGTCGAGAACATCGGTGACTTTCAATCCAGTGGCCGCAAGCGCCTGGGGTATCAGATGGATCGCAATCGTCGGCGTCCCGTCCTGACGCTTGAATTGCAAGTCCACGATCCCCTTCACCTTGCCTAGCGCCGCCACGACTTTGTCCGCCGATTGGTCGAGCGTATTGAGATCATCGCCGAAGATCTTGACGGCCACCTGAGCGGTCTCACCGCTCAAGCTCTCACTGATGCGGTCGCCGAGAAACGTCACTACCTCGCTCTGAATCCCGGGGTAGCCTTCCAGGATCCCGCGCAATTCCTCCTGAGCCGCGCCCTGGTCGACCTTCGCATCGGGTTTGAGCTCCACGTGGAATTCGCTTCGATGCGGACCCCAGGTGTCTTCACTCAACTCAGCGCGACCTACCTGTTGCTCGATACTCTGGACGTACGGCAGTGCCAGGACCTGCTTGCTGATGCGCTGCCCTACACTCAACATTTCATCGAGCGAGGTTCCGGTCACCGAGCTCGACACCTGCATCACGAAATGGCCCTCGCGAAAATCCGGCATGAACGTGCCGCCGAGGAAGGGCAGGGCCGACGCCGCCGCGATGACGACCACGAGCAGAACCGCGAGGGTGACCTTCAGGTGCCCGAATGCCGCGTCAATCGCAGTGCGCTGCATGGATTTGAGCTTCGTCAACCAGCGCGATTCTTCATGCATGTCCGGCTTTCTGAGCAACAGGGCACACAGCGCCGGTGTCGAAGTGAGAGCCACAACCAGCGAAGCGATGACCGCAAAAATGAAAGACAGGGCGAGCGGACCCACGAAGTGGCCTTGCACACTCGTGGTGAACAACTCGGGGAGGAAGACCGCGATGACTACGATCGTTGCGTAGATCACGGGCCCGCGTACTTCCAACGAAGCTTCCCTGATAACCTCGAGACGAGGTTGGGGGGAGGGCAGCAACGCGTTTTCACGCAACCGCCGCATGATGTTCTCGATTCCGATGATGGCATCGTCCACGAGGACGCCCAGTGCGACAGCGAATCCACCGAGTGTCATCGTGTTCAACGTGAGCCCCATGTGGTGCAACACGGCAACGGCAGCCAACAGCGAGAGTGGAATAGCGGTGAAGGCAATGAACGCGGCGCGCGCATTGCGCAGGAATACATACAGGACCGCCAGGATGAGCACTGCTGCAATGACGAGCGATTCTTTCAAGTTCTGCAGGGCCCGCTCAATGAACGTTGCCGGCCGGTGCAGGCCCGTGTACATCCGGATACCCTGTTTCTCCAGGGCAGGCCGCAAGTCCTCGAGCGCCTTCTCCACTGCCAACGTGGTGTCCAGGGTGTTTGCACCATACTGGCTGGCGAGCGACAGCAGCACACCGGGTTTTCCCATGATCAGCGAGTCGCCGAAGCGAATCGCCGGCGCGACCTGGATCTGCGCAACATCCCGCAGGAGAACCGGAGTGTTGTTCCTGATGCTGATGACTGCCTGGCCGAGTGCATTTGCATCCGGCTCGGGCGTCGGCGACTTCAACAAGATCCGCTGGGCAGCCGTGTCCACCAACCCTGCGCCACGCAGAGGCAATGCTGCTTTCGCGGCATCTGCGATTTCCGCGAAGGTCAAACCGTAGGTCGACAGCTTCTGCATGTCGGGCAGGATCTGGATCTGCCGCACGGCGCCACCAAACACAATGACGTGTGCGACGCCAGGGACGCCCAACAGCCGGGGCTTGATCACCCAGTTGGCTGTGTCCCGCAATGTGTAGGGATCCGCTTTGTCGGACACCAGTCCGATCTTGAGCAGGTCCATGGTGCTGGATACGAGAGGGGAGAGTTTCGGCGCACCGACACCTGCGGGCAAAGTACCACCGAGCTCCGACAACCGCTCCGAAATGCCTTGCCTGGCAACATGGACATCGATGCCGTCATTGAAGGTGATGGTAATGACGGACAACCCCGGAATGGACTCGGATCGCATCGTTGCAATCCCGGCAGCGCCATTCACCGCATATTCGACCTGGCGGGTGACCAGTTCCTCGACCTGTTGGGGCGCGAAGCCGGGTGCTTCCGTCTGTATGTCGACCTGCGAAGGCACGAACTCGGGAAATACATCGAGCGGCGCCTGCATCGCGTTCCAGCCACCCAGCACGAGCGCAATGATTGTCAGCGCCGTGAGTGTGCCGTAGTGGCGGACGCACAGACCAACCAGTGTTCGCATCATGGCTATTCAGGTTCCTTGCTGGGGTTCATCTCGCGCGCCAGCAATTGCCCGGCCGAGTGCGTCACGATCTTGTCGCCGGCCGAAATCCCTTCCTTGACGAAGTAGCCATCGGCCGTAGGGCGGCCCGGGTCGAATTCCGTCCGGACGTACGTGCCTTCCTTCGCTTCGACAAAACAGTAGAACTTCCCATTGCTGATCACCGCGGCAGCCGCGGGTATCAACACGCCGGTCTCCGTTTCGCCGACTGGTGTCCAGGCCAGCAGGTGATCGCCTTCACCCGTCTCGTTGCTTCTGAGGATTGCGAAGTAGCTGCGACCCGGTACGGTGGCATCCGCCGGCGCGTGCCAGACGACCTTCGATTGCCAGCTCTTGCCGCCTCCCTGTGCGCTGTCGATGCGCGTCAGGCGAATGTTGTTCGGATCCGTATCGCCCAACAGGCCCAACGGGAAAGTGACATGGACGAGCTTGGATTCGCCGCTCGCGAGTGACCGCAGCTCAGCATTGTTGTCCGCGGTCTTCCACGGCGGATTCAGGCCGAAGGAGGATGACAACTTCTGTCTCGCCAGCTCGAGGGCTGCCTGGTCCGCAATCGCCTGGCGCTCGGCGGTTTCCTGGGTCTCGGCCGGCATGGCGCCTGGAGTACCGGCCAACCGGTGAGTGCGCTCGAGCGCGGCGCGACTCTGCCGTTCGGCCGCGGTCGCCGTTCGGACCTCGGCTACTGCGGTAGCAATTGTTTCGTGGGCCAGCACGACGCCAAAGCCCTGGACTTCGGGTGCGCTCTGCAGGGACGCAGCGGCGGTGGTTGTGATCCCCATGGCCTCCACCTCTTCTGGTTTCAGCGATACACCTTCCTCGCTGCCTTCGTCCGCTTCAGCCGGTTTCGCGCTTGCCGATTTCTCATCGGCTGCAGGCGCCTGATCCGCCGCTGCGGCCGGCGCTTTGTGACATCCCACCAACAGCAGTGCGCTCGCGACGGCGGCGAGCAGGGCGAAGCCGAAGTTGTTATTCATGATCCGATATTCCGGTTGGTAGGATGATCTGCGACAGCGGGCTGTGGCGGCTGAGTCCAGCCGCCCCCCAGCGCTTTGCACAAGCTCACCAGCGCCTGCAGGCGCGCCAGCTTGTATTGAATGAGCTGGTCGCGCGCCGCATAGAGTGTTTTCTGCGCTTCGAGCAGAGTGAGGAAATCCACGGATCCCGCCTGGTAGCGCAGCTTTGCGCCCTCAAACGCGCGCTCACTCTCAGATACGTTTTCAACCTGGAATGGCCGGGACTGATTCAGATGTTGAATGGCCGATAACGAGTTCTCGACATCATTGAAGGCCGAGAGGATGGAGGTTTTGTACGCGGACAGTAGTTCGCGGTCCTTGGCCTCGACTTCGTCCCTTTGCGCCTTCAGTTTGCCGTGGTCGAAGATCGGCTGCGTGAGATTGGCTGCAAGGTTGAACGAGGGACCGATGCCGCCGATGGTGAGAACTGCTGCTGGTAGAGCAGGGTTCTGGACGCCTCCCGAGGCGGTGAGGCTCAGCGTTGGGAACATGGCCGCCCGGGCAGCGGCAACATCCGCTTGACCGGCTCGCAGATTGGTTTCCGCGAGAAAAATGTCAGGTCTGCGGGTTAGAAGCTCCGACGGCAAACCGGCACCCACAGGGGGCTCGTGCAATGAGTCGAGGGGCTGCCCCTGGACCGCAAAATTTTCCGGCGGTCGTCCGAGCAGCAATGACAGTGCTGTGCGTGCTTCAAACTCGGTCTGCTGCAAATCGGAAATGGCAATCTGAGCTGTATCGAACGCCGCCTTCTGAGTCGACAACTCGATAGGGCTCGCCATCGCGACATCGAACCGCGCCTGTACGACGTCCAGAAGCTGTTTGGCAACGTCGCGATTCGATTGTGCGACCGCGAGTCGCTCGCGCAGAGCCAGCAATTGGAAATACCCATTCGCTACTCCAGCCAGGGTCGTCAGCTTGACCGCGTCCTGCTCGGCGCGGGATGCGCCGGCCAGGAGGCGCGCAGAATCGGCGGTCGCGCGGTTCTTACCCCAGAAGTCGACCTCGTAACTCGCCGACAACAGGGCGGCCCAGTCGAACTCGTGGCCGCTGCCTCGAGAAGAGTGACCGGCAAAGTAATTCCCGGTGCCGGTCGCATCGACGCTCGGAAGGATGGCGGCGCCCGCCTGCCGGGCGCGTGCATCCGCCTGCGCGACGCGGGCACGGGCTGATTCGAGATCCAGATTGGCGTGGACCGCGGCATCAACGAAGGTATTGAGCTCGTCGCTGCCAAAGTCCCGGTACCACTCCTGGGCAGGCCATTGACCCGCGGTGGGCCCAACCTCGAATGCCTGTGGCACATCCTGCGGGGGCGTAGCCGGGCGCGGCGCCGCGCAGGCGGTCAGAAGTGCTGTCCCGGCTGTGAGAAGCCAATTTTTGCAAACGGTCATGAGCGGCAAGACCCTTGATGGCCAGGGGCTGCACGTTAGTGAAGAAGACTTAGGCGAGACTTAGATGGGTTGAGAGGGCCCGGTGACCCGGGCGTCAGCCCTGGGGCAGGCTGGGGCCGGACGGGTCCCACTCGTCGCCCGTGGCGCATGCACCCTGCCCGCATGCGCTCCAATCGCATGGCCCCGCTTCGCATGCTTCCAGATGGTCACCGCCGTCTGCGCGCTTCCCGGGAATCGCCGCGCCGCGGCTCGTTGAAAGCTTGCGGAAAGTTTAATTACAACTCTCGACTACAAAGTAACACCCGTAGTTCATGTCAATAACACTTGATTCCACGGCAAATTCAACACTGCGAAAACAAGTAACACACGCCAGGTGTTGACAACGGCCCGCCAGTGCAGATATATCATATTGAAAACATGCCATATGTACTAACACTCTCGAACGGGATGTCCGGAGGTTTTGCGCCATGAGCTAGTACGCACGCCCGCAACGTCGGGAATTACAGGCCGATTTGAGCGTTCACGCGTTTCCACGGGGGGAATTCGGCATGGCTGTCTTTTATGCGGCGAGCCAGCGGCTCGCGGTGGGAGTGTTTGCGGCTTTAATCTGCATGCTGATGATGCCGGCAAGCAGTTTCGCGGATGAGGCGACTGAAAAGGCACTGCTGGAACAACTGCGTCTCATGCAACAGCGCATGGACGACCTCGCGCGCGAGGTGCAGACGCTGAAACAACAGGTCAATTCTAACAGCCCGGCGACGGCTCAGACACCACCGCCACCGGCCGGGGTGTCACCGGCCCAGGCGCCACCAGCCGTTGCCGCCGTACCCGGTCCCGTCAGCGGCATGCCTCCGCCAGCGCCAAAATCAACCACCGCGCCGGGGCGTGAACCCTTGTTTGAACGCTTCCTCCAGGGATTCTACGGCACCCTGGACGTGTCGTTTGACGACGTAACAAAGGGAATAAACGGGTTGACGGCATACAGCTACGGGCTGGCCGACCCCACGAATCCCAACTCCGGTTATGTCCAGGGACCGCGCAAGGATGTCCAACAGGTGGGACGTCTCGGCTACCTCCCATCCCTGTCGACAAACAAATCCCAGATCGGCTACCGCAATACTCATCACATTGGCGATACCAGCACGGATTTCATCGTGCAGGTGGAGACGTCGCTGGCGGTGACCTCGTCGCCCGGTTTGAGAACTGCCTACACGCAACAATCAAACGTGGTCACAGGGGCCATCGGCCTCGGCGATACCTTTGTGGGTTTGCAGTCGGCTCCCTGGGGCAAGCTCAAGTTCGGTACGACTTACTCGCCGTATAAGAAGGCTACCGACGCCATGAATCCCTTTTCCGGGATGCTGGGCGACTACGCATCCATCATGGGAAACAGCGGAGGTGACAATCGCGTGGAGTTTGGTACGCGGCTCGAGCACTCACTGTGGTATGAATCGCCCAAGCTCTTCCACGGCATGTTCAGCTTTGACCTGCTGTGGTCCCCGGGGCAAAACCGAACATTCGACAACGTCGTGCAGTCCTCCGGTTCACCTGACTGTAGTGGCGGCAATGAGCCGGGAAGCGGCAACCTGCCCCTCAATTGCGATGACGGCGGATTCAGCGATGCCTACAGCGCCGATCTGAAGTTCGAATGGCGCGGCTTGTACGCCGTCGCCGCCTGGGAAGAGCATCGCGCAGTGAACCGCAACAGCGACGGAATCGGTTCGAACAATCCCCTCTACGGGTATCTGCTCTCCGTCAACAGCTCACTGTTGGATTTCAATACGTTCAACGCGTACTCGGCCGAATTCCCGGGCTATGCAACGGTTGCCACGCCAGGCTACCTGACAGACATCGGCGACGAGATCGCCTACAAGCTGGGAGCGAAATACACGTTTGATTTCGGTCTGTCGGTGAGCGGCATCTGGGAGTCGCTGCGGCGTGATATTCCGCAGGCGCTCGAGTTTCAGAACGAGCGTACCCGCAACGGCTGGTGGTTCGCGGCATCCCAGGATCTGTTCGGCGCTCGCGACAATGTCAGTATCGGCTTCGGGCATGCCGGCGCCACGCCCGGCGACCCAGGGGGAGAGCACAATTACAATCCGCTGGCGCCACGCAATACGGCCGACATGTACACCCTCGCGTGGAAGCACAAGTTGGACAAACAGTTGACCTGGTATTTCGATACCGCGCTGACCATCAACCACGGCAATGCTCACTACGACCTGG
>Ga0307510_10004476_pt1 | contig 16440 bp, 23 predicted proteins | sample 12_EM_MG_FD_207224 | JGI IMG/M metagenome (GOLD analysis project Ga0307510, IMG submission 207224) | Populus trichocarpa ectomycorrhiza microbial communities from riparian zone in the Pacific Northwest, United States - 12_EM | ecosystem: Host-associated > Plants > Roots > Unclassified | place...
GATGATGGGGAGGTTTTTGCGCTCTTTGTAAGTGGGGAGGATGACGGAGTACTTGTGGGTATTTGGGGAAAGGTGTTGGCCTTGCATGTTCAAAGCGGTGTTACTCTCAAACGGATTCATTGCGTTGCCGCTCCCGGTCGCGGGTGGTGATCGTCGTCTTGCACAGATTTGTAATACAGTATGTGTAGCACTGGTGGTGGCAAACCTTGATGCGAGACACCGAAGCAATCCGGAACCTGAAGAGCATCCTTCGCGGTACTCTTCGAATATTTACAAACGACGATCGCGCATTCATCGGCACTTTCGTCGGGACAGACAAGAGTCTGAATATCCTCCTGGTGAACACCGAAGAGTTTCGCCTCAGCCCAGGTGAAGAAAATACGTCTGGGCGATACGTGGGCCAGGTCATGGTTCCTTGGCATCTCATCGATAACATTGGTTTACAAGTCTCCAATGACAGTATTGCGGGTGCATACGCTGGGCAGGTACGTCTCCCCCTAAAGTCTCGCTCTCCGCAGGCCACTCCTTTCCTGAGCCAAACGACACAGCCTTATATCATGTAAACCTTCAATGCACGAGGCGTAGCCTACTGTGTTCTGTTGTTTAGTCCATGCTCATGTGCCCTGTCGTGTTGACGATCCAGTTCTTCATACGAATCCCCGGAGCTTGATAGAGATCACCATGGTCATGCATGTTAGAAGATTGTGGATAGTGTCGTACGAGATATGATACATGACATGATATAGTATAGTAACTCAAAACAGTGCAGGGTGTAAACGATGAAATACAGACACAACCACAGGTCTACTTCTATATGCCCAGTTTTCTTCTCGGCGTGGCCGTAATCCTCGACCCAGAGCCTACACCAACATGACGTGGTGTCCCGGGTACCACTATCCGAGATGCTGACGCTGACGAACCAGCTTTGACAGCGAGGGCGTCCTCTTCGGCCTTCCTCGCGGATCTGCAGGTAATTTAGTACAATGAACAGTTCCAAAAATGGGCGAATGTTTAACATACGCTTCGCGCTGTTTCGCCATCTCGGTCTCCAACTCCGCCCGCTTTGAGAACTCGCGGTCTGCTTGCCGTCGGACGCCACGATCATCGAAATTCTTCTCGCGCACAGAGTAGAACACAGAGCCGAGTTCCGCTGTAATTACATCAACAATCGCGAATTGAAGAGAGAATACGAACGCCATACCGAGCCAGTATGGATCCACCGAGGTCACTTGTGTCATATATTCTTTCGATGTGAGGATAAGTTCGTGATAGATGACATACGACGGCGTATCTGCCGAAGAGTTCGTCAGACAAGAACGAATAAATAAGGCCTGTACAACGCACATCCAAGCCCAGACAAGGCACTTGTTGGGTGTAAATGGGTCGGGAGGCCAGAACGAATGTTCACGAATTCGCCGATGCCCTTCACCCTAGCAGCTTGGTGGAAATATCCTGAGCAGATCGCTTTCCTATGGACCAATGAATGAACTAACGGTGAAGAATCGTGACGGAAGAACAAACCGGATAATGTCAAAGTCAGTTCCTGCAGATATGATGTCCATCTTTTGGAACTTCATAATATCTTCGAGTTGCACTCGCACTTCCCGTGACTTGCGAAGGAGTTTCGGATGTAGGAAATGACGCATCGCCCATTCATCCCGGTATCTGCGAAGACGGCGTCACTTTGGCTTGCACCAGCCCGAAAGCTCCTCGGAACTCACCCGTGACTCTTCCACTGGTTGAAAACGTTAAGCAACGTTAAATGGTCGCTCTCCGGAACATTGAACTTGTCTCTTGCCGCATCTGCCTCTTCCACCCGCTCTTTTGGACGGTAGAAAACGCTTGGAACAGATAGCATCGAGACGATCGTCAGCATCTCTCCAGAGCACTTGTAGTCCACAGAAGTGATGAGCATCTTCGCCATGGATGGCTCCATGGGGAACTCGGACATTTTACGTCCGGCTGGTGTTAGGTCACCAACATTATCTAGAGCACCAAGCACCCACAACTGATACATAGAATTTAGAATATTCGCCTGCGGCAGATTAAGTATACAGAACACCACTAGGAAGCCTGCTGTGGCTCACCTGTGGAGGCGGGTCCATAAAGTCAAATTCTAGCAAATTTTTAACGCCAAGCGATTTGAGCAATAGCACAGTGTTTGCAAGGTTAGTGCGCTGAATCTCGGGAATGGTATTCTCGAACAAGTCATTGCGGTAGGCCATCTCTGTGTATAGTCGGTAACAGTAGCCGTTCCCTGTACGGCCAGCACGACCAGTCCGTTGAGTTGCATTTGCTTGGGAGATAGGGGTGATTTGCAGTGCGTCCATGCCAACCTTCGGGTTGTAGACTTTGAGTTTGGAATAGCCAGAATCAACTACGAAAAGGATGCCATCGACTGGAAAGGTTTCATGAGTACAGTCGCCAAACGTTAGAGAAGGTGACGAACCGGTCAAAGACGTTTCGGCGATGTTAGTTGCGACGATGACTTTACGCCGCCCATCGGCCGTGGGCTCGAAAATCTTCGCTTGTAGATCAGCAGGCATTTGAGAATAAATCGGGAGGACAGCCAGCGGGGCCGGATCATCCAACTGGAACAAGCGTTCTGAACTGCGGTAAGTACACATAGAGTTTCGGTTCAGTGCCTCGTACCTTGTACGACCTGACAAGTGATCTCGATATCTTCTTGTCCAGTCATGAAAACGAGTATGTCTCCAGGTGGAAGGGAAAGGTGAATCTGCAGGACTTGCTTCACAGCACTATCCACGTAGTCCTCACAGGGTGACTTGGCGTGGAATGTCTCGACGGGGAATGTACGACCAGGGATAGTGAAGCAAGGAGCGGTTCCGTAAAAATTGGAAAACTGTAATGGATATTAACAGTCGAGAATCGTTGATCTAGGGTGGGGATCGCACCTTCTCTGCATTCATCGTAGCAGAAGTGACGATAAGTTTTAAATCGCGTCGACGCGAAAGGACTGTGTACGCAGTTCCTCATTAGCAGACCAAGTCAACTAAGACCGTGACGCACCCTTTCGCAAGAGACCCATCAGCACGTCTGTACTAAGAGACCGTTCGTGCGCCTCATCTAGGATGATGACGCTGTATCGTTCCAAATCCCCCTCATTCAAGGACTCCCTGAGCAGAACGCCGTCTGTCATGTCTATTGGGATTCCAGGATCAGCTCCTGTTCCTGAGGGCATCCGGATGACTCACATTTAATTTTGGTTTCCGCCGACGTGCAGTCCTCAAAACGGATGGCATAGCCTACTAGGCCACCAAGCCTGCATTGCATCTCTTCGCTGACACGCTTCGCGACAGACATGGCTGCCACGCGACGTGGCTGCGTACAACCGACGAGGCCATTGGCGCAGTACCCATCTTCATAGAGAAATTGTGCGAGTTGCGTGGTCTTGCCCGAGCCTGTCTCGCCAACTACAATCACCACTATACACGGGACACAAACATCAGAGCGATTCTACAAGGAAGAACAGAATAAATGGTACCTTGATTATCACGAATGGCTTTGAGCAGATCCTCGCGACAAGCAAACGCAGGTAAATACTCCCGTTGCTCACGCAGCGTCCGACTTCTTGCGAAGGAGCTCACGCCAGCGGAAGTCTTCAAATGACTGGCAAACTTGGAGTCGCCTTTGTAGACTTCGTTTGAATCCTTTTTTCCTTCTGCTTCTGCTGCCGCTGTGGGTGGATGCCCACGATATGGGAAGTTTCGTGAATATCAAGTCCAAGAATAGGAGGAAGCGAAATGGACACGCACCCTCCGCTTCTGCTTCTTCGTCCTTCACCCCCAAGATATTGCCTAGTGCCGTACCACCTAATCCGGCCAGTTTTGCCGCCGCCTTTGCACGCTCCGCTTGTTCGCGCTTCTCTTTCACGAGCGCAGAGCCCTTTTTGGCGAAGATGGCCATATCGCTTGTTGGATCGCGAATGGGGTTGACGGGGTCGAGTTGCTTTGTAAACACCGTGCGGCCATCCAGGAATGGCGGCTTGAGGTTGTGGACCATGACGTGGACAGCCGATTGTGATTCGTCTTCGAAATCCAGGTCGACGCCCTTGCGGCTTGCGATACCGGAGGTGACCATACGATTGGCCTCCCAAAGATCATTGTCCGCGTTCTGGATACAGATAAGTATCATTCGATGGAAAGAAGTGACAGCACGCACGTATTGTGCTTGTTTAGCAGAGATTTTCTAATAGGTGTCAGCCACGCAACCCTGTCTCCTAGGAATATTGGACTTACTGCGGGTCGCCGCGCTATTTCTGCCGGTTTAGGCATGGTGAGGTCCTCATATTGCGAGAGCGGGTTGTGCTCCTCGTCGCCCATGAGAGTACCTTCTTCTGGAGCCATATACCAGTCTCTGTCGAGGCGTACTTGTTCTTCCTCCCACTCTCGGACGTCTAGCCTCAAATCTCCTTGGTCAGGGCTAGAGTCTCGCGATGCTCTTGGTGTCGGCGCATCCCAGGCTCGGGCACGCGTGCGGCCCCATCCGCCACCGCGTCCATCGCTCTGATTACGTGGTGTGGCATCCCACCCAACGTTCGGAACACGTAGACTTGGCGCGTCCTCACGAGAGGGGCCTCTCTCAGAGCGGGGAGTCGCCTCCCAATTTGAATGGTCATGGCGCCTCCCAAAGCGATCTCGGTCTCGGTTGGAACGACGTTGAAAGTCGTCGAGGCCCCGTGGGGGACCTACTTTCCTTTCTTGATGTGCCGAGATGCCCTCTGCGGAAAATCAGAGAGAAGGACGAAGGGGAAGGATGCAAACTTACCTCGATTGTGCTCCCGCCGCCGTCTATGCGCTTCGAGTGCTACACGACCCGCTTCGGAGAGACCGCCAGGGTGAGATGGCGTTTCTTCAGCACGCTGGCGCGCATTGCTCGAACGAGACGCAGGGAGGGACGGAACTTTATTTTTGGTCAAAATGACGAGTTTTGAAGGAAAGAGGGACGTACACACCCTTAAAATGTGGCCCGTCACCATTAACCCGCTGGCGCTTTCCAGTTCGATCTTCCTGTGAAGCTAAAGCGCGCTTCTCCATAGCCAGGCGATCGAGACCCAGGGTGGACGCTCGCGGTGTTGGAGGAGCGAGAGGGTTTGCTGGCTTGCGGAATGTGTGTTTCTAGAGTTATTGGTTAGCTGCAATTTCGCTTGAGGATCCAAGTACTCACCACATCCCTTTGTAGACCACCTTGTCGTATAGGCTCGGGTTCGAGCACCTCTGTGTCGTGTGCATTGTCCATCATCGTTGGTCGGTCGAAGAGGTGAGGTTAGTTGCAACCGTCCGGGCCGGGCTGGTTCGTTCTCTTAGCGGAACAAGTGACTCCGCACTGTGCACTCCCGCACAACAATCTGACCATTTGGACGATGCCCAAGCCGCCTCTGGGTCCTTCACGCCTCTCTCAAATTCTGAAAAATCTAAACAAGGCACCACGGCCCACCTTAGTCGGAGTCAAGGCCATCGCTCTCACCCTTGCGCAAAGAAATGACCATTTTGGTGCGCGGTAAGTCCCTCACTTTTCCCCCTTCAGTGTGGACAGCTTATCCGACCGAATGTATCCATAGCCATTTCCTGAAGGAAGATTTACCTAGGATACTGTACGCAAATCCCAAGCTCGACATCCAGGTCAACAAACTTGTAAAGACAAAGGATGAGACTTGGCCACCGGAACTCATTTTGGAGTTTGGTTCGTCCCCATCCTCTACTGACCGTCCTGCATCGGTTCTTAAATTCTCCTTCCCCCTAGCCGATGGGCGAAAACAGAACTTTAATCTTCACAATAAATGGTCTTCGACAATCTTTCAAGAGCTCATGGATACCGCAGGTGGTAATAGCTGGACGCGGTGGAAGGCAGAACGCACCGAAGCCGGGCTTCCTGTTGTTGATGGACCACCAGAGAATTATGTCCCTCCAGCGCCAAGGCCCACAACAGGTGCCGCAGCTGTGCTCCCGTAGTGTTCAGTGCTTCCTTACACCGTCTTTATCAACCCTTTTTCGCCAGTCATTCTTACAAAGTGCCAGTGTGCTGGGACAATCATGTTGCAAGGGTGTTCTACGTTGGTCTACAAAGTAGAGTTCAAGCAAATAACCAGTTTTGATATAAACTGGATGCTGCAATGAACAGACCCATTGCCACTACAGCAGCTGCGAGGTCATCCACCAGCGTCCCAAGGAGCTGCATGTACCTCAGACTATACGTGATAATGGACGGCAGGGGTTTGGGAAGGTAGGGGAGGGCGAGTGTGAGGAGCAACGGGGGTTGCGTCGACTCCTACAAAACAACTTTCAGCGGGGGTGTGGACAGCGGAGGGGGCTACCCACAAAGTCAAAAAATATACGTGTTGAGCTGAGCGCAAGCTCTAAGGACACGAATGCCCAGAAAAATGGCTGCGATGCATGTCAACATGACTGTTTGCCGTGACGACCGGCCGAAGACTTACGACAATCTCAATACCCCACGTACTCTGTGCTGCTGTGCCGCTGGCTAGCTTGGCCCATCGATTCCATATATTACCTGACGAAACGACAACAGAATTCCGTGCCTGAAATGTCTCAGGCTCCCGCCAAAAGATGAAAAACGCTAGAAGAGCCCAGACAGCTATGACATGTAAGAGCGGGAATAGCTTTTGAATCACTGTCTTCGGTTTCGGCTCTGTTCTGGACGGCGGCGCGATCTTCGCTCCCTGACCCATGCCCCCTTGAATACCCATGCTGGACAGGAGCGCTAGCAGTGGGTCATCGGGGGCGGCGCCATTTGTAACTTGGGCGTTAACGTCGAAAGTACGTGGCGGTGGAATACCACCGAGAAGGGCTTGTAAGAATTCTTGTTGCTGCTCAGTCGACCAGACGGATGGGTCTGGGGGGGAACTGCTCTTGGAGCTGCCCAAACCTGGTGTGGTGTCCGAGGGAGGCATATGTGGTTTGGGTGCATGACGAGACGGTTGATCAGAGGTGATTGGGGCAGGGAGAGGGTCTTCGCCAAGGAAATTTGAGAGATTTCCTCGAGGTGCGGAAGGTGCTGGTGGGTCTACTAGAGTCGTGTTTTAATAGACACGACGAAGGGGCGATGTGTGCGCGAGGCTCACCGGGATGCGCAAATTGTGGTGCATCGTCACCTCTTGCAGTGGTAGTTAGCCTTGAGAGACGGTCAGTGCCCCTGCTGAGGATGGCTTTTCGTCGGGCCTCTGCTTTTGCGGCGGCGGACATGATGATGAGTGAGTGGTTAGATGAGTAATGTTGGCCTTATTAGCTTTAGTTTGGCCACGCGGCGTGTCATAACCCTCGACCAGTTTGACCCATCACTCTAGCGCCCATCTCTCTGCAAAAAAAAGTGTACAACATGTCACCCCAGGACAAAATCACGACAGAGCGACATGCCCGCACCCTCAGAGAGCTAGTGAAACGCCCGGAAAATAGAGTCTGCGCCGACTGCAAACACAATGGTACGTCTATCTTTTCACTTTCTATCGTCGTGCCGTCACCTCTGTGTCCTTAGATCCTCGTTGGGCGTCGTGGAACGTGTGCGTTCTCCTATGTCCGTGTTTAATTTTCTGCGCCTCATATGTGCATTAGTGGTGTCTTTTTGTGTATACGCTGCTCTGGTATCCACCGTGGAATGGGCACCCACATCAGCAAAGTCAAATCCATCGATCTTGACGCGTGGACACCTGAGCAGATGGGGGTATGTCGTTCACGTCTTCTCTCGCTATCTAGCTTCTTGAACATACAATGTAGAACATCCAGAAGTGGGGCAATCGCCTTGCGAATTTATACTGGGAAGCACACCTCAAACCTGGACACGTCCCACCGGACCAGTGAGTGCATGTCCTTGGTTTTAGCAGGTCTTACCATTGATATAACTATTAAATTCTCAGTAAAATAGAGTCGTTTATCCGGTCAAAGTATGAAACGCGCCGCTGGGCTCTGGATGGGCCCCCTCCCTCAGATCCCACCACCCTCGAAGGTGGATCATCGACAGCGGAAATTGCCTCAAGTCCTTCACCTGTCCCTGTTCCAGACCCAACCCCCGTGCGCACAAACCGGCAGAATCCGCCCGCCCGTCAGCCCTCTGCCCCGACAGTCACATCTGCCGTTACGACACGTCATTCTCAGCCCCGCCAGTTGCTTTCCGTACAGTATGCGCGTGGCCAAGGGACACCTCCTGCAATACCCACCCAAGCTGCCCCCGCCCCCGCCCCTGCTTCAGTTCCAGTCTCTGCCGCAGCAGGAAATGACTTTTTCTCACTCGATTTTCACGCACCGCCTGTAAACGCCACATCTACGACTACGACTGCTCCTAAAAAGGACGCCAAACAAGATATTCTCTCACTTTTCGGTGCGCAGGCAGCACCATCGCCTTGGCCCCAAGCACAAGGACCAGTCACCCAACCCCAATCTCAGCCACTTCCGCCATTCAGTAATGGGACACCTGGCCTCTCATCTACTACGAATTGGAATGTCGGCCATAGCTGGAGCAACCCCGTTCCGCCTGTGCAACCGAATGTATGGGGCTCCGCTACCCCTGCTCAGCAGCCATCTCTCCTTGGTTCCGGAAGCGATATATGGGGCGGGTCCACCGGGAACGCCGCAGGTGCGAGCGTTGGCCCCTTCGGGTCATCGACGTCGGCAAGCAACACACAGACTAACAAGGACGATGTGTTTGGGGATATCTGGGGCAGTTTCAAGTAGATGCCACTTGGATTTGTTTGCACTGGCAATCCGATCCGAGAATAGTCCGCCATCGAATTTCGTTGATACGTCGGCTCCACCCTTACCCCAGCAAAGTCGCACAATGCTATCTACCTTCTACGATGGGCACGCGTAGCGGGCCTTTGCCTGTCCAACTTATATGTCTTCGTAGAGCCACTCTGTATAATCCTACAACCCATCCTAGGCTGATTACCATCTACGCCGACGCAAGATCCTTCCAGGTTTGTCAGCAACTAATGCTTGAGGTTTTGCATTTCCCACGTACCTTCTCAATCAATTTCCTTGCAATTGGATGAAATTCTTCCTTCGAGTGTGCAAAATACTCTTTCGCGAGAGTAGCATTGACCTTACTCGCTGCTCGGAACGTGGGGCGGCAGAATTTCATGCGGCCCTTGATCACGCCTGTTCCATCTCGCCCAGTCACCCATTTGAGTGCCTGGCCGGCAAGGTCGCCCGCCACCGACGACGTGGGATCTTTGAGTGCGACCTGGTAGAAACGCAGGCGGATCTCGGCATTCGCGGAAGTAGCCACATCATAGAGGGCACCAAGGTGACTTATATGGGTGGGGGGTAACGGCGTGTATGTCGCAAGGCGTTCAAGGAACACAACTATAATAGAGTAAGAAGTAGGGGGAAAATAACCATCGACGGGCTCACTCTTTTGGTTAGAGTTGAAGGTTTTTACGTCGGATGCGGTAAAATCTAGTTTGGTTACATCGGAGATGGACCGTGAGGTGTCCCATCTCGCTGCAAGGCTGTAGGCGGGGTCGGCAAGCGTCGTATCATACGAGGGCTCCTCAGGGAGCTTCAGGCCTTCGCCGTGGAACCATGCCTGAGCAAGGGTCAGCCGACCACCTGGGCGGTCTGTAAACGCGAACTCACATCCCAGTCAACGCTATTCAGGGCGTCCAGCTTTTCTCGACCTCCGTGTTTCTTAAAGTACGCGTAGAGATGCGCTTTCCAGTCCCATGTCGTAATGCTCTTCCCTTGAAAGGTCGCAACGTAGTCTCGGATATACGGGAGAAAGACGTCGATGCCGCCAAGTTTTTGTTCTGAAAAACTGTGAGATCCAAACGTCGTGAGAGAATTTTTTTAAAACTCAACACACCCAAGTATAAGAGGAAAATGGAACCCTTCTCATACGGGATGCTGCTGTACGCATCATCGGGATCTTCACCGGGCTCAAAATTGATGACCAGACGCTGATACTTCGGTCGATCTGCGTAGTCGCTCAAGGCCTCGCTCAGGGCAGTCGACCCGATGACGTATTGAAATCCACGGGCTGCGGGAGAGTGAAGAAACTGCTGTAGCAGGCGTTCGATGTAGGTTGTCCATCCTTCGTTGAGCCAGAAGTGGGTCGCTTCCGCGTGCCTGTATACACGTTAGATGCGCTATGATAGGTCCGCTATCGAGGACTCACGTAATTCCGTTTCCGAACCAAGAGTGGGTCAGCTCATGGACGACAACGTCAACCAGTGACCGGTCCCCAGCAAGAAGAGCTAGGCACGCTAATCAGGAGTCGGAGGAATAATTAGGAGACCAACACGCACTGGGCGTCAAGAACGAAAGACAGGCGTTTTCCTTCACATCTCCGTCAACGGAGGTTGTCAAACATTGGGAGGGGGTCAGTTGGGCTCACCATGCCTCCGTAGGGGAAGGACGGAGGAAGGACCAACACGTCGTAGACCCCAAATTTATAAGGCCCGATGATATCCTCTTCCTTGGCGAGGAATCTGGCTCCAGGTTCGATTTTCACTTGCGTGCAGAGCCAGACCAGATACTGACCTTCCAGTGTCCTCACTAAACTCCCAGTAGCAAGCCTCTAACAACTCGGGCTCGGCCCATACACCGCTTTTCCAACTCCTTCCTTCAATAGCTGGGAAAGGCTTGTAACGCAGATTGCCACTGGCAATGGCAATCAGATATGAGGGTATTCCGACTGGCTGTACATCAAAGTAAGTTGAGACTCCAAAACCCAGAGTCCAGTATTTAAGATATGAATATCGGACATACCTGTTTGTATTCGTAGCTGACAGCATCCTTCCCAATGGTCTTTCCATCGTGAGCAGGGCCTTCAGATGGCGGCGAGACGCGGATAGCCGAGAGAAGGACCGGGAGCACCGAGGTTACCTTTGCCGTGTACGTCTGAGAGAAAGTCAGATTTTGGGCAAAATTCTCAGAAGTCATATTTGCGAACGACGCACAATCTTAAGCGAAGGTGTGTCTGTTTGTACTGTACATCAGCGCGGCAGAATCGTGTTTAACAGCAGCTCCTGCCTTGTAACGGTGCTAATGCTCGGGCATATATCGGTTGACACTGGCTGAAGAGGTAGGGGAATTGCTTTCCCTGCGTCTGTCTAAGACACGTTCGACGTGGAAATAGGCAGGTGTAGGACTGAATATACTCATTGGTCAGCCACTGAAGTGCAGTGCTCCCCTTCGTTGTCTTGTAAAATATGGTGACATTCGCTGCCTGGGTACCCGAGACGAGAGGTATACGTAATGCCGAGCCCATTACTTCATGTTTTGCACCAAGGACGAACTGCGACAGCAATCTGGGGATAAACAGAGGCACGGTTAGCTAGCGGGACAACCTACCTCAACTCCGCGCCCATCCACAAACACTTCACTGATTTCTAGATCGGATGTATCGAAACTTATGAGAATGCAATGTCAACATGATTCGACGATGGGAAGAATTAATGGCGATTCATGTACATGACCTCTTCTACCCCAGCTTCCTTGGCCAGAACTGTGTGTGTTGCAGAGCCTTCCACGATTTGGTTTACAAAGTCCAGGTTCCAATTAAAGTCCACATTTGTAGTATAAACTTGAAGGTAATTGGATTGTGTAGTCGGATCTGGCATGTCCCTTGAACAGATCATGTACTATGTGTGTCAGTGCTCAAGCTCAAGTGTCACGGATGCCGCGGCGGCCCTGGGTAGCCTTGATAGCCGTGCCGTGATAAACTACAGTAGATCACCCGACTCAGCAATCGACCAAATCGCGGCGCTCTGGAAACGTTCATAATTTCATAATATGGGTACAACTCAAGTAGGCTACTGTCCATGGGGTTATGCAGGCTGGCGAGTCAAGATCAAATAAGCAACGAACTACATGGCGGGAATCAGACACAGAGAGCCGGTATACAAAGGATGTGACAAAAGAAGTGGAGAGCCCGTTATCTTAGGCATTAAGGAGGGGTCGTAGCTGGTGTAAGGATGGCGAGGCGTGGCTTCTGTGGTGACATTCGATTAGGACGACCCATGCCAATCATTTCAGAGAGGCGAAATACCTTCAAACGGTCATTGGACGTGACAAAGTCATCCTGGCTCGCTTGGCGCTTCAAGGCGGATATGGGCCGGGGCTCTTGAATATGCAGTTTGGGTAAGGTAGAGGGAGATGGAGTCGTGTACGGGTCAGAAAGCTTTTTCGATGCCGTGGCGAATAAGGATTTCCGATTATTATGATGCCTCATGTCTCCTTCATGCATTCGCTCAGCCGATATTTCTATAAGTTGCTGTAGAGGCGATTGACGACAGGCTAGCTGAGGGGGTTGAGGATGGACCAGTTCAGGAGACTGAGGATAAACCAGTTGAGGGGACTGAGGTTGAGACGAGATATTGTGTGGACCATGTACACTATCAAGATAGGCGCGGATAGCACTTGCGTTGAGAAGTACAGATGGGGGCGGAACATCCAGATCGATTCCTGACTGAAAGGTATATCAATGACAATCGTGTGGGCGGGCTCAATGAAACATACCAGCGGCGAATAACATACACTTCCGTCAAGCCAACGTTCCGTTCCAGGAATCGTGACGTAAAGCGAAGGACGACGCGACGGTTGGCATGAAAACGATGATATCTCGTCCTTCGACTCTGCGCCTGCCTCGCAAGGTGACACATTCAACACAAGAGGAGGGGGAGTGGAGAGGGGTAGTGAAATAGGGCGTTTCCGCTGAAGACGTGGTGGGGCGTTGGACTCCATTTGAAGAAATACACCTAGGTGACTTCTCTGGGTTTCCAAGGCAGCATACTCGGCCTTTCGCTCCTCGTCTGAGTACTCCTCTATGGCGCGGCGCTCAACGGAAAGTTCCCATCGTCGATCTTGGAGAAACCTCTCTCGCCACCCAGCGGGCACGGGACCCGCAAATTGGGACCATGAGAGATTGATTCTGATGAGTTCATCGAAGTCTCCTTGTCTTGGGGGACCGCTAAAGGGAACTGCTGTAGACCTTTTAAAGTGCTAAAAGAGGTCCACTTACAATAAGCAAGGCTGTGATGGACTCAGAGGCGAACATAATGCAGGAACCTGGATTGCGAGAGGGGACATATCGTTCAGGCCCTCCTGGTGGAAATTGACATAATCCAGATATTGTCCGGTAAGGTCGCCTACGAAACGCTTCAATCGTCCACACTTTATGATAGCCTTAGCCCTGTCGCGATATTTGCCAGGTCGGGTGGGGTGTCTTTGCCGGTGTTCAGAATTTGAGAGTGACTGCCTATCCCTTGCATGTTTTATGATCAAGCGTATATTTGCGAGGCGACTTGCCATTTCATCCTTGTCTGGGAGAGGGATGCGGAAAGGAACTTCGAAGCATCTCTCTGGATCTATGTAATAAGAGGTCATTAAAAAGGATTGTCAGTGACTTCGTGTCGGAGTTCGTAGCACGCCAGCGCGCAGGTAAGAAAGAATGGAGGGGGAACAACCTTGGCATTGGGAGCGCGTGGAAGTACCAGGAATATAAACCTGCGGTGTTGAAAACTGAAGACAAGGGGCCTTTTGTTTCAGCGAGGGCTGCGATCACGCCCACAGACAAGCAAGTACAAGGAAAACAACAAGGATTCAAGGACCCGGGCTTTGCATGATCGGGCCGTCGCCGAACCGAAGCGCGGGCCATTTGAAATCTCTCAGTCTGTTCCCGGTTCATCAAGTCACAATTGTGAACTCACAAGGGGAGTCGCCCCTCAATGACCAGCTATTGGGGAAATACTGTGGCAGATATGCCTTCCCTTGCGCACAAGATTGGTGCGTATTCTGCGCAAGATACCGGGCATTTTGGCACCACCTTAGGCTTACTTCGGGGATCTTTTGGGGTATAACTAGGCTCGTTACTTTTCTGCCCAGACTGTGGCACCCTTCTCGATCTCCCCCTTGGAGATGAAGCGAACATCAAGTGTGACCAGTGCGGTCATCTCGAGCCTGCGAGCTGTGTGTCCCATTTTCAACCTCCGTATCTTCGCCTTACATCCGACTTCTGTACAGCCTATGAAAATAGCAAGATTACGACTTACTCACATCCTGATGCTTTCCCGTCTTCGTTGAGACAGAAGCGCAAGACCAGGACAAAGGTCCATGAAGGATCCGATGCACTCTTAAAGGTGACCGTATGTAACCTATTCCGAGCCGAGTTCATGAACATTCTGCTCCTGCCAGGTCACCGAGACGTGTCCAGAGTGCGGCCACATGGAAGCTTACTCGAAGGAGATCCAGGTTCGTGCTTGGGATTACTCGGACACCCTCATGGGCTCAACTTGGATCTGCTAGATGCGCAGCGCTGACGAAGGATCTACCATTTTGTATACCGTATGTATCCTGCAGTTCCAAAGTTGGCTATCTCACAATATTCGCTCACTCAGTGTGTCAACTGCAAGCACGGCTGGCGTATAAATAATTGAACTCGCGTCCCCATACATCCGTGAATGGGCATCTTCTCCGAATTGACGGATGAGAGGTTTTGCTACACATATACCCCAACGGAACAGAGGAGAGCTACGACGCCATAACCACCGAGTGTGCTGGCTACGATAGCAACTGCCGCCTCGCGTGTAGGGATGGTTGATTTCGAGATGCTGTGAACCAAAAAGTTGGATGATGGTAGAATATGGACATGACGACCACATACGTAGTGAAATAAAATGCGAGTCCAAAGGTTGCAGTGAGAAGAATGAATGCGAGGTAAGCGAGAACGCCAACTGGCACATAAGGAGTGAATGCTGGCAGGATTTTGTGAAGGTGCTGGACGCCATCAGACAGGCTGAACAAGAAGAGAAAGGAAAGGTCACGCACCTTCACTGTTTCGTACGTTTCCAGAGGGCCATCAGACATGGTTGGTTATTCGCGTACGTCGGGCAGTAAGTCCACAAGTGGCCAAGGTCGGAAGATAGTAGCCAAGTGAGGCGCTGACGTAACGTGCCACCGCACGTGGGCACAAACACGTGTCATCAACGCCATATCAACCTGCTCCCAGTCGCCCCTCCTCTCTTACTTCCAACGTCCACGACTCCTACAACCTCCCCCCAATCGAACAATCCCCATCGTAAGTAGCATCTCAGCTCACATGTTATGTTCTGTGGTGCCCTTTTGGTGAAGTTGTCTGACTTGGCCTGAAATGTGGTTACCTGCCACCCATTTATTTAGATGTCGTCTGCCCAACAAAAAGTCCAGCAGCACCCCGCTTTCCAGCAGGCCCAGGCCAAGGCAAACTATTATCTTGCCCAATTGGACAAGGAGGTGCGTTTGCTTGCCCTTCGGATCATTTGCGGAGCTAACTGGAGGTCCTATGATACTCCGCACCACCTACAGCTCTCCAAGTATCCCGTTCTCGTCAGCGTGGAGCAGCGCACTCAGGTGCCAAAGGCGTATACTTTCATCGGCGCTGTCACCCTCCTCACCCTCCTTCATTTTGTTAATGCCCTCGCCGCACCCGTCTCCAACCTCATTGGGTGGGGTCTCCCCGCCTTCTTGTCTTTCAGGGCTCTCGAGTCACCCGGGACTGAAGACGATGCGCAGTGGCTCGCATATTGGGTTATTTTTGGGTTCTTCAATTTTGCGGAGGGCTTTGCCCTCCGCGCCTTCCTCTACTATTTCCCGTGGTACTTTTCGTTCAGGACTCTGTTCATTCTCTGGCTGCAACTTCCTGCATTCCGCGTCAGTACCCTTTATTTCTCCCATTCTTCCAGACTCATCGTTCCCTCCTGTTCCAGGGCGCGCAAGCGACTTACTACAACGTGTTGAGGCCTGTTTACGGAAATCTCTGTCACCGCAGCGGCGGGTCCTCCCGGTCCTTTTCCAACGACACTGTCACGGCGGAGGGTCTGCGTGATCGCGTAGCCACAGCGACATCGGAATAGGCTTTGTAGTTGTGGCCACATGACAGATCTTCGCGTATTTGCGAAAATAGAGCCTGTTTCAATTTTTTTCCCCTTCTCCCCTCTACGATCGTTTGTTGATCCTGTTCGACTGGCTTGCCTATGTCATTATCTCATGCAGCTTCTGTCTAGTATTATCGTAGCAGTTGTTGAGAGTCGTTCGTACTGTAAATGATCTTACGCGCTCCTTTTTCGAGTGTGAGAAGAGTATCTTAGGAATCATAATGAATAATTGTGATGATCATCAAAAAGTAGTACTGGACACGTTAAAACACGTTGCACGACCACGACGACATGTTGTGGTTGTATGATATCATGCTTGATCTTTGGCTCCAAGGTTGGGTTATCGCGCGTCAATTTCTATTTTTGATTTCATTAACATTAAATTTTTTTGTTAACTTCTTGATGGCGTTTGAGCGGTGAGCGCTGTGAGCGGTGAGATGAGTTGAGGTGGATAGGTCGCTTTGCTGATGGATGCGGCATATATTAAGTTCCTGTTAAATTCAGCCGCTGAATGATTCGCCCGTCTTCATTCCCCCGCCTTACTTCCCAACCCTCTC
>Ga0307510_10004478_pt1 | contig 16438 bp, 21 predicted proteins | sample 12_EM_MG_FD_207224 | JGI IMG/M metagenome (GOLD analysis project Ga0307510, IMG submission 207224) | Populus trichocarpa ectomycorrhiza microbial communities from riparian zone in the Pacific Northwest, United States - 12_EM | ecosystem: Host-associated > Plants > Roots > Unclassified | place...
CACTCTGTGAAGCAACAAGCATCGAGATAAGGCGTGAGAAAAGCGGAGAGAAATGAATGAGAGGACAACGTACCATAGCTCATATATGGAGCACTACCACAATCCATGTCCGACGAGACCGCATCACGGGTGGAAAGACCGAAATCAGAGAGCTTAACGATGACCTTGCGCTCACAGATGCCGTCTTGGTTAAAGGTCCAACCATCGGTGACAATGAAATTCTCCGGCTTGATGTCACGATGAAACACGGACGCATCGTGGCAGGCAGCTACGGCCTCGCACATTTGGGCAAACATAGAGGCGATAAGGCGGAGACGTTTGTACGACAGCAACTGGGACGGGTGAAGAGAGGAAAGGAGCCCCGGTGTGGGTGGAGTATGGGTCAGCGCCGGATCGGCGGTAGGATCGACGTCGTAATGATCACGGGCTTGTTCCAGAAAATAAAACAGATCTTGACCAGGAACGAATTCGAGAAGGAGAAGAAGATATGCTGAAGTTTTCAGCGTGCGATGCAACGTCACAATATTGGGATGGTCAGGAATAGACTGGAGGATGGTCGCCTAGAAGAGATGGGCGTTAATGGCACAAGAAGATAAATGAAAAGTTTTCAGGGGGTCAAAAGGAGGGAGACGTACCTCCGCAAGCTGTGCGGAAAGTTCTTCCTCATCGAGGTTGACCTTGGACAGAAGTTTGATAGCATAGTTGCGGCCGTATTCTGTCGGTGGGCGCACGGACGCGGAATCGTCAAGTTCCAAGGGGCCACCAGCATACACATGGCCGTCCTCAGAAGGTGGGGAGCGGGAAAGGACTTCGCGAACGAGGTAGACGATAGCATAGCTGCCGGTGCCAAGTTTACCAACGACTTCAAACTCCCGAGCAGGATCTTGATGGTCTGCGACAGATGATTGCTCGGGGGAATGGTTGGGGACGAGACGAAGAAGTTCACCCTGAAGGGGAATTCCCTCGCCCACCAGGTCACCGGGTAATAGAATATCGTCTATGGTGGAGATGGTCGAACGAGCCTGGTTAGAGGAAGGTCGGGAGGAACGGGGCACGGGTTGAGGTAAAGAAGATGGAGGGAAAGATGGAGAAGGGAGAGAGGAAAGGGATGTAGATACGGATAGACAAGACGTGCTAGACAGGTAATCCTGAGGCAAGTCCGTGTCCACGGAGCGCTTTTGGTTCACGAAAGCAGTGGATGTGGGGGCGAGGCGGAGGGGGTCGAACTTTGGAGTATTAGAGAGGAACCTAGGATTAGTGGTCGAGGAAGAGGACTTCTTCCGACCATCTGAGAAGACGAAGGGGGAAGCGTAAGATGGTGACTGCAACATGAGCCGACGAGGATATGATGACAGAGGACGGGGGAAGGGAGGGGGAGTGGGGGGTGAGAGAGACTGGTTGATAACCGCCGCGACTTGCTCACGAGGGCGAGAGAAAAGGCGATGGAGGTATATCTGTTCAGACAGAGAGACCTGCTGAGAGTCTGATTAGAACGGCATACAGCTTGCGAGTCGATTCGTCTCCAAGGGAGATGGTTGGAAGAAAGAGAAGAGGGAAAAGGAAAAGAAAAGGGATTACCCCCGAGACTCGGGGAGGGGATAAAGAAGAGGAGGAGAGAGGGGAAGGGGAGAGATGGAGGAGGAGAGGAAAAGGAGAGAGAGAGAGAGGAAGAGGGAAAGCCAGGGGGGAGTTAATTGATACGGTAATTGGGGGGGCACGGCGCGGGCAAATGCGAGGGCCAGGCTAGCGAGGGCGAAATGCGACCGTGTGTTCGTTCATGTGAGCCGTGTGGCACGGCTATTAGCGGGCTTTCAATTTAAACAATGCGATCATGCGGTGCGGTGTTCCCTCCCTCCCTATCTCTTTTTTCCTTCAAATTCACCCATATGCTCATACAGATATAGTCGTGATAGATACGACAAAAGAAAAAGTAGGACGTAAAGGTGTTGGAAAGACTACGGATACATACCAGTTACCGTAAACGGCAAGTGAACATTAATCGCGCCATGTGCAACCCGGCGCTTCTTCCCCGACAGCTGAGTGTTATTTTTTTTCCCCTTGCCACGCGCACCATCTCCACCGCCGTGTTCTTCCCTTTCGATCGGCTCCTTTCACCTCTTTCGGATCCGCGCCCCCGTTACCTTTCCTTACCCCAGCCGCCCATAAACAGATGACCGCCTTACTACCTGGCAACGTACTTGCTTGTTAAATTCGTTCCTCCTCATACGATACACACACTTTTACGCGATCATTATCTCGTCGCAATGAGCAGCGCACGGCATGATCCCCGCCTGCCAGAAAACCCTACCCACAGATAAACAAAGTTAGAAAGACTGGTGTCATGTGCATGCCCGTTTACATACACCTCCGTATGTAGATTGCACGGCTCACGGCTCATTTTAGAACAGAGGCCCTAATCCCTATTTATATGTCGGAAACTGAGATCGCCATGCGCCACTGCACACACATGTTTGCCAACACATCTTGCCGAATCTTCCGGGCTTACAGAGCACATGCGCCCCACCGGAAACGGTACACACGATCGACCATCTGAGATGCAGTCGTACGCATCGGGTCAATTGACGCCCACCAGGCTCTCTCCCTGACCTGACCATTTGTCAAATCCTCAACTGCACCCGACGCTCACACAAGACCAAGACAAATTAATCTCACGGCTATCCTGCGGTCCCGATAATGAGGCACTTTTCCCTTGGGGTTGTGTTCTTGTTCATTGCTCAGCAGCTAAACCGGTTACAGCCTTCGCAGCTTATGTCCATTCTCGGAACACCCGAGTTTGCCCGCAGCTGTGCGTCCTCTTGCCGAGCCCGCTGTCAATATTAATCCCCCTCAGCATCCTCCTCTCGCTGTCGTCGCACGATCGTAGCCCACCGCTCCGCAAGCGCAGCGCCACCCTGCCCGGCACCACCACGTGCCCGCTCGATAACCCCCATCGCCTCGTCCCCGCGTCCCTTGCAACACATCAACCACTTTGCCCACCCCAGCGTCGCCTCTTCCACCTCGCCCGTCCCCCGCCAGCACTCGTATACCTCCCGCACCAGCGCCTCGTTCTCCTCCTCGCAAGGTGCAGTCGTCAACCCTTCGAACACTTGCGCCCACACCCGCGCACTCGGCAAGCACCGCTTAGCGATATGCTCCACCCGCGACCGGCGCTCCGCGGTGCTTCTCAGCTCTCTGATCGACTCTGCTACTCGGATAAGAAGCGACTCGTGCACGCCCCGCAGAGCAGCATCCTGCATGCTCTCTGCTAGCAGTGCGTCAAATTCCGCCCACGACGACGATGATGCGGGCAATGAGCAAAGCGACGGCTTCGGACAGCATCGGTCTGCGCCCCAGAGCCAGATCTCGGAGCACGTCGGCACCGCGCGTCGCGCGCTTGTCCATGCGTCGGTCACCGAGTCGGTTGTGCCGTGCGCGGACTCGGCATGCAGCCGTGCCAACCAGACGCTTGTGTTTGTGGGCGTGATGGACGTGTACCGTCTCGCGATGCTTAGGATACGCGATGGTGGTGCCGGTCCAGATGGTAGGTCCGCCAGTGCTACGAGCAATCGCACGTGCGTTGCAAGGAGGGCCGCGGACGGAGCATTCTTGTCTTGGCGTTTGATAAGCGCATGTAGGCTACCCACTAGATACAGTTTCTGTTTATGTTTTTCAGCCATGTCCCGAACAAAAGATGATCGTAACCAACCAGGTGTGCGTCAACGTCCTCCTTCCCACACCATTCCTCGACAAACTGCGCATATACCTCGGCCAACTCGTCTCGCGTACACCGCTCGGCCGCGTCTGCGTCTGCGTCTAGCGTTGCGAGCATCTCCTCGTTTGCCCCCCGCAGGGCGTCGACCAGCGCACCGCCTGCGATCTCTTCTGGAGATGCGAGGACCAGTGACCGAGTTGCCCGTAGCTTCAAGGCGGCCGCGTCACGAGGCAGGGCCTCGGTCAATCGCGTATGCAGGTGGTCAAGCAGTGAACTGCGGAGAGACTCGGGTGCCGGGTATCCGGCAATAAGCGTTTGCAGGTTCTGAAACAGCTCGATCGTCGGCAACGCTATATCGCAATCGCAACACACAATAAGAGATAATGAGACGTGAGGCCGCGCGCTCCACAACGCAACGTCGGGGCTCACCTTTCGCCGCGCCGTCGATGGCCTGGCGCACAATCGCACCGCCCATAATCTCCCGCCGCGCCGCGTCCCCCATCGCCCCTTCCTCCGCCCTATCGATCCGCTCGCCCTGGCCGTCTCCACCGTCGTCCTCGTTCTCGTTCTCGTCGTCATCCAGCGAGATGCCGAGCACGTCCCACCGTCTGCGCACAGCCTCGACAAAGCCCATCTCGAGCTTGACATACTCGCGCCAGAGCTCCGCACGTCCGGCGTTGAGCCTGAGCCCACGCTGCAACAAAGCGCGCGCGGCGCCCATACCCCCGTGCGCGAGCTCGTGCGCCGCCGCGAGCACGTAGAGCGCCGGCGTGCGCGGGTGCAGTTGCACGGCTCGCGCGGCGACGCGCCCCGCGAGCGCGCGTGCGCCTGCGCGTTGCGCCACACGTAGGTACTGTTGCCAGAGAGAGACGTCCGACTTGAACTTTTGGAGCGCGCGCTCAAAGATTTGGAATTGTCTGCGCGTCAGCGCATAGTCCGATATCGACGGCGGTGTCTTTGGTAACTCTTTTTTTTTTTTTTGATATCATGCCGTTCATTATTTAATCGTTGTTGGTGTTATTCATTCATCATCATCGTTACAAGTTGTTGTCGTAGAGATGTGTGGAAGCGGGGGGAGACGCACTGAGTCGCGCGACGCGTTTGCGTCGGAGGGCTTCGAGGCCCATTTCGTAGGCCGCGTAGCGCAGATAGTCATTTTTGTTTGGGACGCGCCGTACGAGTGCCGTCTCGAACGTTGTGCGCTTTTTGATGATTTGCTTGATCTCGGTAGATGAGAAGATGCCTTTCTGGCCAAAGTCTTTCAACTCGGCGAGCATCTGTTCGCATGTGATAGATTCATTCACCGTGGGGCACCTAATAAGCTATTCGAAAAACGTACCTGCTCTTGCTCAAACTGTACTCTCTCCATGACGATAGCAGTATACCTACCCCCGAGAGGGGAAATATGGGTTGTGGTGAAGGTGAATGTGGATGGGGATGGGGGATGAGTCGGAGTGGGCCGGGCCGGAAGGAGAAAATAATGGGCTCGGGTCACAGTTTGGTTGGGGTTCTCCCTTTTTTTTCGACACTTCGACACCAGGTCAGACAATGCCGACGAGAGGCCTCCGACCGAGTCTGGCGCGCACGCACTCAAGGAGCTCTTCAGGGGCCTCCTCCAAGATGGTCGTCAACCTCCAGCTGACGCAGAAAGACCTGGTCCAGCCTAAGATCGATAAGGCAAGGCGCACTAGCCACCCCCATGAGGTGCGTCACCATTCTTTAGCTATCACCCCCATCGCATCATCCGAACGGTGCTCGCGAATATCATTTACATCAATCCCCATGTTCCACTCTCTTTCTCGTATTTTTTTTCGGAAGATTATTGACCGTGGGATCGTACAGCCAAATGCCCGGGCGAACGTCTCCCGGACGGGGAGTACGGTCCATGTGCAACCGCGGGAGCAGGTCACCGGTGCACAGCCTCGCCGTGCTACGAACCCACCTCCAGCGCGGGGCGGTAGGCCCAAGGCTGGCTTTACGATCGCAACGTCGACGGTGGCGAGCGACGACGAAGACGAGTGGGTCTCGAGTGAGAGCGGGGGTGCCACGCCGCTCGATGATGCATCAGGTGACGAGGCTTCGGGCAAGAAGACACCACAGGAAGTGTCCCCCGCGACCCCTGTCGATCATGTAGGGCAGCGGGCAAAGGGTCAGAATCCCGCCCATGTTCCTGGCACCACCCCGCGGGCGGAACCCGCACCACCGCGACCACGCGTACAGACCAACGGCTTTGCACCCACACGTCCAACGCATGGCGCTGCTGCCCAAGCAATGCGTATATCCTCATCACCCGAGCCGTCACAATACCCGCAGCTGGGATGGGACCCTTATCGCCAGCAGCGACCCAAGAAGCCACGCCTGCAGCCAGCAGATACAACTCAAGTTGCCCCTCAGCAGTCCCTTCCCCACCTGTCTCGCCAGCCTCCAACACCGTCGCATATACCAGACCAAACCCTCCCTCCCAAGCCGCCCCGTACGCCTGATGCTGTCCCCGGTGTGGGCGGCGTCCGCACAGAGCCCCCAACTCCGACCTCCCCGCGGTCGGGTCACTACCAAACGCATAGAGTTCGCCCATCATCGACGCGCTCGCTCATAGCCGAGCACGCGCTCCGTCCGCACCCACTCATCCGCGGCCAGTCTTTCGGCCATGGGCATCTAGCACCGCTCAAGGTCTCGTCAGACGCTGCGCAAGCCCAACTCTCTTCTTCTCCGCCGTCTGTCTGCGCTGTGTCGACGTCACCAACAAGCATCCGTACCATCCACACCCCATCGCAGACAGCATCTCCCGGCAGACACTTTTCCAACGCGATCTTCCGACGCCCATCGACCTCGTCCGCACATTCGGTAGCCACGCTGCCCGTGACGCCGCACACGCCCGCCGAGCGCGTGCGCACGATGTCCACGCTCTCTACAGCCTCGTCCTCCGCCGCGCTCTCGTCCCTCGCGCACCTCCCGACCCGCGGGTCCGTCGCCGCGTCGCAGAACGCGTCCCTGGTGGTGCACTTCCCGCCGCAGGACCCACACTCGCATCCCGAGACCGTCCACGCGTTCTTACCCCCGCCGTACGTGACACCGCACTTTACCGTTCTGCAGTGGCGCTCCCCGATTTGTGAATCTCACGACAAGGTCGTGCGCGCACGCGAATCGCAGCGTAGACGGCATCGTACTTAGGTTGAATCATACACGTTTTTTTTTTACCCTTGTCCGTCTTGCACAAACTTGTATTTTTCTTCCCCTGCTATATATCATTTTGTCCCCCCTTCTTTCCTCCCCTTCGGCAGTTGTGCAGGCGGGACCATCGCATCCACTCACTACCCCACCGAATATGCCTTTTTTTTTGGTCTTACCTATTCGTTCCCCTCATTTATTGTAAGACTGCCTATTATTTTGTCAGCATCATGATATGTCCCATGAACTCCTTACCCCCATCCACGTTTATCTCTCCCATTTTCTCTGCCCTCTGTACTACCCACAATTTTCTGTCCCTTTTCCGTAATATGACGAGAGACCCCGACATAGAAGGATCTATCACTGCAATTTTTCAGCACGTTTGATCGTATACACGTATACAATAGTATGCGCACCACGCGCGCTTGAAGGCAGGTTCAGCTTCGCGTATCCGATCTTTTTGTCTTCTGTGGCTGATGCTGATGCACTTATGTTCGCTCACGCCGCATGTCCAGGGTCAATCAAGCCACAGGCGGCTCAGGCTCCCCCGAGAGGATCGCTTGAACCATATCATACAGAACTCTTAAAAGTCCTGTATCACACTACAGCATGGCACACACGTGGCCAGGCACTTCTCCTTCAGGAAAATCTTACTTTGGCAGGGATTAAACTTACCTGGCAACCGACGAAGGGTCCAATTTTGAAATAGATAGGCCTGGAGTTCTGCACCGTGGCAGTCAACGAGGTGGTTTGATAAGGTCCCGATACTGTAGAGATAGATAGAAGCGACGGAACGTTCTGTGACTATTTGCAGTACTCCGAATCTATGTAACTTAGATAGGTTGGCGATCACTGCATGCCACTGTACCAACTCCGACTCGACGAGCGATATGTACGTTTGCATCTCATATTCAGTCCTTTTTTGCCACAAGCGTAGCGATGAATTCGAGAAGGCCGGGCCTGGGGCGGCTGGCGCTGGCGTTGCCCGGTGCTGCTGCTCGAGTTCTCCCGACCAAAACCAAAACGTGGACCCCGTAGTCATCGGCCCTGACTACACTGTGACAGTATGGGAAAAAACGAGATACAGTACACGAGCACAAGAACGACTCGTGTGTCTACGTGAGTATGTGTCATTGACATCGCGGTGATTAAGGGTTGAAACGAGCGGCGGCGTGCACACAGGTGCCCAGTGCGCCCCGTGCCCAGTGTGCAGCTGCACCGGCGCGTCGGATAATATGCGATAAAGCGAGCATTCGCCATCGTCTATCATGCTCTTCTTTGATCCGCCCGGGGGTCTCTTCCTTTCCATGTATCACCGCCGATGGACAAATTGTATGGACATGGAAGTGTACTAATGCGTGATGCATGATATGATATGATAGCACGGTCCCATCACGAGCAACTATAGTACGTTCCGATACGCCACCGCCACCACACCGCACAGGTAATCGGCCGACAGCGCCCGACACGTGAGAGACACTCGAAGAATTATTGATTACATGATATGCCATGTTCGATTTTTCGATTGAAGCTCATACATGTCTTTTTTTTTTGTCACCGTGCCAGTACTAGTGCGGGCTGGCTGGCACTGCCATACTGTATCCGATCCGACAGCGTTATCATAGTGCGGCCGCGATACCCTGCGTGTTCATCATCACATACACCGTGGTGAGTCATCCCCAGTGATTCCCCACTGAGACAGTGGGACAGCGACAGGTTTATTTATAATGTGTGGTTCCGCCCGCGGACTTGGCGGTGTTTCAGTGAGTGTTTGAGTCTGTGTCTCGCAGCTGCGGCTGCGAATGGTCAACGGCGGTGAACCCGTACAGATTCCGAATCATCCCATCGTCTCGATCCGCTCAATGGCACCTCCGAGACATGACTAACTATGGGTATACTACCCTTTGTCGTTCTTGGTCAAAGCAAGGATAAGAAAAAGGCTTTCGCTGGCCGAGGGCGCACGACAATTTACGTACTCCAATTGGAGGTCTTGTGTTTCCTTTTCACGGTGCGGTGCCGTATTTTCAAGCACGGGGTAGTACGTATGGGCCCCACAGTGCCGCGCAGCCACAGCGTTTGTTGAAACACGAATGACCATGAACTTACCATATTCAAGTTCTTTAGAGGTGGTCCTCGGGCTCTTCGCGTTCGAGTTTCACGGTACTATTCGCAATCGCAACGCTGAATCCGTTGCACGACAGATACTGTATTCTTTTCGCTGCCTTCTTCTCAGCTCGCGACGGTGCTTCCGCTATCTCAAAAACCATCAGAGAACACGGCCGCGCATTGGTATTCTCTGTTCTAGGTCTGGATATAGCTACAGCGTTGGGTGAACACTGCTACACCTGAGCCTCGGAGGTCCCCCCCTCCCAAGTGCGGTGGTGGGTGTATGATCACTCCTCCCGGCCGGGAGAAGGGCACACTGTACCTTCCATTGTAGCACCAGTAGCAAAAGCCCGCCAAGAGGGGATAAGTCTTTGCACTTTGATCTTGACTTGACTGTCTCTGAGATGCTCGTTGGCGCACCTTGACACACCCGCCCGCCACTCCGGAGAGGCGGCACTGGGGTGGCGTAGCTGCCAGGGTGAGGCTCTGCGGCAAATTCGAGGACCGTGTGGGTCCGGCCCTCGGTGTGTCGGGCGATGCGGCCCACCACTTGATAGCAACGAACATCGAAATAAGGGAGAAAAGGGTAGAGCGTCACCGTGGCTAGTTGCATGCTTCGTCGTGATGATCATATTAGTACTGCGTGATCTCACATTTCCACCCCGGCTCACCCGTCACCTCACCTCACCAGGTACAGAATCCAGCACAGCACCAGTGAGTGCTACAGCGCGGAACCGGTGATCGGCTTGCTGGCAGTTGCAGAACGGAATGCTCGAGAACATTGAGGTTCGTGGGCGGGCATATAGGACGGGTCTTTCAATGTCTATACCTACACCTTTGATGGATCAGAGACGTGCGAGGTGCGATCTCTGGGCGCTGGACGGGAAAATGCCTGCCAGCTCATTCAATTCCGTGATGCGCTGATGTGCACGCCTTTTCCAAGTTGGGCACCGTGCATCCCGTTCCCGCCGTCGGGCGCGAGCGACTCGGACGTGAGAATCTCAACTCCTTCCCCGCCTTCGTCCGCAGAGCGATGATGCGGATATCTCAAGTCATCACAACCAGTGAACTATTTGTCATGCCCCGCAGAGGCCGTTGGGTAAGTTATGATGCATCTACTTACGAGCATCCCGCCGTGATGTCGATGACATTTATGCTAGCTTTTGCCCTTTTCTCCCGTGACTCCTTGCCCCGCATGAACCTTACGATCCCAATTGCAACCACGACTTGATGTGGCAGCTGAACAGAGGTGAGGGCGCAACGAATCATATATGAAATATGACAGGCACTTCCTCTCGAAAATGTGTAACATACAGGAAGGACGCGATCCACTTGCGGAATGCTGGACTGGTAGACTCACAACAACCTTGGGTATAATACACCGTAATTACTCCTATTTTGGCAAAAGTGGATGACGGGACCCTCGGGGAGGGCACATAAGTATCAGTAGATCTATCTTCGCCATTCCTTCCTATTCTCTTTCGGCGCTGGCCTCCAACAGCATTTCTGCAATAATGGAGTATTTATACCGAGTAGCGATCTGGTAAGGTGTTTCACCGTCGTCATTTCGGACGGTCATGTCCGCCCCATGGTCAAGCAAAGTCCGTACGACCTCGGATTGTTCCATTCTCGTCGCCAAAGAGAGGGGAGTCTCGCTATACCTGTCTTGTGCGTTCAAGTTTGCTTCGTTCTCGAGGAGGAGCTGAACAACCTTGAGATGCCCGCCCATGGCTGCAAGGTGTAATGGAGTGCAGTCGGTATAACTCCTCGCGCTTGTGTCAGCCCCATGATCAAGTAAAATACGTGCGGATTCAACTTCTCCGCTGCGCGATACCCCATGCAGTGGAGTATCGGCAGAACCACATTTTGCATTCACATCTAGTGCATGCATGATTATAAGGTGGTTTGCCAGCCAGCTGAATCCGCAGAACGCTGCAAGGAACAAGGGCGTCACTTCGTCCGGCTCGTCGTCAAAAAAGCCGGGGTTTGTGTTATAGGATTTCTTGACACCTCGCAACAAAATTCGTGGCCTAAAATTCGGGTTTTTGGGATCGAATAGATAAGCAAGGATGTCTCGAATTCGCGATGCTACATCCTCAAACTTGGTATGCATGACCCAGTTTTCGGCGGCATAGGGTGCAAGAGGGAATTCCCTAACACGCTCTATGTCCTCTTTCTTGTCAAGGTGAAGGACAGTTACGCAGGCCTGTGCGAGAATCGCATGCGCCGGTTCCAAGCGGACATAATACCGGCGGATGCTCCCAACATCTGACACTTGGAGGCGATCGGAGGTCAAGAATTCCTTGACAGAGAAATGAGAAAATTGTACAATCTTCGATCCGTGATCATCGATGATTGTGATAAAGGTGGAACATGTGGAGAGTACTGCCTCTTCTGGATTCTCCGGTCGCCAGCCTGCTACGAGATTAGGCACATAGTCCGGGCCAAAATCGATTGCGAATATCTCTGCCAGCTCTTCAACACGAAGGGGTCGAACCGCAGCGACCATACACTGAAAAAGTCGGCTGGCATGCTCGAATTTTTCTTTAGGGATTCCTTGCAACATCCGTTCATACGTGTCGTCCAGAGTTATTGGCAACTCGTTCAGAGCTTTCCGAATACTCGATGGCATGCATCGACGAAGGGTGTCTAACTGGCAAAACACCCACCGGAACCTGTCCAATATAATGAACAACGACGATGAGGTACAGTGAACGAGGGATCTCACATGCCACCTGCACGTTCCGAGAGAACATTGATAACAAGTTCCTTATCTTCTGCTCTCCATCTCCGCATTGTGGCATCGGTCCGAACGAAAGAGCGAACATAACTATCGATGTCCCGCATCTGACCGTCTTCTTCATGGAGAGACACACGATTCGACGAGGATGTCAACGGATCAAGAGTAGCACTTATGTCTTGCTCAGGTCGACTTGTGAGACAGACGAATAGGTTGGGATGGTTGGACTGGATAAGGTCCCGGATGAAATTCAGGACCCTTTCACGAGCGGACGGGGTTCTCGTAATATTTGGACATTCGTCCAACGCATCGACAATAAGGTAAATTGGGACTTGCCCTGGGAGATCGACCATGCTCTTGAGACATTTTATGAGCGCAGCCTCGCTGGGTTGTTTGGAGCCAACATCACATGATTTGTACAGTTGATGAAGAGTATCCCAGCAACTGTCAGACTTGTCGACTAGTTGTAAGAGGGTGGAGGCCAGTAATCCCCGGACATCGCGTTTGGCGACGTCTTTGAAATCAAAGTAATAAAAAGCGACCAGGCTTGATCCCGATTCTCTTTTACGTTGGACGTCCTCAATGATTGCCGAACTTGATAACAGCATTAGTGTACTATTACTGGAATCATGGGAAGGCTGCATACCAGAGAATACTCTTTCCAGAGCCCGCTGAAAAACCAGGAAACACGTTAACAGTCACATAAAGGTTACGAGGAGGGAAAAACGTACGATTGCCACGAATCCACAATAACGAACTGTTCTTCCTCCACTCGTTGAATTTGTTACCCTGGATGAACCACATTGCTGTTCCTTCGTGTTGGGTGTCACATGCAGTATTGTGATTGATAGAAGGGTCGGGGGGAGATAGCCATGTTCGAAACTTCTCTTGCAAATGGTCCCCTGCGTGCATTTTTTAGCCACGATAATCGGTATTAGAAATGGGAGGAAGTAACGAACGTTGTTGTTCATCCATTGCTGTTTTGACATACCACAGGCATAGGTTGGTTACTACGCGTATGAATACATAAAGGGAATGTTGCACACCGTGTCTAGTCACGTCGACATTATCATGGATGATCCGCGTGAGTTCCGTTACATTGACATCCACACGGTGTGTGACTTCCAAGTTTCTCGCCACCGTCATGAGATTCTCCTCTTTTGTGAGTAAGTCCAATCGCTGAAGCGCATCTTCCACGTCTGTCTTTCCCACTATCCTCTTCAAAATCTTCTCTGTCCAAGAGTCAACCACGAAAGAGAATATCAAACGGAAAGCCATACTGATTCGCCTCTCCTTTATCTGCTTCGTCGAAAATGCCAGAACAATGAGAATCTACGCCATGATCTTCCCGAGTAACAAGGTAATCTCTGGTGTGAGAGGAACTGCCGTGTAGCGATTGAGCCGTTGGAGGAAAAATTGAATGCGCTCGAAGAGGTGGAGGAGTGTTTCATAGCTTGCCATAACATCTCTCACCGCCTAAGCAAAGCGTTACGCGTGCACACACCAGGGAGAATATAGGAGGAGACGTACCCCGAGAAGGACACCGATCCCGGTGAAAATCGTCTTCGCAGGCGAAAATACCTGCATAAACGATGGTATAGCATCATGATATATAAGAGGGAAAGGGGCTTACTAGACCGACGCCCTCTCCTAGGGTTTCTGAAAACGTGAAGAGGATATTCACAATCGGGGTCAACCATTCCATCAACTTGTCATCGCCCTTGCGAAATTTGTCCAAAGCCTGTGCCTGCTCCCGAAATACATTCAATATGGAATCGGGAGAGTTGTAACCCTGGAGTGCGGCAGCGAACGGATGAGTTGCTAGGTCTTGTTTTGTGCGTGTCTTGTATTCCTGCGATGCGGCATCAAATACTGCAGTAAAATTGGAGATAGAAGGATTGGTCATTTGATTGCTTGCGGACATTTTCGGTGGCAACGATGGTGTGGTAGCAGACGGGTTGGAGCAGACTTGGGTTGGAGATTAATGCGAGTGGGTGAAGTTAGGTCCAGGCACGAGGTTGACGATCACAGCCTCGGACGGAAATTTCATCCGGGCCGACATTTTGTCAAAAATCCTTCGAATCTCGAAATCTCGAAAACATACCGTGACGGGACATCTTCTGTCCTCGTTGTCTTCTCCCTCGTGGACCCACCAAGTACTCGCTTTATCCCATTGTCCTTTTGGTCAGATGCATGACCGATGAGCTGCTCAGCCATGCGCCGGACGAGAAGCCGTCAAGCGATGCTGTCGGGCGAACCCCCCTAACTATAACGAACTTGGCCTGAATGTCTATGTCACCAAACTTCATATACTATCTGTACGTTTGAGACGGAAAATATGCAGGCCTGATGAGGGAAATTGGTCGCACTCTAAAAAGCAGACAAACGCGGTTCATGGACTCCCTCAGCTTATCTTCACCATCACTTCCATGCTTCGTGCGGCGCTATTCAACACCACGCTTTCCATATCGTCGTACCACTGTTTTCAACGCTATCCCTCTGAAGAAGTCACTTGAGTGGTGATTGGATTTCGACAATGGCTCGCGGATGCGCCCATGCACAATACAGTTCACCGATGCGCCGGGTGTTCGTGATCGTACTCGGATGCGGTCGTCTTCAACTTGAAGCTTGAAGCTTCGATTCTGGTACTACGGGCCCGACAGGTTCGACCTTTGCCGGATGCTGACGCCGTTTTCACCCCATCACGTTCTGTCTGAGACTTAAAACGCTGAGCAAATTTCACTTTTTGGCATCGAATAGGGAAGTCCGGAGACGCAATCAAGGGTCCCTGTTACTTCTGCGTCTGGATTGAGATGAAAGCGCGAATCACTCGTCGATTCTCCAGTTGGGGCCGCCGACAAGACGACTTGGACGCCATTCAAGTTGTACTACAGCACTTTTATTTTCTTCTTTTCTTGCAGTGGTCTCCAGGACATTCCTTAAACACGTCGGCGTCTGGCCGGGAGCAACCATGCCATGCGAAATGGCGACCATTTCCCTCCCTTTTCCACCTGGGCGATGCCTTTTGCCCGCGCGGGACTTCAGTTGGAATGGACCGGGTTTAATTACGGATGCATTGCTACCGGAGGTCCGTTGGTCTCGTCCAAGTCGTTTTTCTGTCATGTGTATCAACGGACAACGGTACTGTGGCTCTAGATCTTCGCTTTTGTCTGCAGTAGCCATGTTCAAAACTTCACCTCGCGAGCCTGAACTGACGACTCATCATGATCAAACATCATCAATCGTCCGGGGTTGCGGCGTCACGTTCGGGCATACTGTGCTTTCTCTACTGGTGTATGGCGCTCTCACGTTTCTTTCGTTTTTTTCGGTTTCTCTTCTCATCTGTTGACAGTTGTACTGCATATGTGCGTGCTTTGGAGGACGTCTCCCATAACCGCAGTAGCGCCACTGCCACGCGAGTGCGTGCCTACCGGTGTCCACAATCCCGTTCAGAAGCAAATTGGTTTGAGTTTCTGTCAAATGGATTGATTTGACATTCTGTGAGAACCTGGTTGAAGCAGCGTTGTCATCGCTTTTGCCAGGTACTGACAGAGCTCAAATCAATCTGCCCATATAAAGGCAAAGGCAAACAAATCATTCTGTTTCTCACAAAGCCATTGATGAGTCACCAACCTACCCGTGCCTCACCAGGCGGCTCCGCGAATGTTGATGGTGTTTCGTATGGCTCAAGTTGCATAAACCGAGTACATCAGGACTCGGGATGGTGCTCAATGGTGAAGCTTCTTTCTTCATACGTAACGTACATCATCTCACTCGGCTCAAAGGATGGAAAAAAGGGACGGAAGGATCAACCCACTGCGCGCGCGAGAATGTCTACCCTTTCCTACAGTAGTGATTTCCGACGCCGGGGTGGCCATCATATCCCCACTTCAACCCCCGCGGGCCGCCCGTTGCTGTATGTATGAATTCGGCCTTTGCATACAATATCCCCTTTCGGCATTCGAATTCTGAACATCTTTGATTGATGGGCTCGGACGGCTCTCGGGGTGATGCCACGATGCTGGTAGCCCATGTGGTCGGCCGGAACATCAGATGTTGTACTGTACTACTGTACAGTACTCACGCTGTGGCGGGTCAGTACCGTCGGATGAAGTGGCTTACTTGGGGGAAGAACATTACGGCCACCTCGGATCACAGACTTAGATCCATCTCTCCCTGGTCGTGTGACATTCCGAGCGGCAGCTTGTCAGGGTCAATGTGGCCTCGTGTCCATGTGACCGACCCCAAACGGTACATTGACGAGAGTGGCATTTGCACAGTTGTGGGGTCGTGTTGATGTTGGGGCCGAAGCGTAGAAAACATGTGGGGTTGGTTGAAAGTGCGACGCAAAACTGGATAGGAGTATCCAGGTTGATCGGCCATGTGTAGTAGGGCGTACGATAGGCATTTGTAGAGAGCCGGATGTGTTCGAGGTGTTTGCGCCGACCTCCACGATTTGGGAGCCCAATGGGAGCGACGTATATGTAGCATCCGTGTGCAGTCGGAATCGCAAAATGCCCACCCTCGAAAGATAGTGTGCTGTAGCACAAATCTGATCGGGGCCTTTTCCATATATAGATGGCGTTTACCGTATGCTTAGCGGCTACGTTTCAGGCTGGAACGTATAAGCCGATGCGTGCCGTGAGCGGGAATCAAGTGGGGTGGAAGGAGGACGTCTTGGCGCCATGCGTCGCAGACAGGCAGATGGCCTC